>Ga0209809_1000580_pt1 | contig 33283 bp, 17 predicted proteins | sample YNPMSTMetaG_FD_186172 | JGI IMG/M metagenome (GOLD analysis project Ga0209809, IMG submission 186172) | Anoxygenic and chlorotrophic microbial mat microbial communities from Yellowstone National Park, USA - YNP MS-T MetaG (SPAdes) (version 2) ...
ATTGGCCAGCAGCATGGTATAACCGCCGTGGGTGGTGGTCAGCACCGGATGGCCCAGTTGGACAGCATTTCGCACCGTCCAAGGAATTAAGAAGACCCCAGCCCCTCCGGCATACAGAGCAACTGCCGCCCATCGGGCCTTCCAAATCGAAGGCATGTTTGATGGAGGCAGAACGGACAGGGGCTTATCGGGTAAGGGCCTCTCGGGCCCGGACTCCTCGGGTAAAGGCCTCTCGGCCAGGGGCCTTTGGGACAAGGAGTCATCGGGTGGCTTATCGGGCAGGGGGATATGGGGCAGGGGAAGACGTCTGGGTTTGCGTCCCGGGGGGCAGATCAGCAGGCCTCCAGCGGTGGCCAGTGCCCACAGGAGCCAATGGGGCCGACAGAGCACGCCCAACCCGGCCAGAGCACCCAGCAGAGCGGCCCGCCAAGGCGTGGGTTGGCGGAGGTATCTGGCCCATAGATTCAAGCTGGCCGTGGCCAGGAGAGCGGCCAGGGTTTCGGTCATCACCAGGGTGCTTGCCCGGACCAGGAGCGGATCGCCGGCCACCAGAGCGGCTCCCAGGCACCGCTGCCACCCGCGGAGTCGGCCCATACGAGCCAGGTCCCAGGCCAACCAGACCGTTGCCGTCCCCATGGCCAAATGGACCAAACCCAGTGCCGCTGGGGCAGCCGGGCCAAATACAGCGCAACCGGCCAAAATCAGCGGATAAAGCGGGGGGCGAACGGCGGTCGGCTGTGGTCCATGCCCTAGCACTCCATGCCGAAGCAGATTTTCTCCTACCGTTCGGTAGCCGTCTGGGTCTGTCTGCAAGGCATGGGGCGCCAGGAGCAAGACAGCAGCCCGCAGCGTCAATGCTCCGGCAACGACCGCCAGCCCTTCGGGCCAACCCCGACAAGCACTTTCCGATGGCATCACCCAGGAGGTTCCTACTCTACTAGTTCGGGATTTCCTGCTCTCCTAGTTTCCTGTTAGCTTGCTTGATTTCCCAGGGTTGATTTCAGATGGCATCACCGAGAGATTTCCTGGCCTACTCCGATGTCCCAGAAGTATCACCGAAGCCCAAAGACGATTTCGGATGGCATTCTCGAGAGATTTCCTGGCCTACTGCTGGAGAGCGTAGAGGACCACGTTGATGGCGATTCGGGCGGCGTCGTCCCGAGTGTAGCCGTAGCATTCCAAGGAGTCGTGCTTTTCCAGGGCGCAGCTCAAATCGTAGGGGGAAAACAGGACCGCCCATCGGCCGTCGATTTTGATTCCTTCGAAGGCGGGGGGCCCCTGGCGCACCGCTGCCCGAAGCCTTCCGGCCGAGCCTGTCGACTGGGGATCCCGTCGGGAGACTGCCTTCAGATCGAATCCGCCAAAAGCGGTAGTCCAGATTGGGTCGCCGGCGGGCACCCGCTCTAAGGGTGCTTTGGGAAAGATGAGGGCCATTTCTTGCCGGAACGAATCGGCAAAGGCCTGGCTGCCGCAGATGGCGTTGGCGAACAGGGTGCCGCCCCGCTGGAGGAATTTGTACAATTGATCCCTTTCCGCTGGTGTCAGGCGGAAGGCGCTGCGCCCGTGCATAAACAGCAGATGATAATCAAACAGGGCCTCCTCCGTGAGCGTCAGTTCCACCGGATCGGTAGGCACCCGGAGTTTCACTTCGTGCTGCAGGGCCTCCAGCAGACTGCGCAGAGCCCGCGGTGCGGCCGTGCAACCGCCGGGATGGCGCAGACTGGCAATGGCCAAACGTCCACGTACCAACGCATCCGTGCGTTCCCCGCTGCTCAGACGCCGCAGATAGTATTCCTTCGGTTTCAGCTCCCGGTTGGTGGCATAGGCCAGCACATTGATACCGATCGAAAGGGCCGCCTCGATTTGCTCCTGCACGGCGGCGGGGAAAATGCCAGGCCGGTTCGGTTGCGCTAGTTCCCACAAGCAGGAAAGGGACGGTCCCGGCGACTGGGCCGGATGGGGTGGAAAATAGATCAGGCTGGTTCGGCAGCCGAATTCCACGCCCAAAATCGGCCGATGATATTTCGGATCGACGGATTCTTCGGCCCGCCAGATGGGATGTTCGGGCGGCAGAAGGCGAAGCCGATATTCCGGTTCTGGAAAGATCCGCTCCACCAGGGCCCGGAAGCCTTTGTCGAATTCCGAGCCGGTGCAATTGGCCTCCGCCCACAAGAAGCCGCCCCGTTCCAGGTAGGCGCGGAGTTTGTCGGCCAATGTTTGGAGGGCTTCTGGGGAGGAGGGGCGGGGGTCCAAACTGCCGGTCATCAGCAGCACGGGGCATTGGAGCAGGTCTTCCACGGAAGCGGTACGAACGTCCACGCTTTGCCAGGTCAAATCCAGCCCCCACCGGGGTTCCACATACCGGGTCAGTTTGGCCACATCGTTCGGATGGCGGTTCCAATCCGGGTCCGCGCGGTACTGGAGTTTGGCCAGCAGGGTGGGACGCCGCCCTTTGGATAAAAAGAGCAAGGCCAAACTGGTGGCGATCAGGGGATCGTTTTCCGCATGACCGGTGCCCCGCCAAAAACCGGAGAGGGCGTCCGGCGGATCCCGTAGGACCAATTGTTCACATCCTTCCCGATACCAATCATGTTGGCCGAAAAACCGCCGCCCGGTCATCCGACCTCCCCGTTCCAGACCATACAGATAATAGAAAAGCCACTGCCGGGAACCCGGGTTATGGCTTACGGCGAAGACATCCGCCCGGCTCAGCCAGGCAAGCCCCCGCTGAACCGCATCCCCGGTCGGCTCGGACACCTGGCAACAGGAAATCCGGCCCGTAGCAGGATCATAGACCACGCTTGGCTGCGCCAGCACCTCGTGGCAGATGACCAAACTGCTAATGCCCGCACAGGTCATACTGCCTGTGCCCGGCACCCCCTTGTAGTACCCCCAGGAACCATCCGGGTTTTGGCAATCTTCCCAGTACGTCTTGGCCAGACGCCAATTCCGCTCCGGAAACCGCACTCCCACCCGATCCGCCTCATACAAGGCCAAAATGGCAAACTGGCTGTTGGAATTATCTCCTTCGCCCAAGCCGGCCCGGTAGCCCCAGGCCCCTTTCCGAGGCCCGTCTTGCTTTTGGATCCGGAGCAAGGTGGCCACATTGTCCCGGATGAGCGAGAGGTCCCGGAGCGGCTCGGCCTGGCAAAAGACCATCGTCTGCAAGGCCACCGCATACGTGGAATCCGGCCGGAGTTTGCGGAGGTTGGCCAAGGCCTTTTGGATGACCGGGTCAGAGGGCTTCAGACCGGCATTCAACAGGGCCAGGGTGCATAGCGAGGTCCTGGCCCCCGGTTGCAAGGCCCAATCCCCCCAGGACCCATCCGGGTTTTGGACATTTTTTAGGTAGTTGATGCCACGCTGGATGGCCTCTCGGACCATTTCGGGGGTAATCCCCTGAGCTGGGCAATTTGGCACCCCCCCACCGTACCCCAATGCGAAACCTACCAGCCAGCCCAGCCAAAATACCCGCCGGTGCCGGTTCCAGATCGCCCCCGGCATAGCACGCCGAAGCCCCCACCGTTGCCAAGCGCCCCCGCCCAGCCGAAATACCCACCGTTGCTGGCCTGCCGGTTCTCTCATCGGCGAAAACCTTCTCTTGTAACCTAAAAACTCCCAACTAGTTAAGTCTATTCTATCCGGAGCACCCAAAGCCAAAAAGTCTCCAGGGCGTGGCTGAGGGGGTGGAAAATACCCATTAAGGGGGATGCTGAGCACCTGACTAGGTTGACTGGATCTCCCCCTCCGGTCCCTACCAGTTGTAGGGCCTAATCGGATCGAATTTTCCCCGGGGAATAGATGCACTCAATGTGAGTTTAGGCAATTTGGAAAATCTAGATAAATTCTGGCTCGAATAAAAACCGACCGGACTGGATTCCATGATTAAACTGGCTGCCCCGCCCAGGGCCCCTGCCTTGGGAGGAGCCTGCCTGGGGGGACAGTCAAAATAGTACCAGAAAGGGGACCTCCCTGTTCCTTTCGGGGGTTTTCGGCCGGCAGTTTTTTAAAACCTGCCATCCAGGTTGGTTCTGGCCGGGGATTATAAAAGGGTATAATGGAAACAAGAGGACGTTTTTCCTAGGAGAAGCCCCCGTTTTGAGGGATTTTAAATACCCAAAAAGACTTATTTCCAGGCGAAGGTTGAGTTTGATCCCCCTTTGGTAGCATAAGGAAAAGCCTTGTCCACCAAACCGCGCAGTCTTGGAGAGGTCCTTCAGGAGTTCCGGCAACAGCGCCAGCGGATGCAAGAAGAACTCCAGAAGGTCATTGTAGGCCAAACGGAAGTCATCGAGCAGATTTTTGCCGCCATTTTTGTCCGGGGTCATTGTCTGCTGGTGGGGGTGCCTGGGTTGGCTAAGACGCTGATGGTCAGCACTCTGGCCCGCATCCTGGACCTGGATTTTAAGCGGATTCAGTTTACGCCGGATCTAATGCCTTCGGACATTACCGGCACCAATGTGCTGGAAGAAGACGAACACGGTCGGCGGAACTTCCGCTTTGTGCCCGGCCCGGTGTTTACCAACATCCTGTTGGCCGACGAAATCAACCGGACTCCGCCCAAAACCCAGGCCGCCCTCTTGCAGGCGATGCAGGAACGGGAAGTCACCGTGGGCCAAAAAACCTATCCGTTGCCGGAACCGTTCTTTACCATTGCCACCCAAAACCCGATCGAACAGGAAGGTACCTATCCGCTCCCGGAGGCCCAACTGGACCGATTTATGTTTAATATCAAGGTGGATTATCCGTCGGCGGAGGAAGAGGAGCAGATTTTGGCCGTTACCACCCGGAGCGAGAAGGTGGAGGTCAACAAGGTGCTGTCGGCCAAGGCGATTTTGAACCTGCAGAAGCTGGTCGCTTCGGTGGCGGTCAGTCCGTACATTGTGCAGTATGTGGCCCGTCTGGTGCGGGCCACCCGGCCGTCGGATCCTTCGGCACCCGGGTATATTAAGGAGTGGGTGGATTGGGGGGCCGGGCCTCGGGCCGGGCAATTCCTCATCCTGGGCGGCAAAGCCTTGGCGGCAATGGACGGCCGGTTTTCGGTAGCCATTCAGGATGTCCAAAAGATTGCCATCCCAGTGCTCCGCCACCGCATCAGCACCAACTTCCAGGCCCAGGCCGAGGGGATCAGCCCAGAAGACATTATCCAACGTCTGCTCCGAGAAATCCCACCGCCGCCGATGCCCAAGTTCGAAGGCCGATAGGATGTTAGGGGGACTGTATCCACCGGAAATCATCCCCCCAATCTGTGGGGTTCGAGCCGATGATGACCTCCTCCAAATGGTGGGGGCCGAGTGGATCCAGTCCAATGAGCCGAATGAAAATGCCCTTGGTGGGACCTCCGGGTCAGGTCCGGGTCCCCGCCTCTCCCGTCGGAGGAGAGGGGAGTCGGTTTCATTCGGCTAAAGTGTTTCCCCTTGGTTCACCTGTTACCCAAAGCGTCCGTTTTCGTAACAATTTAGCCGAAGGAAGCCATTCGCCTCTTCTGGTGGGTAAAGCGAGTGTGTCATTGCCGTGCAAGGGGGAATCCAGACAGGAGAAGAGCATGTTCTCCAGATTCCTGCTTCCCCAGGAATGACAGAGCCGATCCCTCCATTCGGCTTCCGGGGTACGAAATTCGGGGAGTCCGTTGGGTGAACCTGTTGCCCGTAGCGAGTGTTTTTTAAAGTTTCCGATTGGTTGGGGCCGCAGGCTTTTGGAGTTGCCATGTCCTTAGTGGCCAAGTATCTCCAACCGGAAGTAGTTCGGCAGATTCGGCGATTGGATTTGCGTGCCCAGTGCATTGTGAAAGGATTTTTCCAAGGGCTGCATCGGAGTCCGTTTCATGGGTTTTCGGTGGAGTTTAGCGAACATCGCAAATACACGCCCGGCGATGATCCGAAGGATATTGACTGGATCGTCTATGCCAAGACGGAGAAGTACTATGTGAAAAAGTTCGAGGCGGAGACGAACATCACCGGGTATTTGACGTTGGATTTGAGTCGGTCGATGGGCTACACTTATCGGCAGGAAGTGACCAAGTGGGAGTATGCGGTCAGTCTGGCGGCGGCCCTGTGTTATCTGATGATTCAGCAGCAGGACCCGGTGGGGCTTTTTGCGTTCGACGAGAAGGTGCGGACCAGTCTTCGGCCCAAAAGCAAGCGGACGCAATTGGGAGATGTGCTTTCGATTTTGGCCCGTGCTCAGCCCACAGGCCGGACCGACGTGGCCGCCAGCCTCACCCAGATTGCCGGGATGCTTCGCCACGCCAGTTTGGTGATGCTGTTTTCCGATTTGTTGGGCCAGCCCGAACCCATCTTGCAGGCCCTCTATCGGCTTCGGCATCGGGGCCATGATGTGATCGTGTTCCATATCCTGGACGAAGCGGAAGTGCGATTCCCGTTCGATGGGTTGGTGGAATTGGAAGAGCCGGAAACCGGCCAATGGGTCGAAGTGGATGCCTCGGATTTTCGCCACGCCTATTTGGAACAGATGGAGAAGTTCCGAGACACCTTGCGCCGGGAATGTGCACGAGCCAAAATCGACTATGTTCCTTTGGATACCAGTATGCCGTTCGACCGGGCGCTGAGCGAATACCTGATCAACCGAAGCCAACGGTCGTAGCCTTCTGTTCCATAGGAATCGAGGGGTGCCCGTCAGGTCCAAAGCGCTGCGGGGCGTAGTAGATTGCCATGACGTTTTTGAATGCGAGTCTCTTGGCCGGAACCGTGCTGGTGGCCGTGCCGATTTTGCTGCATTTGCTGCTGCGGCGTCGGCCTCGGCGGGTGGAGTTTCCGGCCGTTCAGTTTGTGCAGGAGCGGCAGGTACCGCAGCAGCGCCGGCTCCGGATTCGCCATTGGTTGCTTTTGGCGCTCCGGGTCGGGGTGATTGCCCTATTGTCGCTGGGGTTGGCCAGGCCGAGCGTGATCTTTTCGGGGGATTGGGCGTTGGAGGAGGAGCCGGTGGCCGCCGCCTTGATCTTCGATACGTCGCTGCGGATGGAGTATCGACATGAGAACCAGACGCGTTTGGAGCGGGCCAAGGAGTTGGGGTTATGGCTTTTGGCCGAGCTGCCGCAGCAGAGCGAGGTGGCGGTGCTTTCCAGCCGGGCTGCGCCGGCGGCCTTTGAGGTGGATCGTGCCTCAGCCCGAGAGCGTATCCGCCGGTTGGAACCGAGTGCGGACAGCCAGCCGCTACCTGCCGCCATAAGCCGGGCGTTGGACTTATTGGAGCAGAGTGAGAAGCGTCTGCGGGAGATATACATTTTTACCGATCTCGCACGGGCCGCCTGGCCCAGAGAAACTCTACCCACCCTGCGCAGCCAACTGGAAAAAACCCTCGGACTGAGTGTCTATCTGGTGGATGTCGGCGTGCCGGAACCAAAAGATTTCGCCTTGGGCACCCTGGAACTACCTCGCCAAATTCTTTCCAGCCGCGGTACCCTGGTGGTCCAGACCCATGTGGAGTCCATTGGCCTGGCCGGGGCCTGTACGGTGCAATTGGAGATGGAGGAGCAGGACCCGGCTACGGGCCGCCGCCGGTGGCAAAAGCGGGAAGAGAAGGTCTGCCAGTTGCAGCCCGGCCAGGCAGAGCAGGTGGTGTTTCGGCTCCGGGGGCTTGGCACCGGTATCCATCAGGGGCAGGTGCGGATTGTTGGTGGGGATGCCCTACCGGGCAGTGATGTACGATATTTTACTATTGCCGTGAAGCCCCCCTGGCATCTCTTGCTCGCCGCACCCACTGCCCCGCATCTGGTCCCGAGCTTTGTTACCGAGGCGCTTGCCCCGCGGGAGTTTCGGCTCACGGGCCAGGCGCGGTATGAGTGTCGGCTGATTCCGCAGGAGGAGCTGGCCCAGAGCGACTTGGCCGGATATGCCGCCTTGATGCTTTTGGATCCCAAGCCGCTGGAGGACGCCTTGTGGCAGAAGCTGGCCGGTTATGTGGCGGACGGTCATGGACTGGCCATTTGTTTAGGTCGCAATGCCCAACCGATCGACAGTTTCCTCACGCCGGCCGCCCAGAGTCTGCTGCCCGGCCCCTTGCAGATGCAAGCCCGTCGGCCCGATTTCGACACTTTCCTTGCCCCGGCGGACCGCCAGCATCCGATCCTGGCCGAGTTCCGGAGGCTTTCCGGCACGGTGCCCTGGGACGCCTTCCCGGTGCTCTGCTACTGGCAATTGGGCCAGTTGGCCAAGGGAGTCAATGTGGTCGTCTCCTATAGCGACGGTCGGCCCGCCTTACTGGAACGACCCGTCGGCAAAGGACGAGTGCTGACCTTGACCACGCCCCTTACCGACGACACCAACCACGAGCCGTGGAATCTCCTGCCCGTTGGCGATGCCTGGCCCTATCTGATCCTGGTGAACGAAATGGCCGCCTACCTGGTGGGCGCTGCCGAACGGCAGCTTAACTATACAGTCGGTCAGATGGTCGTTCTCCAACTCGAAGGAGCCGGCGGACGGCGGAGCTACGTGGTTACCGCTCCGGATGGCATGACCTTCACCGCGCAGACCGAAGGGGCTGCAGGTCCCCTGGTCCTCAGCCCGCCGCCTTTGCCCGGCAATTACCGGGTACAAGCCAGCGGCAGTCCGGACGGCGGATTCAGCCTGAACCTTCCGCCAGAACAAACCCGCCTGGACCGACTCGGGCCGGAAGAGTTGAACGACCTGTTGGGCCTCAGAAACGTTCGGCTTGCCCGCAGCCGCCAGGAGATCAATCGCCATGTCAGCCTGGGGCGGGTCGGCCAGGAACTGTTTCCCCTGCTGATCGCCCTGGTCGCTTGCCTGTGGGCCGCTGAACTGCTCGTGGCCAATCGGTTTTATAAAGATGAACCCAAGGAACGCAAGGGAACACGTTAGCAGAAGCGTAACACTTTAGCCGCACGAAAGGGAGATAGGTCATTCCTGCACAAGCCTGGAGGGACCTGCTTGTCAGGTCCATTGCCGCCTCTCCCCTGGCGGGAGAGGCCGGCCAACCTTCGGTTGGCCGGGTGAGGGGGCCAAAAGAAGAGGGCTGGCCACCTTATTTTTCCCCCCTCACCCTAACCCTCTCCCGCGGAGGGGAGAGGGGACCAACACGCCTCTCCTCTGGCGGGAGAGGCCGGCTAGCCGACAGGCTAGCCGGGTGAGGGGGCCAAAAGAAGAGGGCTGGCCACCTTATTTTTCCCCCTCACCCTAACCCTCTCCCGCGGAGGGGAGAGGGGACCAACACGCCTCTCCCCTGGCGGGAGAGGCCGGCTAGCCGACAGGCTAGCCGGGTGAGGGGGCCAAAAGAAGAGGGCTGGCCACCTTATTTTTCCCCCTCACCCTAACCCTCTCCCGCGGAGGGGAGAGGGGACCAACACGCCTCTCCTCTGGCGGGAGAGGCCGGCCAACCTTCGGTTGGCCGGGTGAGGGGGGCTTCCCGCCTCTCCCTTCGTGGGAGAGGTCGGCGGTGCCTTTGGCACCGCCTAGTGAGGAGGATTTGGGTGGCACAAGCCACCTGGATTCCTGCTTACGCAGGAATGACACATCATCCCCTTCATTCCGCTCACGTGTTACCTCATTGCAACAAACCTGACTCGCTTATGGTCAGTTTAACCTGGGACCCGGTAGGTGGTTGGTGGGGGCTGGCGGCCCTAGTGGTGGGGCTGTTGGCCCTATTGCCTTGGGGGCCGCCCCGGAGCAAAACAGCGGGCCGACGCCGATGGGTGCTCTTAGGGTTTCGGCTGGCCAGTTTTATACTTTTGCTTTTGGCTTGGCTTCGGCCTACCTTAGTTTATACGCAGATGAAGCCCCAGCAGGCCACCGTGGTGCTCCTGGCCGACAAGTCCCGCAGCATGTCGATTCCGGACGGCGTGGGCGGCCAAACCCGGTACGAACTCCTCCGGCAAACGCTGGCCGACGCCAACGGCGCCCTTCGTTCCTTGGCCGAGCAATTTGAACTGAAAGCCTACGCCTTCGACGCTCGGTTGCAGGCCCTGGAGGTGGCTGACGGTCAGGTGCTTCTGCCGGAAACACCCGACGGCAATCAAACCGCTCTGGGTGCGGTCTTAGACGACCTGCTGCAACAGGAGGTGGGCAAACGGCTTTTGGCCGTCCTGCTTCTCAGCGATGGGGTGCAGCAGGCCCGGCCGCCCAGGGACTTGCCCGTCCAGACCGCTGCCGCTCGGCTGAAAGCCCAGGGGATTCCCCTTTATACGTTCCCGATCGGGCAATCTCGCGGCCTGGGCCAGGCACAAGATGTACGCCTGTCCTCCCTCCGCTGCAATCCGACCGTGTTTGTCAAAAACGAACTGAGCGTCTCGGCCGATCTGGAAGCCTACGGGTATGTGCATCGGACGCTGGTGGTCCAGATGCTTTTTGAGACTCGGCCCGGCCAACTGGAAGAAGTGGCCCGAAAAGAAGTCGAAGTCCAGGCCGCCGGCGACCGGATTCCGATCGATCTGGTTTATGTGCCGGCAGCGCCGGGCGATTATAAGCTGGTGGTTCGGGTGGAACCGCAGCCTGGGGAACTTATTACCACCAATAATGAAATAGCCACTTTTGTACGGGTGCTCAAAGGCGGGATCAACGTGTTGTATCTGGAGGGGCAGGTGCGGGTGGAAAGCCGATTTCTGTTGCAGGCCCTGCGTGCCGCTCCAAATGTACAGGTGGACTTTTATCGGATTGTGCGGGACCCCACGCTGCCGGCCGATCGGGGCCTGGCGGCCTTTCTGCGTCCGGGCAATCTGGACTTGTCCGAGGCCTTCCGCCCCGGCAAATACGACGTCTATATCCTGGGCGATCTGGATTCGGCTGCTTTTCGGCCGGAAGAACTAGCCCAATTAGCCGAGGCCGTCTCCCAACGGGCAGGCCTTTTGATGCTGGGCGGGTTTCATAGTTTTGCGCCCGGCGGCTATGGCCAGTCGGCGCTTGCCAAGGTGCTACCTGTACAGATGGACCGATTTGGCCGGCAGGGGTTTGAGGAACGGATACGTGAAGATATGCACATTCCTGGGCCGATCCGCCTGATGCCCACGCCGGTGGGCCAGCAGGCCTCGCCCATGCGCCTGGCCGCCGATCCCCAGGAAAACCGCAAACTTTGGCTCAGTTTGCCGCCGCTGGAAGGCATCAACCGCCTGGACCGACCGGCGCCCGGCGCTTTGGTCTGGGCCACCGATGAGGCAAACCATCCCGTGCTGGTAGCCCATGCGTTTGGTAGCGGCCGGGTGCTGGCCTTTGCCGGCGATAGCACCTGGCGATGGCCGATGCACGGGTTCCAGGACCAGCATCGCCGATTTTGGCGTCAGGTGATTTTGTGGCTTGCCCAGGCCGACGAAGCGAGCCAATCGGACCTCTGGATCAAATTGGCCCAGCGGCGTTTTGCCCCGGGCGACCGGGTCGAATTCCAACTGGGCGTTAATGACCCGGCCGGCCAGCCCATCCCCCAGGCCCAATTCCGAGCCGAAGTGCAGTTGCCCGACGGCCGGCTGGAACAGGTTCCTCTAGTCTCCGGCGAAAGTGGTTGGCAAGGGGCGCTGGTGCAAACAGAACAGCCGGGCGATTACACCCTCCGGGCCACAGCCAAATTGCCCGACGGCCAGGAACTGACCGGCACCGCCCGCTTCCTGGTCTTCCAACAGGACCTGGAACTGAACCTGGCCGCCGCCGACATCGGAACCATGGAAACCATTGCGGCCATGACCGGCGGGCAAGCCCTGGCCCCGGAACAACTGCCCAGCTTGCTCGAACAACTCCTCCGCCAGACCAGCACCTTGCAGGTCGAACAGGTCCGCAAACGAACCCTCTGGGACACCTGGCCGGTGTTTTTGCTCTTTGTCGGCCTTTTGAGCGTCGAATGGTACCTGCGTAAACGCTGGGGGTTGGTATAAACATATCTACATTAAAAGCATGGGCCGGTGGGAAGGAGCGGGGATGACCTTTCTCCGGCTCCGACACAACGTACCACCGAGCCGACCAGTAGGTGGCCGCAGCGTATGGCCCACAGAAGGATTCCGGATTCCGTGAACCGGGATGAAGCTTTTGACGGGGTTTTGGGGTTAGTGGGGCGGGTGGAATTTTTTGGCCAATTGGGCGATTCGCTGGCCGAGGCGTCGGGCGGTGAACAGTTCGGCTTCGCTCAGGCCGGGGTCGAGCGGTCCGGTGGCGGCCGAGGCGCCCGGTTCGCCCCATTTATCTTCGCCCTGTTCATCTTCATACAGGGGCCCGGCCACGACCATCCGATGGTTGATCATAAACAAAAGTAGCGAGGTGATCACAAATTCTTTTCCGCCGGTCAGTCCGCCGCCGGTGGCAAACGCCCCGCCTACCTTGTCCGTAAAATCCACTTTCCATTTCCAGTTCCAATCGTCCATCAGCACCTTCATTTTGCCCGGGATATTGGCAAAATAGGTGGGGCAGCCCAGGATCAAGCCCTCGGCTTCGGTCAGGTCCTGTTTGGTTACCTCTTCCACCTTTTTTAGCTTCACGCTCACGCCGGGCACGGAGCGGGCGCCCTCGGCCACCGCAGCCGCCATCTTTTCTGTCGAACCCCGGAGGCTGTAATAGACCACCAGGACCCGAGCCTCGGCCGGTGCGACTGGCCCCTGGGCCACAGAAGCCTCTTTCGGGACTGCCCCAGGTGCAGTCCGTGCAACCGTTCTGCCCGATGCGGGGCCGAAAGACTCAGGAACCGGGGCTGGCGGAGCCGGGCTTGCCGGTTTGTCCGGCGGTGCAGGGGTAGCATCGCCCGACGGGGCCGACCACCCCCAGCCCACCCAGCCTATTCCCCCTGCCACGGCAGCCATTCCCAAAATCCCCCACCACTTCCACCTACCCATCGGTCGTGCTCCAGTTTGCATGGTTGGCCTCCTTTTTTCTCGGGCTTTTCTGTTGTTTTTGGCTTTCCGTAATATTTTAGGCGAATGAAACCACTGTGCTCTCCCCTGGCTGTCGAGAGGCCGGCATGGCCTTCGGGCCGGCCAGGTGAGGGGGCAAAAAGAAGCCGCCCGTGCCCTTCTGCTAGCCCCCTCATCCTACACTGTTCCCCTCAGAGACTGTCCCGAAATTGGTAATCTAGGGCCGGCCCAAACCAGGTACAAACCCTTCCGGTTTATCAAAATGCCCGTTTTATGGGGTTTTGGGCAGTCCGGGGACTGACGGTTGGTGGTACCGCCGGCTAAAAAACGGAATTTCGAGAGAGCCTCTCAGGGAGAGGCAAGCACCGGACCTGACAAGCACGTCCTCCCAAAGGCATCTTCATTCAGCCAAACTGTTCCAAAAATTAAACCTGTACTTTACCATTGAAGATACCTTGGGTAAGATAAAGAATCTATCCTAAACGTCCCTGTTTCAGACGGTGGTAACTGCAAAGCGGTTGCCCGGCTCGGCGGAATGGTTACGGTAATTCCCCCAGCAATAGGACCGTTTGGCCGTGAAATATGTGATTATTATTCCCGACGGTTGTGCGGATGAGGCGCAGGAGGCGTTGGGGGGGCGGACGCCTTTGGAAGCGGCCCACACGCCGGCGATGGACCAGGTAGCAGCGGATGGGATCGTGCTGCGGGCCAACCACACCCCGGCCCATTTGCCGCCCGGCTCGGACATCGCCTGCATGAGCCTTCTGGGCTATAACCCGCTGGAGTACTACACCGGTCGGGCGCCGTTGGAGGCAGCCGCCCAGGGAATTCCCCTGGGGCCGTATGATTGGGCCATCCGGTGCAATCTGGTTACCATTGAAGATCAGGTGATGCGGTCCTTTACGGCCGGGCAGATTAGTTCTGCGGAGGCGGCCGAACTGATGGCCGCTGCCCAGGAAAAACTCGGTTCCGAACGGATTCGGTTTTATCCGGGAGTGGGGTACCGGAACCTGGTGATTTATCGCGGCAACCCGGAGGAACCGGCCCCGTTTTCGGCCGATACCCGCACCACCCCGCCCCATGATCTGACCGACCAAAGCGTGTTGGATCATTATCCGCGGGGCCCGGGCAGTGATCTACTGAACCAACTGATGACCGATAGCATCGGCGTGTTTGCCGAGCATCCGGTGAACCTGGCCCGACAGGCAGCAGGCAAACTGCCGGCGACCAACATCTGGCTCTGGGGGCTGGGCCAGGCCCCGAAACTGCCCCGCTTTGCCGACCGATTCGGACTCCAAGGGGCCATGATCACCGCGGTGGATCTATTGCGGGGTCTGGGGGCGCTGCTGGGTTGGCGGCGGATCGACGTGCCGGGGGCTACCGGCTACCTGGATACCGACTATGCGGCCAAAGGCCGATATGCCATCCAGGCCCTCCAAGAGGTGGACCTGGTCTGTGTGCATATCGAGGCCACCGATGAGGCCTCCCACGAGGGGCATCTGGAGGCTAAAATACAGGCCTTGGAAGCCATTGACCAGCACATTGTCGGGCCGATCTACCAGGCCCTGCAGAAGCTGGGCCCGTATCGGATCATGATCCTGCCGGATCATCCGACGCCGCTTCGGCTCAAAACGCATGCGCACGGCGATGTGCCGGTGGCCATGGCCGGTTCGGATATCCGGCCGGACGAGGCCCAGCGATACGACGAACCCACGGCAGCCCGGTCGGCCCGATACTTCCCCGAAGGCTGGAAACTGATGGACTTCTTCCTCGGCCGGTCGGCCTAAAAGAGTTCCAAGCTTTCGAGAACAGGGTGGCCGAAGGGATTGGTCCGATTTTCCCTCTCCCATAGGGGGCAAATGGTCAGCACCTGCCTTGGGCGGCACCAAATCCGGATCGAGTAACATGTGAGCCGAATGGAGGGGTCGATGTGTCATTCCTGCGTAAGCAGGAATCCAGGCTTGTTCCCGCAGAGGCAGGAACCCAGAGAGTATGGACTTCTCGTCTTTTCTGGATTCCCGCTTTCGCAAGAAGGACACTCCTCACCCACCCTGGCCTTTGGCCAGGCCGATCTCTCCCGCTAGGAGAGAGGCGATTGGCTTCATTCGGCGAAGATGTTCCCTGATCGATGGGATTTCCATTCCGATAGAGATAATTTGTTCAAGGAGCATTTGTCCATGTCGGTGATTGTGCAAAAGTTTGGGGGAACCAGTGTGGCCGACAGCGCCAAGATTCTGGCGGCTGCTCGAAAGGCCATTCAGGCCAAACGGGAAGGCCATGATGTGGTGGTGGTCGTCAGCGCCATGGGGCATACGACGGATATGCTCATCGACTTGGCCAAGCAAATAACCGATTCGCCCTCCCCGCGGGAGATGGATATGCTGCTTTCCACAGGGGAGCAGGTCAGTGTGGCGCTGATGGCGATGGCGGTCCATCGGCTGGGCTACGAGGCGGTGAGTTTCACTGGTGCCCAGATCGGCATTGTGACCGACAGCACCCACACAAAGGCCCGGATCCGGTCGATTTCGACGGATCGGCTCAAGAAGGCATTCAAAGAGGGAAAGATCGTCATTGCCGCCGGTTTCCAGGGGGTGGATGAGCAGGGCAATATCACTACCTTGGGCCGAGGCGGCAGCGATACAACGGCCGTTGCCTTGGCTGCCGTTTTGGGAGCCGAACGATGCGAAATATATACAGATGTTGATGGCGTCTATACCACCGATCCCCGCATCGTGCCGGAAGCCCGCTTGCTGCGACAGATTAGCTACGACGAAATGCTGGAGTTGGCCAGTGCCGGCGCCGCCGTGATGCATAACCGATCCATCGAGTTCGGCAAGAAGTTTTTGGTGCCCATTTATGTCCGGAGCAGTATGACGGATTCGCCCGGCACGCTGATTACCACGGAACCGGAAAGCCTGGCCCAGCCGGTCTGCGGCGCCGCCATGGTCAAAAACGAAGCCCGGATCACGGTGCAGAAGGTGCCGGATCGGCCGGGGGCGGCCATGACGCTGTTTTCCCGTATCGCCGCCCGGAATATCCCGACCGATATGATCGTGCAGAACGTGGCCGAAAACGGCGAAGCGGATATTTCGTTCACCGTCTTCCGGGACGACCTGCCCGGAGCGCTCCGAGCGGTGGGCGAAGCGGTCCAGGAGCTGGGCGCCGGCGGCTACACCTACGATGAAAACGTGTCGAAGATTTCGATTGTCGGCATGGGGATGGCTCGGCAGCCGGGGGTGGCGCAAAAGATGTTTGCCGCCCTGGCCGACCGAGGCATTAATATCCTTATGATCAGTACCAGCGAGATCAAGATTTCCACGGTCGTAGAACGGGATCGGGCCGAGGAGGCCCTTCGAGCGGTGCATGAGGCGTTTCGGCTGGACGAGCCGCCCGAAAAGCTCGCACCGGCTCCGCCGTCGGCCCCCCCCAGCAAATCCAAGGCGGCGGTCAACTATGCGGCCCGAATGGCCGGCATGGAGGATTTGATCATCACCGGGTTGGACCTGGACGAAAGTCAATCTCGTGTTACCCTGGTCGGCGTGCCGGATCGGCCGGGGGTTGCCGCCCGCATCTTCGATCAGATTGCTCGGGCCGGTGTGGTGGTGGATATGATTGTGCAGAGCGTGGGCCGAGAAGGTAAAGCCAACGTGACCTTCACCGTGCCGCATAAACAGTTGGATTCCTGCCTGCAGGCAGCCTCTGCCGTGGCCAAAGCCCTCGGATGTCCGCCGCCTGCCAGCAGCCCTAAGGTGGCCAAACTCTCCCTGAGCGGCGTGGGGATGCGAACCCATACCCTGCTGGTTCGCCGCATGTTCCAATGCTTGGCCGACGCCAAAATCAATGTCGATATGATCTCCACCAGCGAAGTACGGTTCCATGTGGTGGTCGATGCCGCTCAGGGCCGAAAAGCTCTGGACGCCCTCAAAAAAGAATTCGCCGACGCCATCGTTTAACAGAAGGGATTTCCTTCCGGCGGATAGATAAAAACGGAACACTTTAGTCGAAGGAGGGGATCGGCTGTGTCATTCCTGCGTAAGCAGGAATCCAAACGGCTTTGGGCCTGCTAAGGTGTTCCTGCTGGGTCCGTGGGAACTCGGAGATACTTTCTGGATTCCCGCTTTCGCGGGAATGACACTCTTCAGCCGGCTTTGCTTCGCTCAACCGGCCTCTAGAGGGCGAGGGGAGAGGCGGGTTGCTTCATTCGGCGAACATGTTACTGGAAGCGTTTTGGTTGACCGGTGGCGGCTAGCACAGCGGCCCACAGATCACCTTCTTCATCCACATAGCGGCGTCGGCCTACGGAAAGTTCCCAGGGCACATGAACAAATGATCCATTAAGCAGCCCCACCATCATCCCCGTTTTGCCCGCCATGGCCGCATGGACCGCATGACGGGCAAATTGGTCGCACAAGATGTCATCCTCGCTGGAGGCCGGCACGCTGCGGATGATGTAGCTGGGATCGATGTATTTGAGGCTCACCTCGGGGCCGTGCTCAGCAAAATAGGCCGTGATGCGCTCTTTCAGATAGAGCCCAATGTCTCGGAGTTTCAGGTTGCCGGAGGCGTCCCGCTCTTCGGAAGGAGCGCCGAGCAGATCCTGGCCTGCCCCCTCGGCCACCACGATCACGGCATGTCGCCGGTCCAAGAGCCTCCGCCGCAAAACCGCCAAAAAGCCCCCAGGTCCTTCCAACACAAAAGGCACTTCGGGGATGAGGGTGAAATTGACCTCCTGGCTGGCCAAGGTGGCGGCCGCCGCAATAAAACCGGACTCCCGCCCCATCAGCTTCACCAGGCCGATGCCATACGGGGCGCCTTTGGATTCCACATGGGCGCAGTCCAGCACCCGGGCGGCTTCGGCCACCGCCGTGGAAAAACCGAACGAACGTTCACAATACAGAATATCATTATCGATCGTTTTCGGTACGCCGACCACGGCAATCGGCACCTGGCGTCGCTGGATTTCCTCGAAAATTTTCTGCGCTCCCTGTTGGGTGCCGTCGCCCCCGATGCAAAGCAGAATCTGGATTTTTTGAGCCACCAGGAAATCGACCATCACTTTCGCGTCCTGCGGCCCTCGGGAAGTGCCCAGGATCGTGCCGCCCGCCTGATGGATATGTTCAACCATTTCCAGAGTAAGCCGAATCGGCGGATCGCCCACGGCCGGATTCAGCCCTCGAAACCCATACCGAATCCCCCAGACCTCGGGCACCCCATAATTCATATGAAGTTCCAGAAAGGCGGAGCGGATGACATTGTTCAATCCGGGGCACAATCCGCCGCAGGTAACCAGCGCCGCCCGTACCTGCCGGGGATCGAAGAAAATCTGTTGCCGAGGCCCCGCCTTCTCAAAAAACAATTCTTCCTCCGGCGGTTGCTCCGGATTCCATTCCAACGGATATCGCACGTATTGGTTCGGCAGCACAAACTTCGGCAATCCATCCCCGGGCCGGCTACTTCGCCGAAGCGGCGAAGGGATTTGGGCCGGCCCTAAAGTCGGTACCGAGACAATCCGCGGATTCCCTCCCATCGGCCGTTCTCCTAAAAGAGGATACCAAACACATTTCCACTAAAAGGCAAACCTCCATCTGCCCGAGCCGCCGTCTGCCTTTCCGAGCCGAATACTTCAGAGGTGCCGAGGGCTTGTCAAGCCGGCGGACTAGGGAAACTGGATTCTTTTTCCGAGGTTGTCCCGAAATGGGGCGCCGGGCGGCAGCCCCCAACCGTTTCCAACCTCTTCCGGTGTACCGAAATGCCCATTTTATGGCGTTTGGGCAGTCCGGGGGCTGCTAGTGGGTGGTGTCCCCCGGCTAACACAGAATTTCGGAAGAGCATCTTTCCTTTGCCGAACGTTCCAGCCGGTCAGCTTCAGCGGGGCTGGCCAAAGGCCGGAGGCGGCTTCTTCTCTTTGCCGAACGTTCCAGCCGGTCAGCTTCAGCAGCGGTTTTTCGCCGCCTGCCCCCGCCGTTGGAAACCGGGCCCGGATAGGTCGGCTTTCGCCCGGCAATAAACAGACATAGTTATCGTCCCACCAGACCGGCAGAATTTCTTCGCCGTCGGTTGGCCGACAAAGAGATAAGTGTACCAAAAAGGCGATCCGATCGGAACGGTTCTGGACGGTTACCTCGGCCGCCGTCTCCGTCGCCTGGGGGTGAAGCGTCATCTGGGCCGACACTTCCGCCGCCGGCAACTTCTCCAAATGGGCCAGCTCCTTCAGGTCGCTCCGGGGCAGCCAGTAGAAGTTTTCCGAAACCTGCCGTGCGTTTCGATCCACAAGATCCAGCCGAACAAAATACACCGGCGTTATATCCTCCGGTACAGGGACCGGAAAAATTTCCCGGAAACCGTCGGCCGGAATGTCCACCGTTTGTTGGTGCTCCCATCGGAGTTTGGAGTCCAGGTCCAGCAGACGTGCGCGGACCCGAAGGCCTTCGACCGGCTCCGGTCTGCTATTGACCACCGTAACCATCCGGTCCAAGGGGGTCAGTTGCACATGGAGCGGTTCGGTCGCCTTTCGGATGGCATATAAGCTTAGCATCGGGCGCAGATACCAATCGTAAATCTGCCATTCCACGCTGGGCCAACAGGCGTTCAGTTTCCACTGGCAAAAGCCGCTGGTGATCTCCCACATCCGGTGCTGGACCGCCTCGAACATGGCCCGATGCTGATCGTAGGTGAGCAGTTGGCTGCGTCGGCAGTAATCGGCCACGGTTTTCGGCTGCCCGAAAATCCGTCGCATCGCCTCGTCATAGGGTTTGAAATAATGGCAGGCGTCATGATGCGCCCAGGCCGAGGTAAGCGGCCAGTAGGTGCTATCGGGCCGGACCTGCTCTAAATCGGGCAGAAACCGCCGGAGACTCTCGATCGGCGGCACCGACGGCGAACCGCTCTCCAACATGAACATCCAATTCCCTTTCTCCCGCACCCAACGGAAAAATTGCTCCGGCTCCACCCAGCCGTAGGATTTCGGCGGATAGTCGTTTACTCCTACCGGCAAATCCGGCCGAATCCACTCCGGTACCTCCTTCCGGTAATCCGGAAACGAGCCGGAGGGAATCCCAAGCCGAGTGCCGTCATGGTCCTGGATCGCCTCCCGCCACATCGTGTAAACCTCCCGGCGGGTTTCTCCTTCGTTCATGGCCATGTAGAGGACCAAGCTCGGATGGTTCCGAATCCGCCGGATAATATCCACGGTGCTCCGCGCCAAAAGCTCCAGGTCTTCCGGGTAGGAGGTTCCCGGCTGCATCCAATAACAGCCGTAAAAACAATTGCCGAACATCAGTCCATATCGGTCGCACAAATCCAGGAATTCATCCGGCGGCACAGGGATATCCTCAAAAAAGACCAGATTCAACCGGGCGTGGGTAAGATACCGGATTTCGGCCTCCATGCGACGAGCGTCCCAGTCGAAGAGGATTTCCGGCTGCAAATAGCCACCTCGGCAGAAAATCCGCCGGCCGTTGATATACAACCGGAGTCCATGGGCGTCGCCTCGTTGGTAAAGTTCTCTGCTTATTTGCCGAATGCCGAACCGGACATCTTCCTGGTCGGAAAGTTCGGCGAGGACCTCTGGTTGGGGCTCGCCGGTTTTGGCAGAGGACACGCGGAAGGCCGTTTGGCCTGATTCGCCGCTGCCCACCGCGGGAAAGCCCGGCTGAGCCGAAGCAACACCGAAGGACAGGCCCGGTGTGGATAGGCCGGCTGAGAGGGCATCCTCCCCTCGCCCCCGGCGGGAGAGGGCCAGGGTGAGGGGGAGCCCATGTGTCATTCCTGCGGAAGCAGGAATCCAGGGGGTGTCATTCCTGCGCAAGCAGGAATTCAGGAAGGAAACAACTGGACTGCTACTTTCGTGGTAGTGACATACAAGGGTGGGAGAGCCCGGCTGCGACGAAGGCGACGTCGGCTGAGGAGGCAGCGCGGCCGACGGCGCCCCCGCCTTTTCCGCCTCCTTTTGTTCCCCCTGGGTTTGCAGCGACGGGCTTTGTACCACCGGAGTCTGGTCCACCGGGGTTTGGTCCACTGGAGTTTGTGTCCACCTGGTTTGTGTCCGCTTGTTTTGCTTCCCCTTGGTCAGGTGGAATTGGAGCCGAAGGGTATAAAGCGGTTGATCGCCGTAGCCGTTGGGCCACCAAAGTCGGGGATTTTCGATCACTAGGGCGGGATGGTCCTCCGGCTTGAAAACCACCTGCTTCGTGTGCCCGGGCTGCAAGGCCACCTGGGCGGAAAATGCGCCGCCGGTTTGCTCCAATCGGCCGGTAAGCACGCCTTCGACCGGTCTGTCGGAACAATTGGTCAGTTCAGCCGAGACGGTCAGCCGGGCCGGGCTAGTGGCCGGAAGCGGCAACTCCGTGCGAACAAACGGATGCCGAATATCGACCGGTCCGGTCCACTCCACCTCCACGCCTTGCCAAAGGCCCAGATGCCGGTCTGGGACCGTGGGCATACAGTCGTACCCTATCGACATGACCAAAGTTACATCTTTCATAATTTCTTTTCGGAAAGGGCGGTCCCGGCCGAAAAGTTCCAGTTGGGTCTCGGGCACGCCAGGATGATCCACCGGGTGGATGCGCAGGGCCAAGGCGTTGGCTCCTGGCCGGGCCGCCGCTGTAGCGTCTAGCCGATGCCGTGAAAATGCGCCCACGACCTGCTGAGCATCAGCAATGCGCCGGCCATTGAGCCAAACATCCGCCCGATAATTGATCCCCTTCAAAGTGAGCCAGACCCGCTTACCGGCCACTGAATCAGGCAGGTGGAAAGTTGTCCGGAACCAGTACGGGTCCCACCAGGGGTTCCGGCCATCCGGCAGATAACTGTACTTGGCCAGATCGTGCTTCTGGTTGAACTCGTCCGAAGCGTCGGGAATGCGGAAACTGTTTAGGCCGATCCGAAGGTCCGGATAGACGCCGTTTCGGATCAGTGTGCTCAGGGCGGTGGCCGGCAGCCGGGTGGGATGCCACTGGTTGGCCGGGTAATTCGGCTGAGATATTTGTTCACCATTTTCCGGGACCAGCACCGACGACTTCATCTGCCAATGCTCGTCAATGGTGATCCGGCCCACCGGTCCTGACGGCGTCTGGCCAAAACCAACCGCCAAAAAAGAACCTTGGGGAGAAAGGAGAAGTAGTATCATACCCCAAAGCAGACGGCAAGAAAGTTGCGCTCCTCGAACGGCAGGGACCTTTTTTGTCATGGAAAAGGCTCCTCGAAAAGGAGGAGAAGGGAAATAGGAAATCCAGACTTCTAAATAACTCTACAAAAAGCGAGGAGCAAACTGGTCTGGTTCGGATCCAAACGGCCTTTTGCCTGCCGAAATTCCATTTACTCGCAGGCAGCAACCCTTTGAGATACTTCCGGGTTTTGTGAAGTTATTTAAGCGGCGGGCGACGGCCTGGAGGAAAGGTTGGAAACCTTACCGGGCGGATTCTCTGCGGGTTTTCTACGAACGTTCTTGTTACGAGGCGGCCAGGGGAGCAGGGCGGCGGCCCCGACGGGCCGCATACGGCCCCAAATACTGCAGTTCTTCTTCCTCACGCTTCGGGCTGAAGTAGTTGGACACAAAGGTCTCAAAGACCAGCACGATCAGCACGGCCGTCAAGAATGTCTCCCATAGGCTTTCGCCTTCGTGGAGGAGTTTGAAGGTACTGGACAAATCTTCCGGATTTTCGGCAAAGACCAGCCCTGCCGGGGAGAAACGTTTTTCCAGTTCGGCCCGGTCGATTTTGGTGGTGTTGGCTTCTTCGGGGTCGATATTAACGCAGTACCAGCGTTCTTTCGGCTGGGGGCCGCCCAGGAGCTTTACCGTGTAAATGCCCGGTTCATAGGTTTCATGGAAGCGGACCTCGGCCAGCGGTGCGCCTTGGGAGTCGGTGGTGGGCAATTGGTTTCGCTGTCCCGAAGGGGGCACGACTTCGACGATCGAAGGCCGCTGCTCTGGGTCGAGATGGACCACGATCGGATGGCCGGCCAAGAGGGACGCCTGAGCCTGTTCCACACCGAGCATATCAAAACAAAGCCGGACAAAAAGCGGCAGAAACAGCGGCTTCAGGGGCATGTTGGTCCAACCGACATGGGCGCTGGTGCCCAGGAAAAAGACCCGACCTCGCTCCACCGGGCGTTCCACGAAGAGGGGTTGTCCGTCGTCCAGGCGGGCCAGCACCCGCAGACCGCTCGCTTCGGGAGCCCGCTCGTCAATCCGTACATATTTATAGACCAGCACGGTTTGGTACAGGGTGGCCGGTTCTAAAAACAGTTTCATCGTTTTATGTTCCCGGTCCAGGGAACTGATGAACCAACTTTCCCGTCCGCTTCCTGGGGCGGGCGTCTGGACGTCCAGCAGCGGGGCAGGCAGCAATTTGCCTTGGGCCTGCTCGTTCATGGCGTTGTACTCCGCAGCCCGAACATTTTCCCCGCTGATCCAAACCAGGTTGCCCCCATGCTGCACATAGTCCCGCAGCCGTTCGACCAGCCCCGCCGTCGGCGCCGGCACATTGACCAAAAAGATGGCCAGATATTGGCTCAAGTTTTCGGTGGCCAGTTCGTTCAAGGTGAGGATGCGTGGTTTTAAGGCCCACTCTTGGCCGCTGGTCGGTGTGAAGGCCCGTTCCAGATAGAACGTATCGTCCAGGTAGGCGATTTCGTGGGCCTGGGCCTTGACGATGGCAATGGGGATATTTTGGTTCACTTCCATGGCGAAGAAGTATCGGTCGTCCATGGCCGAGCCGTCTTCGCCCACCAGGCGTACCTCGCACCGATGGCGTCCGCCGGTCCGGAACCGAAATTGGAAGGAGAATTCTTTGGTGCTTTCGGCGGGGATGTCGATGGCTGGGCTGGCCTGATCCCGAACGCCGTCGATATAGAGTTCCAGGTGGCGTTGCTGGGAGGCAGAAGAGGCGTTATACAAAAGAACATCTGCCTTCACCGGCACCCCGGCTACCGGAACGGCCGTCTCAGCGGTTACCTTTTGGATGGCCACGTTCGGTTTGGGGGCCTGCTGGCAATCCACCAGGACCACCGGGATTTTGAGTTCTTTTTGTTGCTCCTTGTCGAGGTCTTCCAGGCGGGTGCCTTCGGGCAAAGCTTCGTAGCCCTCCCAGCAGGAAGCCTGCATGTCGGTGATCACGTAGATCACTTTATTCCGGACGTCCAGTTTGGCCAGCGCTTTGCGGGCCTGACGGACCCGGACGGCCAGGTCAGCCCGCTCGTAGCTAGGGGCGGCCTGGTTGAGGATTTGGATCACCTTATCGGGCGATTGCTCCAGTTTGCCTTCTTCCGGAAATCGGGGGCCGCCCGTAAGGAGCAGCCCCACATAGTCGCCATCACGAAGTTGGTCTAGGATTTGGCGGGCTGCCCCAAGAGCGGTTTCCCACCGCACCCGCTGCCCATCCACCGCACCCATACTGGCCGAATTGTCCAGGATGATCATCACTCCGGTGGAAGAGCCGGCGCCCAGGAGAGTACCGAGTTTTGTCACGGTCGGCTTGGCCAGGCCCAGGGCGATGAGGATCAAGGCGGCCATCCGCACCAGGAGCAAAAATAGGTCCTGAATCCGGCGGCGTCGGCGGGTCTTCTGCGCAGCAATCCGCAAAAACCGGAGCGTGGGGAAAGGCAAATCCTTGGCACGCTGCCGGTTGATCAGGTGCAGGATCACCGGAATGACCGCTGCCAACGTGGCTAGCAAAAATAGGGGGGCTAAAAAGGTCATGGCCGTTCGTCGTCGTTGGGTATCCGGGGTTACAATCGGTTCCGTTTGGCCAGGTACCGGGAGAGCATGAAATCATACGGTACAGATGTATCCGTCATGATATAGTCGATCTGCGATTCCGCACACTCCCGGCGATAGGTTTCCGTAAACTGGCGGATCTGTTCCAAATAGGCTTCTCGCACATAGGCCGGGTCGATCTGAATCCGCTCGTCGGTTTCCAGGTCGTGGAAAGCGATGGTGTCTTTAAAGGGCAGTTCCAGTTCCGCTTTATCGAACACATGGAAAACGATCACCTCGTGGCGGCGGTGGCGGAAGTGGTGCAGCCCTCGCATCACCTCCTCCGGCTCGTCGTACAGGTCGCTGATGAGCACAATCAGACAACGGCGTTTGAACCGGTTGGCCAGCCGATGGAGCGTGGCCGCAATATCGGTTTCGCCGCCCGGCTGGATGGCCTCCAGTTGGCGCATCATCTCGTTGAAATGCCGAGGGGAGCCCCGTGGCGGCATGTCCAGCCGAATCTCCGTATCAAACGTGGTCAGCCCCACCGAATCCTGCTGCCGGATCATCAGATAGCTTAACACCGCCGTCAAATAGCAGCCGTATTCCAACTTGGTGATCTTGGCCGAATGGCGGTAGTTCATCGATCCGCTGGTGTCCAGCAGAATCTGGACCCGCATGTTCGTTTCTTCTTCATATTGTTTGATGTACAAACGTTCTGTGCGGGCCAACATCTTGTAATCCAAGTGCCGGGGGTCATCGCCGGGCACATATTCCCGGTGCTCGGCAAACTCGATGCTGAAGCCTTTATAAGGGCTGGCATGGAGCCCGCTGATAAACCCTTCGACCACGCCCCGGGCCACCAACGAGAGGTTTTTTACCCTGGCCAGGGCTTCCGGCTCCAGAAAACGATACCCTGTATCCATAGCGGGCAATTCCTCCGCTGTCTAACCGTTGTCAGCCGATCATGCCTTTTCTCTCCGGTTGCTTGCTCCCTAGGACGCCTTAGCGGAGTTGGAATCGGCGGCGGAGGACCCATTCGACGGTCAGTACCAGGACGAACAGGGCCCAGAAACCCGGCGGCCAGTAGAGCTTGGTTTCCAGTTGCAATTGCCGTTTCCGAACCGCCGTATCCAGTTGATCCACCAGCCGATCCGCTGCAGTAATGTGCATATATCGTCCTTTAGCCTGGGCAGCAATCTGGGAAAGCATTTTTTCATCGAGGTCGAGTTTTTCGTATTCTAGATTGGGTCGGCCGACTTCGATTTTAAGCTTTTCGGCGGTAATGGTTTGGTCGGCCAGCCGGGCCTCCACTTCGATTTCATAAGGGCCGGGCACCTTCGGCTCGAAGGTCCCGCTGTAATGGCCGGCCGGTCCGGGGATGGGCGTCAGTTCCACCAGGTCGGGCCTACCGCCGGGGCCTCGGATTTTCGCCTGGACTTTTGCCTCCCTCGCCCCTTCTCCCTGACTGTCTCGGACAATGGCGGAGATGCGGACCGGTTCTTCCGGCTCGTAGAAGCCTTTGTCGGTGGCGGCCATGACGCTGGCTTCGGTTTTGACTTCTTCGCTTCGCCCGGCCAACCACCGCACTACCTGCCCCCAGAATTGCAGGAAGGGGGATTGTTGGTTCAGTGCCCGGGGGCCTTGTTGCCATTTGCGCGTGGTGTCCGCCGTGAAGACGGCGACCCGGCCTTTGCCCAACGGTTGGATGGCCAGCACCGGCATATCGTTTTCCACCGGGCAGGTGGCCAGGACCGTGGTGCCGGGTTTGGGGCCGCCGACACGGGTACATCCGTCTAGTGGCGGCAACCCCTCCACTTTCGGCCCCCGTTGTCGGGTGGGGAAAAAGTCCGCAATGTTGGCAAAGATCGGATGGGCCACGCCATCGGGCGTAAGCTGCGGCAGAAACTCCTCGGTGACCTGACCGATATCCCGAGAACCCAAAATCACCGGCAACGCTTCGCCGATCGGAGTGCCGGCATACCCGCCCGGTCCCAAACTGTGATAGCCGCCCAGCATCATCAGGCCCGCCCCATTTTTGACCCGCTCCAGGATGAGTTGCTGAACTTCCGGCCGTAAAAACGAACTGTCCAGATCACCGATCAAAAACACGTCAAAGGTGTTGATCAGGGCCGGCTCGGTCGGAATGCTTGTTAGCTCCAACTGGGGGATGTTCGAACGCATAGCGAAGGTGTTCTGTTTGGTTTGCCAGAGGGCACAGAACTCCAGATCGGGGTCTTTGGCCAGAAACCGGCCCACAATCGCCCCGATTTCCGCCCGGATGGTGCCTTCCAGATAGAGCACGCGGATGCCCGGTTCGACGACCAGGGAGACGGCTGACCGACGGTTGTTTTCCACGATGCGTTCTTCCGGCACCGGTTCCACCCGGGCGGTGTAAACATGTCGGCCTTTCACCGTAGGCCGAAACTCAAACTCTACGATCTGCGCCCCTTCGATTTCATCCAAGGTGAGTTCTTGCTGGCCGATCTGGCGGTCGTCTTCTTGCAAGATCACCTTGACCACCCGGCCCGGCAATCCAATGCCTTCGATCGAGGCTTTGATTTTGGCCACGTTGTTAATGAGCATTCGTTCGGCCACATCCAGGCCGGTTACCTGAACGTCTCGGTAGGAAACGTCGCTTTTGAGCGTTGCCCCGACGCCGACGGTGTGGATGGTAACGCCCAGTCGACCGGCTTCCTCGACGGGTCGGCCCACCGAATTATGCACCCCGTCGGAGATTAAAAAGATGGCCTCGATGTCGCTCCGAGGCGCTTTTTTCGAGGCAGCCCGCAGACCCCGGGAAATCGAGGTGGCTTTCCCGTCGGGTTGCAAGGTGGCCAGCAGCCGAGCATCCGCCACATCGACCGCATCCTCCGCAAAGGCCAACAGATGCAGATGGACCGTGTCCTTGAGCCGATCCCACCATCGCTGCACGAGCTCACAGGCCTGCTGATAGCGAGTTTGTCCGCCGGCGCTATCGGCAATGCTCATCGAAGCGGACCGATCAACCAACAAAACAACGGCTCGCTTTTCCTCTTCTTCCTTCTGATAGCTAAACACCGGACGAAAAAGCAAAAGCACCACAATCACGATGGCAATAATCCGCAGCACCAGCAGGGTCTGCCATTGCAGGGGCCGCAGCTTGCCGAAGGCAAAATAGTAAAACACCGAGACCAGCCCAATGGCCGCCAGCGTAACCAGCAGGGCCACGCCAAAGGTGGAATGCTCTAACTTGAGTTCAACCACAGGCGTACTCTCTCCTAAAGCCGGAGAAGGACAATAATCTTATGTTCCCATAACGATTTAACCGAATGGAGAGGCGTTTTTCCCCTCTGCCCTGGCTGGGAGAGGGTTAGGGTGAGGGGGAAAATTTAGGACGACGGCCTTTTGTGCACCTTTTTTATGCGGGCCAAAGGCCCGCACTCCCGGCGCCCCCTCACCCGGCTTCCCTTTGCTCAGCCGGGCTCTCCCGCCAAGGGAGAGCCCGGCGGCTTCCGTCGGCTACATTGTTTCATATTCCCTTTTGGTGGGCTATTCCTTTTTCCCCTTCGGAGCAGGGGAGTGTTTGGAATCGGAAGAGGTGGGACTGCTCGTGGGCCGGGCGGCTGCCTTCCGCCGTCCCTCCTCCAACGCCTCTTCCCCCAGTTTAATACATTTCACATACACCAGCGACTTCAAACTTTGGCCGATCTCCCCTTTGTGCCGTTTGTAGAGGATAAACCGCATCGGTTCCCCTTCCGGCTGATAGGTTTTGGAGCCGGGTTCTGGTTTGGGCATGTACGGTTTGACGTAAATGATCTCGGCCAACGGGCCGGTGATCTGCCGGCCATCTTGCAGGGTGATCGTGTGGAGGTATTCCCGGGCGGGGTATTCCCGGCCAGTGTACATTTTTTCGTCTAAGGCCAACTCCTTAAACCGCCATTCCTTTTCCATCCACTCTTTTTTGATATGGCAGTCGATCTGTTTGACCACCCGGAGGGGAATTTCACGCTGACGCTGTAACTGGTCGTCGTAGAGTTTCAGGCGTTTGTCCCGGGTCATGTAGATCAGACCGGGATACACTTTGCCGTCGGATGTCTCCACGTAGCCGGGCACCGCATCTTCCCGATCCGTCGGCCGGGGACCGAAGGGGTTCACCACAGGGGGTTCTTCTTCGGCGGCCTGGGAGGCCAACCTGCCGACGCCTGCCAACACCCAGGCCAACCCCGCCAACGCCAAAGCCATCGCCGTCGGCCAGCCAATGCGAGTAGCTCCCGACGCTCGGTGGGCCGGTCCGCCCAGCCAGCCGCTCTCTGGCCTGTCCTGCAAGTTTCTCCCTCTCCGAACCATCCGCAGCCTTTTGCCCATCTTTTATCCTCCTTTCACCAAACCGGTGGACCTCCCGATTCCAGGGGACACCTTTTAGAGAGACTGCCGTTTCTCCGGCGGTAGGTTTTCCGCTTCCTGGGCATTTAACCCAAGTTAACAGACGAGGTTTCCCCACCGGATTCGGATTCTCTATTCTTATTATCCCCAATTTGGCGGCGGTTGGGTACTGTCCCCGGTGCATTGGGAGGGCTTCTCGCCGGAGTAAGACTGGACCAAGGGATTCTCTGCCGGACGGCATCGGGGGATGATTCCATGCGGTATATGGCAGCTATTAGTCTGCGCAAAACCAACGGACACCGACGTGGGCAAAAGGCAGGGAATTTCGTGTGGCTACGATTTGCGAAGTTCATGAGTTTGACTGTATCTCCCCGGTCCAGCCCCTACCAGTTATAGGGGCTAAGAATCGGATCGAATACCACAGATTGGGGTCATCGTTCCGGGGGATACAGTCAAGTTAGACCCGGTCTGCCGGGCCAGGCAGCCCCAGATGTCTCCTTTTGGGCAAAAGATTTCTCTTTATTGGCATATTTTGTGCATTCGATATTTTTGGCCCAATTTGCCCCATTCGGTTTGATCGGTATAACCCCTCCTTGGCCGAGCAATTCCCCACTTTTTTCTTCTTTTGCGCCGGGGGTGGCCGGCTGACGGATCGGCGGGTTGTCGGCTAGAATTCAAAGGGATTCAGGAGAGATGGTCCGATGCCTAACGGAGCGCGGAAACTCTTGGCTTTTAGCATTTTGGTGGGGGGGCTGGGTTTAGCCTGGCTCCTACGCCCCACCGGCCAAGGGTTTGGGTTTGCTCCGAGCAGCGGGCGACTGATCCTTCGCAATGGGGGGCCTGGTTCTAGCCCCCCGGGATCCCTCATCTCCGAGGTTCCGATCTTACCAGGGCTTTTAGCCAACCAGCAGGTCCCAAGCAAACCATCCGGATCGCTGTCCAGCACCCCTTCTGGGGGGGCGTCCAGTCAGGGCACGTCCAAACCCACCCCCCCAAGTTTGCCGGCCCGATTTCCTTACATCCAGGCAGAGAAGAATTCCGGCCGGCCCCCGGCCAATCCCACCCCGTCTTCGGTGCGCCGGCATCGGATCGTCGATGGCGACAGCCTGGAGAAGCTGGCCGAGCAGTATCTCGGTTCGGCGGCCTTGGCCGGGTACATCTATCAGGCCAACCGGTCCCTGTTGCCGGACCCGCAGTTGCTGCCCATTGGGGTGGAAATTGTCATTCCGGCCCCCGAGAGCCTGCAGCCGATTCCCTTCGAGCAACTTCAGCAGGCGCCCTTGGCGCCACTGACCGAGGTGGCCTCCGGACAGGTCGATTTTGGGCCACCGGCTAGCCCTGCCACGCCATAGCCCATCGGTCTTTCTACTTGGGCATCCAGTGTCCCCGGCAGCGTCCATCCTATGGGATCCAGCGGGACAGGGTGATCGTATGGGATGAGCGGGAACCGTATGGGATGATCTGGAACCAGTCGATCGTATGGGAGCCGGTTGACCAGGTTAATCGTATTGGATGAGGCTGAATAGGGGATAGTTCTGAAGGCGATTCCGGCCCCCCAGAGAGCGCAGTTCCACCAGGAAGGCGCAGCCGGCCACGATGCCGCCAGCTTGTTGGATCATTCGGCAGCAGGCCTCCACGGTGCCGCCGGTGGCCAACACATCGTCGATCACCAGCACCCGTTCGCCCGGTGCGACCGCATCGGCGTGCATCTGGAGGGTGTCTGTGCCGTATTCGAGCTGATACGTCCAGGAGATCGTTTTCCAGGGGAGTTTGCCGGGTTTGCGGATCGGCACCACGCCAGCGCCCAGTTCCAGGGCTACAGGGGCGGCAAACAAAAATCCCCGCGCCTCAGCGGCAGCCACCACCTGGATGCCGGCCGTTCGGAATGGATCGGCCAGACGGCGTACCGCCTCCCGAAACGCTTCCGGCGATCGCAAAAGCGGCGTAATATCCCGGAACAAAATCCCCGGTTTGGGAAAATCCGGGATGGAGCGGATCAACCGGCTCAGGTCCAGGGGATTGCCTTCCGCAGCTCGAACTCCCTCGCCCACAGCTTTCCTTTCCTTCCGTAGGGCCAATGATTCCCCAGGCTTGTCTGTTTTTCCTTATGGGTAACACGTTAGCTGAATGCAGCGGCCCTGTGGCCCTGCTGCGAAAGCAACAGTCCAGGCTGTTTTGTGCCTGTGCCAGTGCTCTTCTGGAGCAAGGGGGCCGATAGCAACATGGGCGCGCTTTTTTCTGGACAGCCACTTTCGTGGGAATGACACCCCTGGGGGTACCCTCCAGGAGAGCGGCAAGTGGCATCGATCGGCTAAAGTGTTCCCTCTATGGTATTACACCCTGGCGTCCGCTCCAAGAGGGGACCCGTGCCGGGGCGGAGGGGGATCCGCATGGGCTAGGGGAATAGGGGAGGGGTTAGGAAATTTCCAGCCTATTCACTTCGGGACAGGCGAAACCTCTCCCAGGTGGAACTAGCGATGGGAACGGGTCAGGAAATTTCCAGCCAATCCAGGCCGGCTTTTCGCACCGCATAGCCCGCTTCTCGGAGATATTCTCCGTAAACGACGATCCAATGGAAGCCCCGGATTTCCTCCAGCAGCCGACGCCAATTGCCCTGGATGGCCAGGTCCAATTGGGTCCGGCAAATCGGATAGAAGGGGCTTTCTAGGATTCTGGCCTGGAAGCCCAACCAGCGGCGTCCCTGGAAATCCGCATCCACCACGGTAACCGGTTGCCCTTTGCGCATTTCGACCTTAGTGGCTGCGCCGAAATCGGATTCATAGTGGGTCAGCAGGCGGACCGGTTCCAGATTTTTACCGTCCATCCGCCGCGGCGCGGTGCAATGGGAGACGGTCAGCATTCCCTGGTGCGGCCAAGACGGGTTACACAAAAACGCCGGTCGGTCGCCGATATACCGCATCAGCACCCCGGCCGGGATGGCCACAAAGTCCGATTCGCAGAAGGCCAAAAGTCCTGCGTCGTTCAACAGGGTCAGGGGCATGCAGGCCGTGGTACCCGAAACCGGCATGATCGTGGTCATGCACAAATTGATGGCGATCGCGTCGGTTTTCGCCTCTTCCAAGAGGTCCAGGAACACTTCGTTGAGCACAAAGGCACGTTCGACCGACTCCTGCGGGATTTCCAGGCGGACGTCGGGCTGCTGGATGTACTGGCGGGCCAGACGCTGGCAGGTTTGCACGCGTTTGGGGTCTTTCAGGGCGACTTCGATGCGTCGGCCCAGGTCGTCGTAGGAGACAGTAACATATTCGAATTTCCAGTTTTTAGCGGCAATTCCGGGGGCTTCTTTGCCGTCGGCGCCCCAGCCGCCCGGACCGCCCACACAGACAAACTTCTTGCCCAACGTGTTTTTCAGTCCATAGAGTGCCCGCAGGCGCCACAGAAGCTCTTCGTAGTCATCGACCACGACATCGTGGATGTTCATGGCCGGTTCGGCGAAGAAGTCCCGCCGTTTGCGCAGGTAATGGACATGGGCGCCGATATACATGTAATAGAGCGGGCCGCTTCGGTGGCGTACAAACATCAGGTTCCACCGCTCGGGCCGGGCCAGGGCCTCCAAGACCGGCACATTCCGCCTTGCCGCATAAATAAGCATCACATCGAAATCCCCTTGCGAGGCCGCCTGCGCCTGCTCGACGGTCTCCACCCGCACGAGCGGCAGGATTTCCAGGGGGAACTCGGCCTTTTTACCCAGATCGGCCAAATCCTCGCGGATATGGGCCTCTTCGTGCCGAATTTCTTCTTCATCCTGGATGGCCCCGGTTACCCGCCAACTGGTCATCTCTTGCCGTTTATAGACATGGCAATTGAAGATTGGCTGGACGCGAAGGGGACGTTTGATCGGCTGGACCCGAAACGGTTCCTGGGTCACCGGCTCTCCAGACTCCGCCGAAAGACCACCGGATACGGTCACCCCTGCCGCTCCGATCAGCCCGGCCACTCCGAGAAACTCCCGTCGGGTAAACCCGAATGCCGTCCGGTCCGCTTCTTTCGGCGCCCGGCACCCACAGCAACCCGATTCGGAAAGTGCCGTGAAATCCCGGTCTTGGCAAAACCGGTCTTCTTCGGGTAACCTCGGTTTACTCATGCTGAGAACCTCCTGAAAAAGATAGAGGAACCTCTGAATAATTCCTTCTTTTGGTGCTCTTGGGGTTTCGGCCCTTTCCGACGCTAGGCTTACAAGCCCTAGCGGGGCCGAAAGTCCCAAGAGAACGAAATACTCCGTAGCAGCACCTTGTTAGTATAATCACCCCCTGGCGCTGTCAAGCATGGGGATAAAAAAGGAATCTCTGAATAATTCCTTCTTCCTTCTTTTAGTGCTCTTGGAGGTTCGGCCTTTTCCTTTTCTGGCGTCAGACTCAGCGGCCCCAGCAGTCCGGAAAGGCCCAAGAGAACGAAAAACTACGCAG
>Ga0209809_1000583_pt1 | contig 33160 bp, 34 predicted proteins | sample YNPMSTMetaG_FD_186172 | JGI IMG/M metagenome (GOLD analysis project Ga0209809, IMG submission 186172) | Anoxygenic and chlorotrophic microbial mat microbial communities from Yellowstone National Park, USA - YNP MS-T MetaG (SPAdes) (version 2) ...
GTCCATATCCCGCTCGAAGACCTGCCGGTAGGCGGCGCGGATGAGGTTGTTGACTTCCGCTTTGTTGGCCAGGCTGGTGAGCTTGAAGACAGGGATCTCTTGGCGTACCTTGGGCACCCCCTGCTGGACTCGCCGCTGGATTTCCAGCTCGCCGGAAGGCATATCCCGAGGCTGACCCAACTTGACAAAGAGAGGGATGTCGTCGTCGGTGCGAATGGGCTTGGTCACTGCCATGTCGGTGGAGCCGGGGCGCATCCGCCGCAGCGCCAGGCCGCCGGGGGTGAGGTAGCGCTCATAGGGCACGATATCTTCCCCGAAGACCTGCTGGTACTCCTCGCTGTCGAGGATGGCGTCCACGACGGCGTAGAACCCTTTCTTGGAGGCGATGTCAAATAGGCGGTTCATCTCCTGGCGCCCGTAGGTGGGTCGGCCCAGCAGCTTGCGGTGGATAAACTCGATGGCTTTGCAGACATACAAGCTGGACCAGTACTTGTTGCGGAAGAGATCCGACTTGGCCAGTTGGCGAATAAACTCTTTGACAGGAATTTCCCCCGACTCCAGCTTGATCTCCCAACGGGTTAGCCGTTGGCCTTCGTAGGGCATGTAACCGTACACCTGCTGGTAGCAGGCGCGGATCACCGCTTGCGTCGAGACTTCGCTGCCAACAATCCCCGCCCGCACCCCTAGCCGCCGGCTGCGATCGCCGGGAGTTTGGGTGAGCTTGAAGACTTTGGGGCCAAGGCTACCGGGATCCCCCACTGCCTTGGGATTGGTGCGGGCGTTGGTGAGGGCAAAGCCGCGCCCGATGAGGATGCGCTTGACATCCTTGTTGAAGGGGGCGGGGCGGGCGCTGAGGGAACGGGTTTCCTTGGGGAAGATGGCCCCAAATTGGATCTCCAGCGGGTCGTTGCCGGAGCCATAGGCATGCTGATCCGGCAGAGGCCGGTTGTAGCGGGCAAAGAGGGTAATGAACTGGGGCACCTTGCGGCGCGGGGCAGCGTAGGTGTAGAGGTCGAACTTGGCTCCCCAGTTGGCGCTGGTTTGGGCTTCTATCCCCAGCTTGCGCAGGTAGGGCACCGTCTCCTCGCCGAAGTAGTCCCCGTACTCGCGGCTGTCCACCAGGGCGTCCACCAGGCCGGCCAGGCCCTTGCTGGAGACGATGGAGAAGTAGGTCTGCACTTCCTCGCGGGTTTCAGGGGCCCGGCCCAGGAAGTGGCGGAAGGCCAGCTCGACAACGCGGCTGTTAATGTAAGGCTCGTAAAACTGCTTGCGGTAGAGCTCCGATTTGCCCAGGCGGCGAATGAACTCCTTCATGGAGATCTCGCCGTTTTTCACCTTCGACTCCAGGTTGGAAAGCTTGAGGCCGTAGGCGCGGCGGATGTCCCGCTCAAACACCTGCCGGTAGGCGGCCTTGATGACTTCTTCCTTCTCGGCGTTGGACAGCCCCGGCTTCATGGCAAAAACGGGAACTTTCTCGGCAGCCAAGTTGTAAACCTGGGGTAGCTGCAGCCCCTGCAGGGGCAGGCCGTCGGCGGTGCTGGCGTTGCGCTGCCGCAGCTTGTCGGAAGGGGCGGGAGCGATGAACTCGCTCAGCAAAACATCGAAGTATTGGTTGATGATGGCAACCGCTTCGGCATCTTTGCGGAAGTAGCCAGCCGCTGCCCGCTTCATCTCTTGAATGGCGACAATGGTGGCCTCGGCGGAGCAGGCGTTTTCGATGATCTCCCGCAGGCCGCGGGTGTTGACGGCGATGATGCTGGGATCCCCGGCCACCAGGGCGTAGGTAACGTAGCGCAAAAACCAGCTCAGATCCCGCAGCGATTTGCGCATGTTGGCAGCTCCGTAGCGGGAGATGTTGATGGGGCGGAAATTGGGGGGAATCTCCACACCGCTGGCGCTAAAGATGTTGCGGATGGCCTCAATGAATCCGCCGGTGGATTCCACGTAGAAGGCAGTACCCAGCTTGAAGGCTTCTTTCTCGTCTTGGGTCGCTTCTGGCCGCTCCAGATAGGCCATGGGCGAGCCCCCTGTGAAGATGCGGTTGGCTGCCCGGCTGACGATGATTTCCGAATTGGCCGCAATGACCTCGGCAATCTCTAGCCGTTTCAGGCCGCTGGAGAAAAAGTCCTCGAGGCGATCCAGCTCGGTGCGTCCCAGATAGCGATCCTGCTGTTCCGCCTGGGAGATGGTCGATACAGGCACGGTTTGGTAGAGACGGGGGTTGGAAACGACTGCGCCAGCGGATACGTTGATACCCCTCGATCTTTATAAACTCCGTTTTGATCGAAAAAACTGCCGACAAAGGCCGAGGACAGTGCCATCGAAGGGGGTGAAGAGGCTGACCCACGACTGGAGGAGCATCCCTCTCTGAGCTGAGAAGGATCGATGCCCGATCCCTGAGGGGGAAGCCAAGCCTAGAATACTAGGGGCACGGGCCCAGAGTGGGGAGGTTGTTGCAGTTTGTAACACTGTTTCTCATCCACAAAGACATGGCTCCCAACCCAGCTCTACCCCCCCATCTGTTGTCTTCTGCTTTTCTCCTTGAGGATTGGGAGCAGGGGCATTACGAGCACGTCATTCAGGTCTTGCAGCAGCGGCTCGAGCAGGGATCCCCCTCTCCAGAGCTGTATTGGGAGCTGGGAGCCGCCTATCTCCTGCTGGGTCGGGAACTGGAGGCGCAGCTGGTGTGGCAAGAGGGCTTGGCGATGCTGCAAGCGGGGGGGGTGGCCGAATCCGAGGCCGTCTACCACCTGCTGAGGAGCTTGCAGGCTTTGGCGGAAAGCCTGTGGGAGAAGGGCCATTGGCCGCAGGCAGCAGCTCTGTATCGGCAGCTTCTGGAGTTGGGGGATGGACAGCTGGAGCTGTCTTCTGGCCAGGCTTTGGCTGCTCACCGCATTGGCCTGACCCAAGAGCGGAGCCGGCTGTGGGCTGCGGCAGCGGAGTGGTTTGAGCGGGCTTGCCAGCAGGATCCGACGGCGGCAGAGAGTTTTTGGCGCTGGGGCTTGGCCCTGATGAAGCTGGGCCGTTTGCGAGAGGCGATTTCCCCTCTGCAGGAGGCTGCGCGGCTGCGCCCTGAGTGGGGGGATCCCTGGGTACAGATGGGCCTGGCGTGGCTGGATCTGCGGGATCCAGTTCAGGCTGTGCGGTGTTTCCAGGCGGCTGAGGCGCGGGGCACCGGGACAGCGCAGCTCTACAGCTACTGGGCGGAAGCGGAAGTGCGGTTGGCTCACCCTGAGGCCGCTTGGGAGAAGGTTTGCCGAGCGGTGGCAGCGGAACGGAATTGGGTGCAGGCGTGGTGCGAGGGCAGCGGCGGAGAAAGCCCTCTGCGATCTGGACTGGAGCAGGCATGCAGGGGAGAGGGATCTGCGAGGATCCCCGATTTCCTGTATTCGGCTTGGCGGCAGCGTTGGGCTCCAGAAGGCGTTGCCCCTCCAGCAGACTCCTTTTCCCAGAGCACTCCCCCTACAACTGACTTCTGGCCAGTGCCAACCCAAGGCTACCTCACCACCCGACAGTGGCATCAGGCCACGGGCGAAGGGGACTACCAACTGCTGGATCCAGGGGGGGTTCTCTGTCTAAAAGCGCCCCCTGCCGCTGATCCCGACATTTTGCAAAAGTTGCGCCCGCAGCGCATCCCCTTGGCAGAGACCTTTGTCGCCCAGATCCCCCGAGGATCCGTCCACGTGGGCCACTATCCCCGCCACCTCTACGCCAGCTTTGCCAGCGGGGTGCTCACCCGCCGGGGAGAATTGCTCGCCGATCTATCCCTGAGCTTGCCGCCGCCGGAGTTCCTCGACTGGGACTACAGGCCAGATCACCTGCGACACCACCCCCTGCTGGGCTTGCCCCATCTCCCCCCACCGATCCCACTGGATGGCCCCGTTGCCCTTTTGCCCTTGGGGGCAGTTAATTACTTTCACTGGATGGTGGATATTCTGCCGGCCCTCGATATCCTGCAGCGGTCGGGCGCCCTGGAAAAGGACATCCCCATCTTGATCCACGGGTATCAAAGAAAGCCCTTTCAGGTGCAGAGCTTGGCTGCTTTGGGGATCCCAGCCGAGCGCATCCTCAGCTTTGAGCAGTTGGGGGGATCCCATCTGCAAGCCCAAAACCTGATCGTGCCCTCGGCAGGCGCTCCGGTGGGGTGTTTGACGCCCAGGGGATTGGAGGTGCTGCGGCAACTGGCCCAGCCGAGTTTCTCCATCGACCCCCTGCAGCCGCGGCGGATTTACATCAGCCGTCGGTCTGCCCGCTGGCGGCGGGTGATCAACGAAGCGGAGGTGCTGGCCTGCTTGCGCCCCTGGGGATTTGTACCGGTGCAGATGGAAACCCTTTCTCTTCAAGAGCAAATAGCCCTAATGCAGGGGGCAGAGGCGGTGATCGGGATCCACGGGGCGGGCCTGACCAACCTCGCCTTTTGTCCACCCGGCACCACCGTCATCGAGATCTTGCCCAGCAATGCAGTGCTTCCCTATTTTTGGAGTATTGCTCAGGTGGCAGGGTTAAGGTATTTCCCCTTGGTGGCGCCTGTTTGCGATCCGGCTTTGGTGGCTCTTCTTTCCAGCCCCGATTTGGATCGAGAAGATGCCTGGGTTCGGATCCCGGACTTGCTGAATGTGCTGGAACAGACAGGGATCAGGGGATAATGGGATCGGAGGGACTCGAACCCTCACGTTCTTGAGGAACAACGGATTTTAAGTCCGTAGCGTCTACCATTCCGCCACGATCCCAATCTGTCGGCAATAGCCGTACTACTCTACCAAACTGCTTGCCTTGGGGGGGCAAGTCTTTAAGTTGGTTCACCCAGCCCTGCAGTGGAGGGTATGAAGTAGGGGATTGCTGCCCCTGCTGATGGGATCCCTGCTGTGCCCGCTGGCTTGAAGCTCCTACAACTTCTCTTTCAAAAAAACGTTGGCCACCCAGATCCCCACCACCGCCAAGGCGGCCATCCCATAAAAGGTATAGCTATAGCTGCCCAGCCTATCGCGAATTTGCCCCGCGATCATCGTTCCCACCAAGGCCCCAACTCCATAGGCGGTAAACACAATGCCGTAGTTCTGGGCGTAGCGTTCGGGATCAAACAAGCGCAGGGTCAGGGCGGGAGCCATGGCCAGCCACCCCCCCAGGCAAAACCAAAGCAAGGAAAAAGTTACCCAGTAGGCCAGAAGGGATCCCTGAGGAGGCAGGAGCATTAGCCCACAGGCCAGCAGGATCAGCCCGTAGGATCCCGTAGTGACCTGATGGGGATGTAATCGATCGGCCAACCAGCCAAACAGAGGACGGCTGAGCCCGTTGAAAATGGCGAAGAGAGCCACGCTGTTGGCAGCCGCAGGGGGATCCAGGCCGATCAGCTCTTCCCCCACGGGGCCGGAAATCCCAATGGCGCTTAAACCAACCAGGGTGCCGATGGCGTAGCAGATCCACAGGCCATAGAAGGAGGGGTTCCTCAGCAGAGGGAGAGAGCGCCGAGAAGTCAACGGAGAGCGATCTGGGCCATTCGTGGATTTTCTTGGAAAAGGTGAGGAAGGGATCCAATCGGGGGGAGGAAATCTCAGTTGGGTTGCGATCCCCAGGATCACTGCCGCGAAGAGGATCCCCAAAATCAGCAGCGTAGGCCGAGCCCCCAGTGCCTCGATCAAGCAGTTGGCCAGGGGAGCAGTGAGCAGGGGAGATAGGCCAAAGCCGATAATGGTGGACCCCACCGCCAATCCCTTGCAATCGGGAAACCAACGGGCTGCCACGGCCATTGGCACTCCATAGGCTATTCCCACACCGCTGCCGGCAATGACTCCATAGCAGAGGGCAATCCACCCAATGGAGGGGGCGAAGCTGGCCAGCCCATAGCCCAGGCCCACCAAGCTGCCCCCCAGAGCCAGTACTCGGCGGGATCCCCAGCGGGGGATGACAAACCCTGTGATGGGCATGAGGGTAGCGTAGAACACGAGGGCAACCGTGTAGGGCAGCAGGCTCTCACTGGCCCCGATCCCCAGCTCTGTTTCCAGAGGCTTGCGGAAAATGCTCCAGGAATAGACGGTTCCCAGGCAAAGAAGAACCAGGAGCCCCAGGAGGATAAAAAGCCATCTCCCTCCATAGGCTGGTTGTCTATACAAAGTAATGGGGGATCCAACCCTTTTCATGGGTATTTGGAGCTTGTTAGCTTGTGGGGGCGTGGGGTAGCTAAGCCCCGCACTGTAACCGTAGCATCAGTGTCGGGATACAGATACCCCCACATGGTGTATGATGGGAGTAGTTGTACAAAACGGCGTTGCCGGAATCTGGTACAACTACGCGGTAGGGCATTCCGTGTCTGCGCGTGGAGGGTTCTTGCGAAGGCTCCCCGATGAAGCGCGAAGCCCACGCTGTACCTGTAGGGTCAGCGATGGGAGTATGTCACAGCTGAGTTCAACCCATTCTCTCAGCCCTTTCGAGGATGAGCCGATAGGAATAGAATTGCTTGAATTGTTCAGCCAACCGTTGGCTAGAGGCGTTTGGCCTCTACTGTCTTGGGCAGAGACAAAGGCTCCGGCAGCTCCGGGATGGACAATTCCCAACCGTTGCTCAAGGTGAAAATGGTTTCCCCGGCCTCTGAACGGGTAGCCACAACCGATTCTTCCAGATCTTTTTTGGGAACGTAGACCATCAAATGCCCGTAGGCACTTTCGTGCAGGATGACTTTCATAGCCCTTTCTCCACAAGTTCCAGCTCTTGGGCACGGCACCCCACCACCAAGCCTTTGGCCAAGCAGTGGACGGCATAGACGTAAAACCGTTGTAGAAAGGTGCCAATGGAAATCACGTAACCTTCGTCGCCCGGAACGGCTAAGATTTTTCCCACCGGCTGGCCGAAGAAGGTGCCATCGTTGCGGATGACCTTACGGATGCGGACTTTGTCGCCCAGCTCAAATTGGGGAGGGCGATCCAGCTCCAGTTCGTCGCTCATGGGGTACCTCCTGTGATTTCTGCCAGCACCTGACAAAGCTCTTGGCGGGTTAGGCTGCGGCCTACTTGGCGCGCCCGTCGAGACACGGCTGCCAAAATGGCCTGAGATTTGGAAGTTTCCTTTCCGGACAAGCGGTTAGACAACATCGGGATGGCTCTCCTCTGGGATGGGTTCTGGAGTGTGTTGCGCCCATTGCGTCAGCGTTGCGCGGCAATAACGGGCCAGTTCCGCGGGCGGGATCGGATGTTTGCAGTGGGTGACGTGCTGCCGCACCTGTTCCAGGAGCTTTTCCAGTTGGCCAGGTGGGATCTGCTCGACAGGGATCCCCTGTTCCTTGAGGATCTGGAGCAGCAAATGCCGGCCGGAGTGTTTGCCCAACACCAGCCGCCGCTGGCCGCCCACGGCTTCTGGTGGAAAAGGCTCATAGGTCTGGGGATCCCGCAGCACCCCTGCAGCGTGAATGCCCGACTCGTGGGCAAAGGCGTTGTCACCGACGATGGCCTTCCAGGGAGGTAGGGGAGCACCGCTGGCCCGCGCCACCTGTTGAGACAGCTCCCGCAGACGGCAGGTATCCACCCCAACATCGATCCCCAAGGTGTAGCGCAAAGCCATCACCACCTCTTCCAAGGGGGCATTGCCGGCCCGTTCCCCCAAGCCGTTGACGGTGGTGTTCACCGACTGAGCGCCGGCGCGGATCCCGGCCAAGGCATTGGCAGTGGCCATGCCCAGGTCGTCGTGGGTGTGCATCTCCACAGGGATATCGATGGCCTGCACCAGACGGCGAATCTGCTTGTAGGTGCTAAAGGGATCCAAAATGCCCACCGTATCGCAGTAGCGGAAGCGCCGACAGCCCCAGCTCTGGGCCATTTGGGCCAACTCGATCACCTGCTCCAGGGGGGTGCGGCTGGCATCTTCTGCCCCCACCGAGACCCACAGCCCTTGCTCCAAGGCCATCTCCACGCATTGGCGCAACTGTCGCAGCAGCCGAGGGCGATCCCCTTGGAACTTGGCAGCGATTTGCCGATCCGAGACCGGCACGGAGATGTGGATCCGCTTGAGGCCGCAACGAATAGAGGCGAGGATATCGCTGGGCACAGCCCGGTTCCACCCCAGCAGCTGAGCCCGCAGCCCCAGGCTGAGCATGGCGCGAATGGCTTCCGTTTCCACGGCGCCCATGGCCGGGATCCCCACCTCAATTTCGGGTACGCCAATGGCATCCAAGAGGGCGGCAATGGAGATTTTCTCGGGGATTTGGAAGGCTACCCCTGCCGCTTGCTCCCCATCGCGCAGGGTGGTGTCGTTGATGGTGATAGAGGAATTCATGGGATCCATCCTCCAAGACCTACGGCCCGCCTAGGCAATCGGTAACCGTCGATGGTGCTCCGCACCGCTGGCGCGACCCCGGTTGCGTCAGGGCAATCATGTCCAGGGTAGAAAGCTCAACCGAAGTTCTGGCAGAATTCATCAGATTCCTGTAAGGCTTGGCTGTTCCTCTTAGCGGGGTGGAGTCTTTGGAGCAGGGGATCCTTGACAAGATCTATCTAGCCTCTGGGATCCCCCTACTCCGGAAGCTAACGAATTAAGTCGAAGGAAAAATCGGTTTTGCCGGGGATGATGCTGCGCCGATCTGCCTCATCCAGAATGGTGTTGACAATCCAGTTAAGGAGGTTGAGCGCCCCCACATAGCCATAGGTGGGATAGCGATGCAGATGGTGGCGGTCGAAGATGGGGTAGCCGATGCGCACCAAAGGCGTGCCCGTATCCCGCCACAGGTATTTGCCGTAGGAATTGCCGATCAGCAGATCCACCGGCTCGGTGAACATCAGAGAGCGCAGATGCCAGAGATCCTTGCCCCCCCAGACGGTTGCCCCCTGTCCATAGGGACTGGAGGCCAGCAGTGCCCGCGCCTCGGCTTCGAACTCCTCGTTGCTGTTGGTCACCACCACATGGATCGGCTCCGCTCCCAGCTCCAGCAACAGGCTGAGCAAGCCCATCACCAGATCCGGATCCCCATACAGGGCTACCCGCTTGCCGTGGATCCACGCTTGGGAGTCCGTGAAAGCATCCACCGCCCGGCCCCGTTCGATCTCCAGCTCGGCGGGAATGGGCTTGCCCGTTAACTGGGATAGCTGCATCAAAAACTCATCCGTGCCCCGAATACCCACTGGCCGCGCCGTCAGGGTGGGCCGACCCGAGGCCTCTGCTAGAAACTCCAGGGTCTTGGGCGTGGTGTAGCGCTGGAAGGAAAAAGTAGCCTCGGCGTTCAAGCATTGGGCAGCCGCCTCCAAAGGGGTTCCTCCGGGATACATGTGGAAAGTGCCGTCGTTGGGCGAATCCAAATAGTCGGAGTTGTCCGCCAGCAGGGTCAGCGGGATCCCGAATAAGCCGAAGATGCGCTTGATCTCCCGCAAGTTGCCCATGTAGGTATCGAAGCCAGGGATGACGTTGATGTAGCCATTGCTACCCGTGCGGCCCACCGGCTCGGTGAGGGTGCTGAGAATGGCCTTGAGCATGTTGTCATAGCCGGTGATGTGGGATCCCACAAAGCTTGGCGTGTGGGCATAGGGCACCGGGAAGTCGCGGGAAATCACTCCCTCATTTCTGGCCGTGGTGATGAAGGCCCCCAGGTCATCCCCGATCACCTCCGCCATGCAGGTGGTGCACACGGCGATCATCTTGGGCTTGTAGAGGGCGTAGGCATTTTCCAGTCCCTCGATTAGGTTTTTGAGGCCGCCAAACACCGCCGCATCTTCCGTCATCGAGGTGGAGACCGCCGAAAAGGGCTCCTTAAAGTGGCGGGTGAGATGGGTGCGAAAATAGGCCACACACCCCTGGGATCCATGGACGAAGGGCAAAGTTCCCTCGAAGCCGACAGCGGCGAAGATGGCCCCCAAGGGTTGGCAGGCTTTGGCAGGGTTTATCGTCAAAGCTTCCCGCTGAAAGTTTTTCTCCCGGTATTCCCAAGATTTTGTCCATTCGGCCACCCGGGCCACTTCTTCCGGGGAAGGGAGATCTTCAAAGGTTTGCTTGCACTGCAGAAGCGCCTGATATTCCGGATCTTGAAACAGGCGGGCATGATCTTTGATGTCTTGGATATCTTGCGGCATGGTCGGTCTCCTAATGAGGAGCAGGGGAAGGAAGGGCCGTTCGCGTCTGGGATCCCGGCGGCAAGCTAAGACTTCCAGGGGGCTTTGACCAGATCCCAGGTGGGGCTATTCAAAGCCAAATCCATATCGCGAGCGAACACGGCAAAGCCGTCGTAGCCGTGGTAGGGGCCGGAGTAGTCCCAAGAGTGCATCTGGCGGAAGGGCAAAGCCATCTTTTGAAAGACGTACTTCTCCTTGATGCCGGAGGCGATGAGATCTGGCTTCAACCTCTTGGCAAATTCTTCAAACTCGTAGCCGGACACGTCATCGTAGATGAGGGTGCCGTCGTCGATGTACTGGGTGGTGCGCTTGTAGTCGTCGCCGTGGCCGAATTCGTAGCCGGTGGCAATCACCTCCATGCCCAGCTCCCGGAAGGCCGGGATGACGTGGCGGGGCCGCAGTCCGCCCACCATCAGCATCACCCGTTTGCCCTCGAGGCGGGGACGGTACTTGGCAATGATGGCCTCGCTCTGGGGCTTGTACTTGGCGATCACCTGCTCCGCCTTGGCCTGGATGGTCTCGTCAAACCGCTGGGCGATGGCCCGCAGGGATTTGGCAATTTGGGTGGGGCCAAAGAAGTTGAACTCCAGCCAGGGGATCCCGTAGGCTTCCTCCATGTGGCGGCAGATGTAGTTCATGGAGCGGTAGCAGTGGATGAGATTCAGCTTCACCCGAGGGGCAAGCAGCATCTCGTTCCAGGTGCCATCGCCGGAAAACTGGGTCACTACCCGCAGGCCCATCTCCTCCAGCAAAATCCGGGAAGACCAAGCGTCGCCGCCGATGTTGTAGTCCCCAATCAGGGCCACATCATAAGGGCCGGGCTCAAAGTTGAGGGATCCCTCCTTGGCTTTCTTGTCGGCAATGGGCAGAACCCAGTCCCGCACTGTATCGTTGGCGATGTGGTGGCCCAGGGACTGGGAGACCCCCCGAAAGCCTTCGCAGCGCACCGGTACCACCGGCTTGCCAATTTCTTTGGAAACTCTCTTGGCCACCGCCTCGATATCATCCCCAATTAGGCCAACGGGGCATTCGGACTGGATGGTAATGCCTTTGGCCAAGGGGAAGAGTTCGCTGGCTTCCACCAAGAGTTTGGCCAGTTTTTTGTCCCCCCCGAACACCACATCTCGCTCCTGAAAATCGGAGGTGAACTGCATGGTAACGAAGGTATCTACCCCGGTTGTGCCGACGTAGTAATTGCGCCTTCCCGACCAGGAGTAGTAGCCGCAGCCCACGGGGCCATGGCTGAGGTGGATCATGTCTTTGACCGGCCCCCACACCACCCCCTTGGAACCGGCATAGGCACAGCCGCGAGTGGTCATGACGCCGGGGATCGACTTGATGTTGGACTTTACTCCGCAATCCGTTTTGCCCTTGTCGTAGACGTTGAGGTGTTTGGCTCGCTTTTGCTTGGCCTTTTCCGGATAGGTTTCCAGAACTTCTGCAATAACTTTTCGGTTTTCCTCTTTGAGGGCGCTTTTTGGAGTAGTCATGGGAAGAGCCTCATCTACTGGATTTTTTTGAGAAAGAAACTAGGGGGAACCGAGGGCCGAGGGAGGAAGGGATCCACCCCCAGCCCATCTTTAAGTTCACACTGGGGCCAACTCTTTTTCGGTTTTGCCGATGAGGTGGGCGATTTTCTGGTCGTCGTCCAAAACGCCGAACTCTATCAACAACTGCTCCAGCTCATCCATAGAGATGGGGGTGGGGATCCTCAGATCCGTGTTGTTGATGATCTTTTTGGCCAAGGCCCGATACTCGTCAGCTTGGTTGCAGTCGGGGGAGTACTCGATCACCGTCATGCGGCGCAATTCTGCGTGCTGAACCACATTGTCGCGGGGGATGAAATGCAGCATTTTGGTGTTGAGCTTTTCGGCCAGAGCTTCGATCAGCTCGATCTCGCGATCCACTTTGCGGCTGTTGCAGATCAAGCCACCCAAGCGCACGCCGCCAGAGTAGGCGTATTTCAGCACGCCGCGGGCGATGTTGTTGGCCGCATACATGGCCATCATTTCGCCGGAGCAAACAATGTAGATCTCTTGGGCCTTGCCCTCCCGAATGGGCATGGCAAAACCGCCGCAGACCACGTCCCCCAGCACGTCGTAGCAGACAAAGTCCAGATCCTCGTAGGCACCGTTTTCTTCCAAGAAATTGATGGCGGTGATGATGCCTCGTCCGGCACAGCCAACACCAGGCTCGGGGCCACCGGATTCCACGCAGCGCACCCCTCGGTAGCCGGTGAGCACCACTTCTTCCAGCTCCACGTCTTCTACGGATCCCCGCTCAGCAGCCAGGTGAAGGACGGTGGTCTGGGCTTTGCAGTGCAACATGAGGCGGGTGGAATCGGCCTTCGGGTCGCAGCCGACGATCATGATCCGCTGCCCCAATTCGGCCATACCGGCAACGGTATTCTGACAGGTGGTGGATTTGCCGATACCGCCTTTGCCGTAGAATGCAATTTGTCTCATGGTTCAGTTCTCCTAATGAAGACTTGAGGAAAAACTTGAGGGCGACTTAAGGGTTAGAAATCTCTTGCCAATGGGCGCAACTGGTCGCATTAGCGAGACGGGATCCTTACTGCAAAGGATTTCAGCTCGCGGGAAGGCAGCCTTGGATCCCTTGGAATCCAAAAGCAAACCGGTCGAGCGGTGGGGCCCTCCCGAATTGATGCAGGAGATGGGGGAAGCGACGGGGAGTAACAGTGGGGCAGATCATAGGGCTCTCAGGCTTATCGAGAATGGGCAACTAGAGGGCATGCACGGTTAACGTGGGCCACACCTGTTCTTGCAGGCGGGTTTCGATGAGCAACCGCAGCGTGTTTTGCTGGCTGGGGCAGGCGGCGCAGGATCCCTTGAGGCGCACCCACACCTGATCCCCTTCCAGGTCGTACAGCTCCACATCGCCGCCATCGGCCAACAGCAGCGGGCGAACTTCCTCCTCCAGGACGGCCTGAATGCGGGCGATCTTTTGCAAGGTGGTGAGGGGAGGGGGTGTCGCTGTTGCCGAGACAGGAGGGGGAGCAGCAGGAGAGGGCTCTGTCTGGTTTTGGGAGTTCCCTTTTGAATTTCTTGAATCTTCTGAAGGGGTTGCGTCAGTCTCGGCCAGAACGGCGGCGATCAGGTCTTCAATCTGGGCCAGGCAGGAACCACAGCCACCACCCGCTTTGCTGTAGGCTGTTACTTCCTCAGCGGAGGTGAGGTGGTTTTCCCGGATCAAGCGGCGGATCTTTTGCTCGCTGACGCCAAAGCAGGAGCAGACCAAAGCGCTGTCATCATCCGTGTGGTCAGGCAGAGGAAGGCCGCGATAGCTGTAGATGGCTGCCTCCAGAGCCTCTTGCCCCATCACCGAGCAGTGCATCTTGGCGGGGGGCAAGCCGCCCAGGTAATCGACGATCTGGCGGTTGTCGATCTGCAGGGCTTCATCCAGGGTGAGGCCGGTGATCAGCTCCGTCAGAGCCGAGGAAGAGGCGATGGCGCTGGTGCAGCCGAAGGTTTGGAAGCTGGCAGCTAAAATCCGCTCGCTAGCCTCGTCCACCTTTAAGTAGAGCCGCAGGGCATCGCCACAGGTGATGCTGCCCACTTCTCCAACCACCACCCGAACACCAGGCTCGGAGCTGGGATCCATCGCCCCTTGGTTTTTGGGGTGGTAGAAGAGTTCCAAAACTTTTTCGCTGTAGTCCCACATGGCTGGATCCTGAGTTGAGGATGCTAACGGTCGAGGGAAGATGAGTTTGAGGGGGGTCAGCGGCGAGCCAGTTCCCGTTCCTGCTGTTGCAGCCAGTCTTCCGCCTCGTGGCTGAAGGGGGAGATGGCCCGCAAATGCTCAATGATCCCCGGCAAAACCTCCAGCACCCGCTCCACCTCTGCCGGCTGGGTAAAGCGGGAGAGGCTGAAGCGGATCGAGCCGTGCAAAACGGTGTAGGGCAGGCGCATGGCCCGCAGCACATGGGAGGGCTCCAGGGATCCGGAAGTGCAGGCGGAGCCGGAGGAGGCGCAGATGCCGTATTTGTTCAGCCAGAAGAGGATCGCTTCCCCTTCCACGAACTTGAAGCCCAAGTTGGTGGTGTTGGGCAGCCGCTGAGTGGGGTGGCCGTTAACCTGGACATCCGGGATCCGCTGTAGCAAGCCCTGCTCCAAGCGATCCCGCAGCAGCCGCTCATGGGGATCCCCGAGGTGGGCTTGGGCCAGCTCAGCCGCTTTGCCCAGAGCGATGATGCCCGGCACATTTTCCGTCCCGGCGCGGCGGCCTCGCTCCTGATGCCCTCCCAGCAGCAACGGACGGAAGCGCAAGCCCCGCCGCACATAGAGAGCGCCGATCCCCTTGGGGGCATGCAGCTTGTGCCCGGAAAGGGTGAGGAGATCCACCGGCAGGCGCTGCAGATCGAGAGGGATCTTGCCCACCGCCTGTACTGCGTCCACATGGACAACAGCCCCATAGCTGCGAGCCAGGGATCCCACCGCCTCGATGGGGAAAAGCACGCCCGTCTCGTTGTTGGCGGCCATGCAGCTCACCAGGGCAGTATCGCCGGTCAGGGCTGCTTCCAACTCCAGCAAGTCCAGGCAGCCTTGCTCATCCACCGAGAGGTAGGTGACGCGGTAGCCTTGTTTTTCCAGGTGCTTGCAGACGTTGAGCACCGAGGCGTGCTCTACCTGCGTGGTGATGATGTGGCGCTTCTGGGGTTGGGCTGCCAAGGCTGCATAAATGGCCGTGGTGTTGCCTTCGGTGCCGCCACTGGTGAAGACAATCTCCGTCGGGTCGGCTCCCAGAAGGGCTGCCACCTGTTCGCGGGCTTGGTTAAGGGCACGCCCCACCTGGCCGCCAAAACTGTGCATCGAGGAGGGGTTGCCGTAGAAGGTCTGCAAATAGGGCAGCATCGCCTCCAGAACCAGGGGATCCACGGCGGTGGTGGCGTTGTTGTCCAGGTAGATCACGGGGTTCATACAGGCTCCGAATCGATACAAGGTAGGGGTTGGGCAACGTTAAACGGCTTGCGGAGCGTGGGAATGGCACTGCTTTGGGCAAATGCGGGCGCAAGCCTGACAGCCGATGCAGAGGGCGGCATTGAGGATGGTCATCACTTTGCGCTCACTTTCTCCTTCCTCTTCGTTGTCGACAAACTCGCCGTCTTCGTTGAGGGCTCTGAGGGCAAACACACCACGGCCACAGACTTTGAGGCAACGGCTACAGCCGAGGCAGCGGCTGATATCCAGGCTTTCGATAAACTGTGGGATCCAGGGCAGTCCGCCTTTGGTGAGAGCAGTTACAGTAGCCATGGCCGCGTCTCCAAAAGATGAGGTCTCAAGATCGGGAAGATTTGCTGTCCAGGGCCTGGTTGACCAACCAGGTGCGGTAAAACTTGAGGGCCACCGTTTCAATGAGGTCGTAGTCTTCCACCACTTCGATGCCGGCCTCGCGAATACGCTTCATGGGGCAATCGCCGATCTTGGAGACCAGCACGGCTCGGCAATCCCTGATGAGATCCAGAATTTGCTCTAGGTTGTTGTCCTCGCCGGATCCCCCGTGGCAGTACTGCGGAACCTTGCGGTGGCCGACAAACTGCGCCCCACGGGCGTTGACCTCGTAGATCAAAAACTCCCGCGCATGGCCGAAGTGGCGATTGACCAGGCCGCCGCCTTTGCTGGCTACGGCCACCAGGATGGAGGGGCTGTCGGGAGGCAGGTCGGCTGTCCAGTGGGTCGGGGTTGACTGCTGCTGAGCTTGCAGTTGGGCAATGCTTGCCTGGACCTGGCGGCGTTTTTCGGGGTCGTATTCGGGGGTCATCTGCATAAAGCGCTCCTTGGTGAACTCTTGGCTGCGGTCTTCCCCCAGAAGGCCCACCGCGTCCGCCCGACACTGGCGACAGTGGCGCATCATCCGCATGTTGCCGGAGCACCGATCTTGCAGGGCTTTCAACTCCTGAGGGGTGGGGCCCCGCTGGCCGATAAGGCCGAAGTAGGTGCCGTGTTCAGGCGCCGAGATCAGGGGCATGATGTTGTGCAAGAAAGCCCCTTTCTCCTGGATCACCCGGTTCACTTCCAGCAGGTGGGTGTCGTTGATGCCGGGAATGAGAACGGAGTTGACTTTGCAGAGGATGTCTGCCTCCCGCAACAGATCCAGGCTTTCCATCTGCCGCTCGTGCAGGATGCGGGCTGCCTCCACCCCCCGAATGCGCTTGCGTCGCCAGCGGATCCAGGGGTAGATCCTGGCCCCGATCTCTGGATCCACCATGTTGATGGTCAGGGTGACGTGGTCGATGTTCAGCCGTTTGATCTCGTCGATGTAGTCCGGCAACATCAGGCCGTTGGTGGAAAGGCAGAGCTTGAGATCCGGAGCTTTCTCGGCAATGCGGGCAAAGGTCTCGAAGGTTTGCTTGGGGTTGGCCAAGGGATCCCCAGGCCCAGCAATGCCCACCACCGTCAGTTGCGGGATCTTGCCGGCAATCACCAGCACTTTGTGGGCGGCTTCCGCCGGGGTCAGCAGCTCGCTGACCACACCGGGCCGGCTCTCGTTGGCACAGTCGAACTTGCGGTTGCAGTAGTTGCACTGGATGTTGCAGGCGGGGGCTACCGCCACGTGCATGCGGGCGTAGTGATGGTGAGCCGCTTCGCTGTAGCAGGGATGGGTGGCGATGCGTTGCTGCAGATGAGGGGGGAGAGCCTGGCGGGGGCTGCTGCTGCAAGCGCAGGCCGATGGGGAAGGGGATCCCTGGCGGGGCGGAGTTGAAAGGGGCGGCATAGTGGGGTCAACCAGGGGATAGAACGTTACTGGCGGTTATATCAACCGCCCTCTGCCCGCTCCGTTGCACTCAGCCCGGTAGAACTGATCGAGTTTATTGGCTTTGTACTCAAGACCTGCAAAGCCTGATGGCAGGCCAAATCCAACTTTTTTTAGGGGTCAAGGGTCTGGTTTTTCAAGGCCGGGGATGCCGTATTTTGACCCAAAGGGGCGGGGGATCCGGCTGTGGGGAGGATCCCCGGAATCCCTGATTCGACAAGGGCTTGGGGCAATGCTTAGGAAATACTAAAAATCTGCTCAGATGCACTCAAGCGCCGCAGCCTCGGCTGCGTTTTGCATCAATCGCTACGATTTAATATCGTATCAGCCCAAAAGTGTATTGAAAATAGCCGTTTGAGTTTGAGGAAAGATCCCCCTGGGGCAAAGTCCTCGCCAAGGAAGTGAAGACTATTGCGGCGGCAGGCCGTCGGACTTTCTTGTTGTGACAGGGGGGATGTACTCGCTCAAATACCCATACCCTTCCCCAAAAATACCGGATCCCTGCGGGCAAAAGACTCAACCCCCTGCCCTCAGAAAAACTTTTTTTGCCCTCTGGGCCAAGCTTCCAGGGTTTGAGTACATCGGCAATAACTCAATCAATCCTGATCGCCCGCTGCCAAGCCTGAGCCCCTGCAGCCGCTTGCTATAAGCGGGGGATATAAGCGGGGGAACAGAAACCCAACGGTTCTGCCCTCTGCTGAGACTCCCTCCTGCTTCCCAACCGGTGAGCTTATGTCCCCCCTTGTTTCTCCCCCACCGAAAACGGCTGAAGTGCTGCAGGTGCCCCGTTGCGATCGCTGGCGGATTCTCTACCGTCTGCAGGAGCTGGATTTGACCTGTGGCTGTACCCCGACCGGCCAACTGTGGGTGATGATTCGCACCCCCACCGAAGCCCTCCTCGTCCACAGTGTGCTCCGCCTTTTCACCCTCAACCGCTCTGGCTGGCTGAGTTGGTTGGATCGCTGCTGGTCTCTCCAGACCTGGGATCCCCCTGAGAGATCTGCAGGAGGGGATGACCACCCCTGAACCTCTGCCGTTTGCCTTCTTGCTTCTCCTGTTCACCTCGTTTTGGTAGCGCCAATGAGCACTCCATCCCCCTCGACTCACTCCTTCCAACAAGTCCGAGACAACCCCGTTCACCTGGGACGGGAGATCACGGTTCCCATCTGCGAGGGCCTCAACCTGGCTTGGGCCAGTCTTCAGGGGCTGTATTTGCAGTATCTGAAGCACCATCTGGTTGTCGAAGGAGCAGAGTTCTACTCAATTCATCAATTTTTCAACGAAAGTCTACAGGAAGTTCAGAACCACGCCCATGAGGTGGGGGAGCGCCTGAACGGCCTGGGTGGGATCCCGGCCTCCAGCTTTGCCAAGCTGGCGGAGCTGTGCTGCTTCAGCCCAGAAGGGGACGATGCGTTGGCTGTGCGGCCCATGCTGGAAGCGGATTTGCGGGCCGAGCAAAGCCTAATCGATCTGCTGCGTCGCCAGGCGGCTCTGGCGGAAAGTGTTGGGGATCGCGCCACCCGTCACCTCTACGAGCAGATTTTGCTGCGGACGGAAGAACGGGCCTTTCACCTGGCCCACTTTCTGGCTGCCGACAGCTTGGTTTTGGGCTTGTCCCCATCCTAGCTTGCCCATCTACGCCCACCCCTCGTTTTGGGAGACTCTGCCATGCTTACCCCCGATCGGGCGCCGCTGCTGCAGTTTTTGCAAGTTGAGCTTGGGATCCCGGAATCCGCCCTCACCTTCGCCCTGAAACGGCATGGGTGTGAACAGGGCCCTTTGCCCATGATTCTTTGGCATTACGGGCTGATTTCCTTGGAGCAACTGGAGCAGATTTTTGAATGGTGTGCTCCCCCTCCTCTTGTTACCAATTCTACCCATTCGGAGGTTTAAGCCATGACTTATCCCTACCCTTCTCTTCCCTTTCCCAGAGTCGGCAACCCTTTGGGATGGCTCGGCCTGGTTTTGAACTCAATTTTCAGATCCGCCCTGAAGTGGCCGCGCCGCTGGCTCAACAGCATTGAAATTCGGGGATCCCGGCAGGCCCGTTGGATTTGTCGTTTGATCCCGGCTTCCTGTCCCTTTGAGCGGGATATCCGACTGGGATCCCGCACCGTCCACATTCCGGCCCTCTGTCGCATCAACCCCCTCTACGAGGAGATCATCGCCCTGCGGCTACGGGCGGCGGCTTATCTGGCCGAAGCTGCGGCTCAACCCCAGCCCCCCTCTTCTCAGGAGATCCCATCATGCCCATGATCAGCCGGACTAAAGTGGCGGAGCTGCTCAACGAGACCGCCTGCGAGCACAACCACAAGAAAGACGGCAAAGGCAAAAACAAGGTCTGTGCCGAGCAAGCCAAGCCAGGAGGAGCGCAGGGAGGCTGTGCCTTTGACGGGGCTTCGATTGCCCTGGTGCCGATCGCCGATGCCGCCCATCTAGTACATGGGCCAATCGCCTGCAGCGGCAACTCTTGGGGGACGCGGGGCAGCCTCTCTTCTGGCCCCCAGCTTTATCGGGTGGGCTTCACCACCGATCTGAGCGAGAACGAGATCATCTTCGGGGGGGAGGAAAAGCTGTTCCAGGCCATCCTTGACTTGCAGGCCAAATACCAGCCTGCCGCCATTTTTGTCTATCTCACTTGTGTAACTGCCCTCATTGGCGACGATGTGGAGGCCGTGTGTCAGCGGGCCAGCCGACAGCTTGGGATCCCGGTCATTCCGGTGAATGCGCCCGGCTTTGTGGGCAGCAAAAACCTAGGCAACCGTCTGGCCGGAGAAGCCCTGCTGGACTATGTGATCGGCACCGCCTCCCCGGAGTACACCACTCCCCGCGACATTAACCTCATCGGCGAGTACAACATTGCCGGCGAGCTGTGGGATGTCTTGCCTCTGTTTGACGAGCTGGGGATCCGCATCTTGGCCAAGATCACCGGCGATGGCCGCTACCACGAGATCTGTACCGCCCACCGGGCCAAGCTGAACGTTCTCATCTGCGCTAAAGCCTTGCTCAATGTGGGCCGCAAGATGCAGGAGCGCTATGGGATCCCCTACATTGAGGCTTCCTTTTACGGGCTGCAGGAGATGAACCACTGCCTACGGGCCATTGCCCAAGGGCTGAAGGATCCCGAACTGCAGGAGCGTACCGAGGCCCTCATCGAGCGGGAAACTCGCGCCACCGAGGCGGCTTTGGCCCCCTACCGGCAGCGGCTGGCGGGCAAACGAGTTGTCCTTTATACCGGCGGGGTGAAAAGTTGGTCGATCATCTCCGCCGCTCGAGATCTGGGGATGCAGGTAACGGCCACCAGCACCCGCAAAAGCACCGAAGAAGACAAAGCCCGCATCCGCGAGCTGCTCGGCCAGGATGGCATTCTCTTGGACAAGGGCAGCCCGCAAGAGCTGCTCAAGGTGGTGGAGCGCACGAAAGCGGACTTGCTCATCGCCGGCGGACGCAACCAGTACACCGCCCTCAAGGCCCGCATCCCCTTTCTGGACATCAACCAGGAGCGGCACCATGCCTATGCCGGCTATCGCGGCCTGGTGAACTTGGCGCGGGAGATCGATGCCGCCCTCCACAGTCCCATTTGGGAGCAGTTGCGACGGCCTGCCCCCTGGGAGACCTCAGCAGCAAAGGAGGTGGGAGGATGGCCCAGTTGATTCAAGAACGCAAGCCCCTCAGCGTCAACCCCCTCAAACTCAGCGCTCCGCTGGGGGCGGCCCTGGCCTTTCTGGGGATCAAGGGCTGTCTGCCGCTCTTCCACGGTTCCCAAGGCTGTACGGCCTTTGCCAAAGCGCTGCTGGTACGTCATTTCCGCGAGGCCATTCCCATGTCCACCACTGCCATGTCCGAAGTGGACACCATCTTGGGAGGCGAGGAGAATGTCGAAGCTGCCATCCTCACCTTGGTGGAGAAGGCCCAGCCGGAGCTGATTGGTCTTCTGACCACCGGCCTCACGGAAACCCGCGGGGACGATATGCCGCGCATCCTGCGGGAGCTGCGCCGACGCCAGCCGCAATTGCAGGATCTGCCCATCGTCTTGGCCTCCACGCCTGACTTTAAGGGATCCCTGCAAGACGGCTATGCCATCGCTGTCCACAGCTTGGTCAGCACCTTGCCAGAGCCGCCGTCGGGATCCGTCCGCCCTGCCCAGGTAACGGTGCTGTGCGGGCCTGCCCTCACCCCTGCCGACGCCCAGGAGATCAAAGAAATGGCAGAGGCTTTTGGCCTAGAGCCGATCCTGGTGCCGGATCCCGCGGGTTCCCTGGACGGACACTTGGGCACCGGCTTTAGGGCGACCCCAGACGGCGGCACCACCCTTGAGCAATTGCGCCAGCTCGGGCGTTCCGGCCTCACCATAGCTGTCGGCGAGAGCATGCGCCCTGCCGCTCAGATCCTGGCCCAGCGCTTTGGCACCCCCTATCGGGTTTTCCCCCACCTGACCGGTCTCAAGGCTGTGGATCCCTTTTTGGCAACCTTGGCCGACTACAGCCAACAGCCGGTGCCCCTGCGCTACCGCCGCCAGCGCAGCCAAGTCCAGGATGCCCTCCTGGATTGCCACTTTTTCTTCGGCAACCAGCGGATTGCCTTGGCCCTAGAAGCCGATCTGCTCTGGGGGTGGGTGGACTGGCTGCTGGATATGGGCTGTCAGATCCAGGCGGCCATCAGTCCCACACCGGATCCCCACTTGAGCACCCTTCCCATTGAGGCAGTGCGGGTGGGGGATCTGGGGGATCTGGAGGAGCTAGCACCCGGGGCCGACCTGCTGGTGGGCAACTCCCACGTGGCGCGCCTGGGCAAGCGGCTGGGGATCCCGGTGCATCGGATGGGGATCCCCATCTTCGACCGGCTGGGGGCCAACCACCTCTGTCAGGTGGGCTATCGCGGCACCCTATCCCAACTGTTTGCTGTCGGCAACCTGCTGATGGAGCAGGAGGAAGCCCGTCACCCCAGCCCACCCCAGGTTTCTGGGCATGGATTCTAAGGGATCCAGAGCTTCGAAGGGCAGCCCAAGTGCCCCTAGCTCCCCCAAACCCTCAAGTTCACGTTTCTAAGGAGAACGCCTATGCAAGTGGCCTTTACAACCCGCGACGGCAAGCACGTCAATGCCCACTTTGGCTGGGCCAACCAGATCGACCTCTACGAAGTCACCCCCGAAGGCTACCGATTTTGTAAGACCCTCACCTTTGGGGGCAACTTGGAGGCAGATGGCAACGAGGACAAGCTGGTGCCCAAGCTGCAGGCTTTGGCCGATGTCACCCTCATCTACGTGGCTGCCATTGGCAGCAGTGCCGCCGCCCGCCTGATCAACCGCCGCATCACCCCCATCAAAGTGCAGTCGGAAGAAGAATCCATCGAGAGCTTGTTGCAGCGCCTGGTATCCACCCTGCACAACCCTCCCCCCTGGCTGCGCAAAGTGCTCTTGGCCGAGCGCGCCCGCAAAGCCGAAGCCCCAAATCCCTCTACTTCCCCTGCGGAGGTTTAGCCATGACGGTTACCCCTCTTTCCCCCTCGACCAGCCCCATCTTGCAAGAGATCGTTCGCCAGATGCGGGCGGCGGATCCCTACGGCACCTACCGCGCCTGGAGTGATGAGTTGCTGCTCAAGCCCTTTGTCGTCACCAAAGCCCAGAAGCGCCAAATATCCCTGGAAGGGGAGGTGGATCCGGCAGTGCGGAGCCGCATCCTCATCTACTACCGCGCCATTGCCGCCCTGATCGAAAAGGAGACGGGCCTCCTGGCTCAGGTGGTGCTGGATCTCAACAGTGAAGGTTTTGGTTGGGTGCTGGTCTTCTCGGGGCGGCTGTTGTTGGTGGTCAACACCCTGCGAGACGCCCATCGCTTCGGTTTCGAGTCTCTCGAACAGCTCACTGAAAAAGCTACTGCCCTTATCGACAAAGGGATCCAACTGGCCCGAACCTACCCCGAGGTGGGCCGGCTGTAGCCGCCTGCCTCCCCTTTTGTCTGTGCAGCAATTTCTTTAGCCATCAGGAGTGCCTTGCCCATGTTGAATGAGAGGGATGTTGAAAATGTTGTGAACGACCTGGCTTTCGAGCCCTTCGAACACCTCTCTGCCGACCAGCTCCGCAGCGAGATCAAGCGCCTAAACAGCAAAGCAGGCCAACTGAAAATGGATCTGCACGATCTGGCCGAGGGGCTACCCGACGGGTTCGAGCGACTCCCCGACTTGGCAGCCCGCACCTATGCCCTGTTTGCCCGGCTGCACACCCTCAGACAACGCTTGAAAACCCTGGAGACCTGCCGATGAGTTGGAACCACAACCGCCGTTGGAAAGACTTCCAAGCCCTAGTCAATGCCGAAGATTATTTCGCTTTTTTCGAGCTCCCCTACGATCCGCGGGTGGTCAACGTGAATCGCCTGCATATCTTACGCAAATTCGCTCAGTATCTGGCTCCTCTGGAGCACTTCCAGGGCAGCGAAGAAGAATGGCTGGAGCAAGCCCGGCAAGCGCTGGAAAAAGCGTATCAAACCTTTCTCACTTCTACCCCGCAGCAGGAGAAGCTCTTCCGAGTCTTTCAAGACTATGGTTGTCCGGATCCCGTTGGCGGCTGTGCCGGCTGCAGCTCTTCGGGAGAGCGGGGCGAATGCAGCCCTGGGATCCCTGCCTAAGCTCCCTTGTTTACCCCTCGTCAACTCTCTGGAGATCTCATCATGGCTACCTACACAGTTCACTTGGTTAACCCAAAACGACGGCTCGACACCTATATCTCAGTAGATGAAGATTCGACCATCCTAGAAGCGGCTGAGGATCAAGATGTGGATTTGCCCTCTTCCTGCCGCTCCGGTAGTTGTTCCTCTTGCGTGGCCAAAGTGGTAGAAGGAGAAGTCGATCAATCGGAGCAAACCTTTCTGGATGAGGAGCAAATAGCCAAAGGATTTGTGCTGCTCTGCGTGGCTAAACCTCGCTCCAATTGTACGATTCGCACTCACCAGGAAGCTTACTTGGTTTGATAGACGGCTGCTCTCCAGTTGCTCGCCGATAGGCTTAAGCAGCCTTTTTTCTATTTTTTTCTAGAATTAGGGATCCCTATATGTTGGCACCGCCCACCGTCCCTAAGATCTCAATAACCATATCTCCTCTCCAACTCATGAAGGTTGGAGAAGAAGGTCGCATCTACCAACTGCGCGGATCCGAAGCTGCTTGCGCCCAATTGCAGCAAATGGGTCTCACTCCAGGTACCTATCTCCAGGTTATCCAACGTCACCCTGAGTGGATCCTACTCCTACCCAGTGGCCAACTTTCCCTTCCTGCTCATTTAGCTAAACCCATCTGGGTTTACATGGATCCCCGTTGCGCCTTGATGTCTACCCAAGAACCGAATAAGAAAACAATCTTAAATTTGCCAAGAGCCTTCTAAAATGTAGTCTATTTACCCAATTTTTAACTTGCAATGAGAGACACTCAAGGTAAGCACATCTCTTCATAACCTATCTTGATTTGGGAGCAAAGCCATGAACACCTGTTTGTTGCACCTGGGCTCCATCCTTAAAGCTGCTGAAGAGCTTAGCCTTGTGGAAAAGCCATTTCCCAAGTTGCAACACATCCAACTCTGCACAGGACTAAGCCCAGAGGAAATCGTGCGGGCGCTGGAGCTAGAACCCAATCCCTTGGGTTGGCATCTGGAGCCAAGCCACAACCTTGCCGATGAATCGACGTATTGGGTGGGCGGACGACCTTGTGTCGGCTTGGTTATTGAGCGTTTCGCCTGACACTTGTTGCAGTTCGGATCCCTAAAAGGCTCTCAAGGGGGGAGGAGTAGCCTGCAAAGCCATCTCAAAAGTTCACTGCAAACATTAGAAGTTAAGAGAAAACAAAGCTTTCCAGAAGGTTCACCCTAGACCAAATCTCCCTGGCCTGCCGGGGATCTTTTGAGGTATCGTTCAATCCAGTTCACGAATTGAGCTTAGGAAACAGACCTTAAACTAAGGTCTCTCGCCGGGCTGCCACGGCTTTGCGAGGAAGGTCTCCATGGCCGGGTTTAGGGTTTTGCAGATGCGATAGCAGGCGTGAACAAAGGAGAGCTACAGGGAAACGCTATGGAGTTCGAGGGCTATGGCTTATCAAATCTCAGGGGATTGTATCGGTTGCCACGCTTGCGTAGATAGCTGTCCTACAAAAGCTATCGTTGTCCAGGATGGGGAATACTGGATTAATCCTCTGTTGTGCAACGACTGCGAAGGTTTCTTCCCAGAACCTCAGTGCGTTAGCCTATGTCCCGGTTCTGCCCCGCAGCCCTATGAAGCCATGAAGGGGCGCAATCGCAGGATCACCGCCCGCATTCGCAGCAGTCCACCTCTATTTTTGAACGGCCATAGCCAGGCTTTTGCTTCGTCAATTGTGGTCTGGGAAGCTTGCAATTTCCTATCTCAATTTCAATCTCTCAATCTGCAAAAGCAGGGAGATAACCAGGTTTGCTATCAGAAATCTGTTGGCCACAACCAGGGATCTCTGACCCTAACTCTATGTTTGGACGGGATCCCAAAAAGTGCTCCGATCGATGTGCGAACTGCCTGTTTGCATCTTATTTTTGCTGCCTATGCCGCCGGGTTGGATAGCCCCTGGAAGGAATCCTTTGTTTTCACCGACTCACAATTGGAGTCCTATTTGGGCTGGGATAAACGTAAAGATCTGAGCAAGATGACCCGTCTCCACCTGTTCATGACCTGGATAGAGCAGCTCTGTCGGATTCAAGTCTCCATCGATTGGCCGGATCAGGGGCGGGTGAAGGGGTTTTCGGTACCGGCTGGCCCTCTGTGGAGGCTGCTCAAGATGCATCGCCACTTTCAAAAAGATGAGCAGGGCTGCAACCATCTGGTGGGCCTGACTTGGGCGATCCAGCCCGGCGAATGGACACGGTACTTTCTCAATCGACAAGGGTGCCGCCAGGGGCAAGCCTTTTATCAGTACAGCAGCCTGCCCCTATCCCTGCTGCAGGCCGTGATGAGCCATTGGCAACACCATGAAGGAGCCATGCGCCTGCTGCTGTGGCTGTTGTTCAAAGTGAGGATGGGGCGGCAACAGCGTCTGACGGTGCCCACCCTGATGCGAGTGGCCTACGGGGAAGAGCGACTGCAGGAAGCTTATCTCAATCTCCAAGAACGCAAACGGCTGGTGCGCACCTTTGAAAGCGATCTGGAGGTTCTCAACCACTACGGCCTCAAGCCGGAGTTCGATCCCCTCACCTATCCTTCTTCCATTCAACCCCTGTGGGCTCGCCTGGAAGCTGTGCCCGAGGATGCGGACGAGGCATTGAACTTTTGGATTGAAGATGCCAATAATGGCGGCCTGCTGACCGCTGCCGGGCCGCGGGGCAAGTGGGGACTCTTGATGCAGGCTCGCATTCAACGATTTCATCTGCCCTCCGACTGGCATCGTCGAGTAGTTCAAGAAGCCAGATCCCCAACCCGAGAATCGGGATCTCGGCGGCAGCGTAGGGCAAAGTCTGCGCCTGTTGCAACAGACTCGGATCTCCCTGGCCCTCCCGAAAACCCAAAAGACTTCCCCTCAAGCAAAGCTTTGCGTGGAGCGGATATCTCGGCGGCACGCCGGCAAAAGGGAATCAGCCAGCGGGAATTGGCCCAGAGGCTGGGGCGCAGCCAGAGCTGGGTGCGGGATGTAGAGAATGGGCGGCTTCGGATCAGCCTAAACGATCGCCAGCGCCTTATCAAAGCCCTGTATTTGGATCCCAGGCAACAGCAAGTCTAGGCCAGTCACTCAATTTGCTAATCCACCACTAATCCACGGCGATGACCACATCTGAGGCTTTAATGGCAGCATACGCTTCTTTTCCAACTGCTATACCCAACCGTTCGGCAGAGTGCTTAGAAATAATGGCTGTTATTTCTATGCCTGGTGCAACTTCCAGAACAATTTCGGCATTGACCATGCCCACCTGGAAGCTTTTTACAGTTCCTTTAAAAAAGTTGCGAGTGCTGATTTGCATGACTTCTCCTTTGTTGAACAAGCAGAGCAACAGGGGTGTTGACCGAACTGAACAAGAGAGGAGCTTGCCGGATGGTCATTCAACACCGGTTTCAATACTATCAGATGCTTATCGTTGCCTCTGGGGAGGAAGGGCTGCCAATAGTCTAGATTATGTATCCTGAAGATACAAACTGCAACCTCTAATGGTCAAAGTACCGAGCGATTGGTGGATTTTCCTGTTCTGAAAGTCGTCACGGGTCAAAGAAAAATGGCTATGAAACGAAGAACTGCAATGTTATTCCTGGGGATCCTGGCCGCTCTGGCTTTGAGGTGGGGGTCGGCTCCCGGCTTGGCACAATCTCAGCCCATTTTGGTGGGGGCTGCGGTGAGCTTGCAACCGGCTTTAACGGAAATCGACCGGTTGTTCACCGCCCGCTATCCCGACATCAAGGTTGAGTACAACTTCGCCAATTCCGGCTCTCTCCAGCAACAGGTGGAGCAGGGGGCTCCTTTGGACGTGGTATTTTTCGCAGCCGCCTCTTTTATGGACGCCCTTGCCAAGCAAAACCTGCTGGTGGAGGGATCCCGGCGAGATCTTCTCAGCAACCGCATGGCTTTAATTGTGCCTGCCAATGCCAGAACCAAGGTTCAGGATTTTGCCGACTTGGTGGCGGAAGAGATCCGGGTTCTGTCCATTGGGGATCTGCAGGCCATGCCCGCCGGACGCTATGCCCAGGAAATTCTCACCCAAGCAGGGGTGTTTGAGACGCTGCGGCCCAAGATGGTGTTTGCCAGCACGGTGCGGGAAATCTTGACGGCGGTAGAACAGGGCAATGCTGACGCCGGGATCCTGTTTACCTCGGATGCTCAGCTTTCAAATCGGGTGCGAGTAGTGGCTACGGCGGATCCCATTACGCCAATTATCTACCCGGTGGCCTTGGTGCGCGATACTCCCGCCGGACGGTCTTACTTGGAGTTTTTGACCTCAGGGGAAGCGGCAGAGGTGTTTGTGAAGTACGGCTTTATCCGCCTGTGAGGGATCCCTCTGCAATGGCGCGGATGAGTTACTCCAAATGAGCGACTACGACCTATCCCCGCTTTGGATCTCCCTACGGATTGCCGGCTTGGCCACGGGCATCACCTTTGGGGTGGGGACGCTGGCGGCTTACGGGATGTTGCACTACCGAGGTCGCTGGCGCTCTCTCATCGAGGCCCTCTTGTTGGCGCCGCTGGTGTTGCCGCCCACCATGGTGGGGTTCCTATTGTTGCTGCTATTTGGTCGGCGAACCCTTCTGGGACAACTTTTGGCCTCGCTGAACCTATCGGTCATCTTCACCTGGTATGCCGGGGTGATCACGGCAGTGGTGGTGGCCCTGCCCCTGATGTACCGCACGGCCTTGGGAGCTTTCCAGCAGATCGACCCGACGCTGGTGGCGGCAGCCCGCACCCTGGGAGCAAGTAGGGCCAAGATTTTTACGCAGGTGCTGATCCCTTTGGCCTTACCAGGGATCCTGGCGGGGATTACCCTCAGTTTTGCCCGCGCTCTGGGGGAGTTCGGCGCCACCTTGATGCTGGCAGGCAACATCCCAGGCCGCACGCAAACCCTGTCCATGGCCATCTTCTTTGCCGTTCAGGCGGGGGATATGCGGGGGGCGGCCATCAGCTCGGCCCTGGTCTTGGGGTTGTCCTTGGGGGTGATGACGGCAGTTAACCTTTGGTTTCAGCGACGGCCCTGGCAGCGACCTCCCTCTCGTCCTCTACAGGTTCTCACCAGAAGGGATCTGGATTTCTCAACTCCGGCCCCCCGCCTCTGGGTGGACATTGACAAGAAGCTGCCCCAATTTGAGCTGCAGGCGCAACTGAGCTGCGACGGGCGGCCATTAGGACTGCTGGGGGCCTCTGGATCCGGCAAAAGCCTACTTTTGCGCTGCATTGCCGGGATCGAAACCCCGGATGGTGGGCGCATTTTGCTCAACGAGCGGGCGTTGTTTGACGCCGAACAGGGGATCCGGCTGCCCCCCGCTCAGCGACGGGTGGGGGTGATCTTCCAGAACTACGCTCTGTTTCCCCACCTCACCGTTGCCCAGAACATCGCTTTTGGGATCCCTGCGGGCTTGAGCGAAGCGGAAAAACAGGAGCGGATCCAGGCCCAGCTGCGGTTGGTCAAGCTGAAGGGCTGGGAAAACCGCTATCCCACGGAGCTCTCCGGAGGACAGCAGCAGCGGGTGGCCCTGGCGCGAGCCTTGGCTTCTGAGCCGGAGATCTTGCTGCTGGATGAGCCTTTTTCTGCTTTGGATGCCCACCTGCGCAGCCAACTGGAGCAGGAGATGGGGGAAATCCTAGCGGGCTACAAGGGAGTCACGCTTTTGGTAACCCACAACATTGAGGAAGCCTTCCGCCTCTGCGGGGATCTGGCTGTAATGGAGCAGGGGCGAATCATTGCCCAGGGGGACAAGCGTCAGCTATTTGAGGCTCCCCCCTGCCTTAGTGTGGCGCAACTGACGGGTTGCAAAAACATCTCGCGGGCCAAGCTCCTGGGCCCTCAACGGGTGCTGGCCTTGGATTGGGGCTGTGAGCTGCAGGTACAGGGATCCCCAGCGGGAGAATACATCGCCATCCGCGCCCACCACCTCACCTTCCGGCCCGACGGGAAGCTGCCCAACACGTTTCCGGCTTGGCTGGTGAAGTGGAGCGAGACCCCCCACCGGCTGACCCTCTTCTTTAAGCTGGGCAGCCCTCCTGCCCACAGCCAGGACTACCACCTGCAAGCCGAGGTGTGGCGGGAGCGCTGGCGCGAGGTGGAGACTTGGGGATCCCCCTGGTGGCTACAGTTGGATCCCCGGCATCTGAGGGTGTTTTGAGTCTGGAGCCCAGGAGTCAGGTGGGCTCGCCCAAGCGGTAGCCCCGCGGGGTAATCAGCCGGTCTCCATGGCGAAAGGTCTGGGAGTTGCCGATAAAGACCAGGGTGAGCATGTCCACCTCCTCTGGATCCAGCTCCCCTAGGGTGGTAAGGCGGAGAGTTTCGCCAGGGCGGTAGAGGTTGCGGGCCAAAGCCACAGGGGTATGGGCGGGCCGGGCCTGCAAAAAGATCTGCAGAGCCTTGAGGAAGGGATCCACCCGCTGCCGGGAGCGGGGGTTGTAGAGGGCCACCACAAAGTCCGCCTGGGCAGCCGCCTGAAGGCGTTTTTCGATCACCGGCCAAGGGGTAAGCAAATCCGAGAGGGAAATGGCGCAGAAGTCGTGCATCAGCGGAGCCCCCAGCCGGGCAGCAGCCGCCTGGAAGGCAGAGATCCCCGGCAGCACCTCCAGAGAAGGGCGGATCCCATCCCAGCCAGAGCGGACCAAGCACTCCAGCACCAAGCCCGCCATGCCGTAAATGCCCGCATCCCCCGAAGAAATCACCGCCACCTTCAGCCCCTGCTGCGCCCAAGCAATCGCCCGTTCGGCTCGCTGCAGCTCTTGGGTAATGGGAGAGGCCTCCCGGATTTGGCCGGGGTGCAAAAGGGGATCCACCAGATCCAGATAAAGCTGGTAGCCAACAACCACATCGGCCTGAGTTAAAGCCATACGGGCAGCCAAAGTCAATTGACCCAGATCCCCAGGGCCGGTGCCGATAAGCCACAGATGGCCACTGCGAGGGGAATATTCCCGGGCAGCGCGGGCAATGGCCAGGGTACAGGCCCCTTCGGTTTTCGAGGTGAAGACCTGCTTGGGGCAGAGGAGGGTTGCTCCCCCAAAGGGCTCTACCTTCTCCGCAACACAGGATGGCCTCTCAGGAACCTTGTCACCTCTTCCCCAAGTCTGACAACTCTGAGCTGCCAAGAGGGCAGCCGCCTCCGCTACCGAGGGAGTGCCCACCGCCTGCCGCACCGCCTCCGAAGGGTGGGGAACCGGGATCCCAGCCAAAGCCTCTGCCGGGAAAAACTCAATGGGCCAGCCGTGGGCCTGAGCCAGCTCCAAAAGACCCGGCTCGTCTTGCTTGAGCTCTAGGGTGGCCAGGCCGGCAATGGCCTCGAACGCCAGCCCCTGGGCCTGCAGCAGGCGGCGCAGGGATCCCTCTAGCCAAGCGCGGGTGGTGCCCCGCTCGCAGCCCACCCCCACCCACAGCACCCGCGGATGCCAGTGCACTGTCGGGATCCCCGTGGGAGGGGAGAGGTATTCCCCAATCCAGATCTGGGCAACGGGATGGGGAGGAGAGGAGGCCACTAGGGGATGATCTGCCGGCCAAGCTTGTCGCCAAAGCCGCGTGCCGCAGGTCTGGTGAACGGCCACCGGCTCTCCCCGCGTCAAGGCGGCTGCCACCCCGTTCCAATCTCCAGCGCCCCGCCGCCAGCCGTAGGGATCCCCCAGCAAATCCAAAGGCGGGATCCCCAGCCCCTCGGAAGCAGAGGTGAGAACCGGCTGGGCTCCCAAGGTAGCGGCCACCTGCCGCGCCAGGGCATCGGCCCCCCCCACATGTCCCCCGCACAGGCTAATGGCCCAGCGACCGGCTTCGTCCACCACCACCACCGCTGGATCCCGCTGCTTGTCCTGCAAGAGGGGGGCAATGAGCCGCACCACCGACCCTGCGGCCAAGATGAAGAGACAGCCCTGCACCTGGGGCCAGGTTTGGGCAACGGCTTCTGCTAGGGAGCCTGGCGCTGTGGGATCCTTGGGATCCCCGTAGGCTTGCCAGGGGGAGGGCAGCCCCTGCGGTTCAGCTTTGCTCCAGCAGATGACCTCCTTGCCTAGGAGGGGGATCAGGGAGTCGGCCAACCGGCGGGCGCGCGGGCTGGGGGCAAACAGAGCAAGCTTCATCGAGCGTGGGCCAAGGCCAGGATTCTCCCCGGATCCTATACTGGACATAGAGCCACCCGCGAAGGGACAAGTGCCGATGGTCATCCCACCTGGACTGATGCTGCCCCTAATCCCCCTGGAGGTTTTGCTCTCCACGAAGGGGCTGATGTTTTTGCTGCTATCGGCCTATGGGGGGGCCATGTGGACATTCTTAAGCGGCGCTCCCCGCGTCCACACCATCATCGTGCCGGACTTGGAGCAGGCCAGAGGGTTTTACGAGAAGGTGTTGAAACTGCCGGAAGCGGAGCTGCCCCTGCAGTACTACTACGGCTACGAGCAAAGCATGGTCGGCTACAGCCTAGGATCCGCTTACTTTCCAGGGGATATTGGCCTCAGTCCCCGCTTCGATGCCAAAGCCCGTCCCACCTCTGGGCCCACCCAATTGGATACCCCCGGACTTTGGTACCAACTCTCCGACAATGTTCAATTGCACGTGATCCCTGGCTCTACAGATCCCTATGCGGGGTCCGGTTCCTACGGCAACGCCTCTAGGCCTAGCTCCTCATCTGCTTCTGCTTACGGGACTGTACCGGCAGCGGGCCGCAGCAGCGGCGTTCGCTATCGCCATGTCAGCTATGAGCGGGAGTCCCTTAAGGCCCTTCTGAAGCGAATCAACAAACAAGGGATCCGCAACAGCATTCGCTCCGAGAAGCCCTTCGTCTTTTGGGTGCGGGATCACCAGGGTCAGATTATCGAATTTGCCGAACTGAAAGGCTGACGGGATCCTCTAAGATTGGTAAAGGAAAGCAAAAAGTCGGCGGTGGGGAGACGCCAACGGATGAAACGGGTGCTGCTGTTGGTGCTGGGCTTGCTGTGGCTTGGGGTGTGGGGCGGCCAGCCGGCCGTGGCTCTGTCGCGGGCCAAGGACAATCCGGTGGTGAGCGTGCAATCCCCAGCCAAGGACTTCATCACCACCGAGTCGGGATTGCAATACTACGACATCACTCAAGGCAGTGGGCCTTCGCCTCAGCCGGGGCAAACGGTGGTGGTCAACTACGTGGGCAAGCTACAGGATGGCACCATCTTCGATAGCTCCTACAAGCGCAATCAGCCTTTTGTCTTCACCTACGGAGTAGGGCAGGTGATCCGTGGCTGGGAGGAAGGGCTGGCCACCATGCGGGTGGGGGGCAAGCGGTACTTGCGCATTCCGCCGGAGTTGGCCTATGGCAGCCGCGGGGCAGGCAGGGTGATCCCCCCCAATGCCACCTTGGATTTTGAAGTGGAACTCCTAAGCATTCAGTAGGCTGGAACGGTGCTTGAGGGATCCCCTGTGCCAGCCGTGCAGCCCGTCCCAGCAGAGAGATCTAAGGGATTTGATCCGGCCTCAGAGAAGTCTCAACTGCGGCAGCACTTTCGCCAGGTGCGGCAGGGGTTGGACAGATCCCTCATCAGTCAAAAGGTAGTGGCTCATTTGGCCTCTTGCCCCCAACTTTTGGCCGCCAAAACCATCCTGGCCTATGTGGCCTTCGGCTCCGAGGTGGACTTGGGATCCCTGTTTGCCCTTTTTCCAGAGAAGCAGTGGGGGATCC
>Ga0209809_1000585_pt1 | contig 33137 bp, 24 predicted proteins | sample YNPMSTMetaG_FD_186172 | JGI IMG/M metagenome (GOLD analysis project Ga0209809, IMG submission 186172) | Anoxygenic and chlorotrophic microbial mat microbial communities from Yellowstone National Park, USA - YNP MS-T MetaG (SPAdes) (version 2) ...
CCACAGCGGATGTCCAGGCAGCCGGCCAGGCCGGTGCCGCCTTAGCCCGACAGATGGGGTCCCAGGCGACGGTGGTGATTTTGCCTGCTCCGGATTCCGGTCTGCAAGTACTTACCACGCAACCTCCCGAATATGTACCTATGTTGGATATCATGGATCAACGGATCAAAAGAACTCGTGATTCTGGAAAATCTTCGATGGACGAGGCGACTATGGACGCTCCGGATGCTTTAGGGCTTTTAGAAACCCAAGGTTTAGTGGCTGCCCTTCATGCCACGGATACCATGCTCAAGACCAGTGCGGTCAGCCTGGTGGGCAAGGAGAAGATCGGCGGGGCCTATGTAACCATTGTGATCCGGGGGGATGTGGCCGCGGTGCAGGCAGCCGTTGCGGCCGGCCGGGAAACCGTGGAAAAACTCGGCGGCCGATTGATCATGGCCGACGTGATCACCCGGCCCCACCCGGAACTATTGGCCCTGCTACCCAAGCTGGAACCGGCCCGGTGAAACGCTGCCGAAAGATACCATTCCTTTGATGCGCCCCAAGTCCGGGCAATCATAGCACCCGGCATGGCGGGTGAAACGCTGCCGAAAGATACCACCCCTTCAAAGCTCTTGCCTTTTGACCAGCCGAAACCGGAACCGGCCCGGGGAAACTCTCACCCCCTAGGGCCAAGGGGAAGGGGGCCATCCGGGACCCTATGAGCCTAACTTGACTGTATCCCCCGGGAACTATGCATCCAACCTGTGGTGTTCCATCCGACTGTTAGCCCCTGCATCTGGTAGGGTCCCGAACGGGTAGATACAGTCAAACTAAAGGAAAACGCCCATGCCGGAACCCCCTCTCTGGGCCGGGGAAGGGGCGGGCAATCCGGAGATGACCGGCCCATCCAGGGGGTCTCTTTGGCGAAAATACACAAGATGGATCATCTGGGCGGTTTGGACAAAAAATATGGGCATTGACCCCTCTTTTCTCTTTCCCATATGCTTTTCATAGGGATACCCTTTCCGCCGAAGGGGAGCATTCGCCTCCTGCCTGCAAAAGTGGCGAAGCAGGAAAAAATGGCGGTGTAGGAAATAACCCAGAAATAAAAGACAACGTAACACTTTAGCCGAATGTAGCAGCTCGCCTCTCCCCTGGAGGCTAAGCCCAGCGTGTCATTCCCGCGCAAGCGGCAGTCCAATAACGTGTCATTCCCGCGCAAGCGGGAATCCAGAAAGGGGGAGAAGTCCATATTGCCTGGATTCCCGCTTACGCGGGAACAAGCCTGGACTGCTGCTTGCGCAGGAATGACCCCTTGCCGCCTGCATTCGGCTAAAATATTACGGTAAAGACAAAGAGGTTATGTCTGTATCCCGTTTGTGCGGGGACACTCCGGCCTTATCTCGAAAAATAGGACGTTTCTTCACTCCGCTGCAATCTTACCTCTACCGAGGCCCGGCACACCGGGCGCCAGTTGAGGGGACACGGATGGGCATTATCGACCGGTATTTATTGCGGCAGTTTGTGCAGACGTTTGTGATCTGTTTTTTGAGTCTGTGGGGGCTGTATGTCATTTTTGATCTGTTTACCAATCTGGAGGAGTTTTTGCAGGCGGGGGAAAAGACCGGTAATTTGTGGCGGCTGATCGGCGAATTTTACGGCTATCAGGCAATTGCTTTTTTTGATCGGACCAGTGGCCTGCTGGCATTGATTTCGGCGATGGCGACCCTGGCTTGGCTGGAACGGCATAATGAACTGACCGCCCTGATGGCGGCCGGGATTTCCAAGCTGCGGATTGCTGCGCCGGTGGTGGCTGCTTCGGTGGTGGTGACGGTGGTGGCGGCGGTAAACCGAGAAACTCTTATCCCCTCCCATCGCCAGCAGTTGGCCAGGAAAACGACGGATCTTTTGGGCGATCGGCCCCAGGTGATGGTCCCTTGCTACGACACGACCACAAAAATCCTCTTTCGGGGGGCCGCCACTTATACCCATCAACAGCGGATCGAAAAACCCGATCTGCTCTTGCCGCCCGGTTTGGACGAGTATGGGCCGACATTGACGGCGGACAATGCCTTTTACCAACCGGCCAATGCGGAGCATCCGGCCGGGTATCTTCTGCAAGGGGTTCAGCAACCGGCAGGTTTGGACAATCGGCCTTCCCTTTCCAAAGATGGTGTTCCGGTGGTGATTACGCCCCGGGATGCCCCGGAGTGGCTTCGGCCCGGAGAGTGCTTTGTGGTAAGCGATTTGGCCTTTGAGCAGTTGACTGGCAGCATGTGGCGGCAATACGCCTCCACCGCCGAACTGATCCGAGGCCTCCGATCCAAAGGGCTGGAGTTTGGGGTGGATGTTCGGGTGGCCATTCATAGCCGACTGGTGCAACCGCTGTTGGACCTGACGCTGCTGTTTTTAGGGTTGCCGTTGGTGCTTCGGCGGGAAATGCGAAACGTGTTTGTGGCCCTGGGGACCTGCTTGGTGCTGGTGGCCGGGTTTATGGCGGTGGTCTTTGCCTGCCAGTATCTGGGATCGATCTATCTGGTTTCGCCTTCGTTGGCGGCGTGGATGCCGCTGATGGTATTTGTGCCGGCGGCCGTGGCCCTGTCAGAACCACTTTGGGAACGGACGCACCGACGACGATTACGCCCGGCATAAAGCCGTTCGGATGCCCCCGGCCTAAAAGCGCTTGCATGGACCTGGGTTAGGATGCTTTGCCGGGTTTTTGCCGATGCTCCGGTAGAATGCAGATTTTGATGGTCCGGTGGCTTCGGTGGCTGATGATGCCTCGGTAGAGGCACGAGCAGGGGCTGTGCAGGATCGGCCTCCGCATGTTGGCTTCGGTTGCCGATGCTCCGGTAGAAGCACATTGTGAGTGGCCTGGTGCTTTTGTTGCTGATGGCCCGCTGGGAGATACGGGGTAGATTCCGGGTAGATTCCGGGAGTTCACCTGGTGAGGGGGGCAGAAGGAACTCCGGGCGGGCGAGCGGTCGGAGACTCCAACGGAGTATGGGGAGGTGCTTCCGGTGGGGAAGACGCAGCCCCTGAGGTACCCGCAGCGGGGCTTTGGAGGCCACTGCCGTCTGGGGAGCCTTGGAGGCTACTGTGGGTAGCGGGGCTTGGGGAGCTAGGGCTAGCAGAGGAGCTCTGCGGGCCGGAAGCCGACTTCTGAGCTTCTGGAGCACTCAGAGGCATGTTCTTTTGGGCCAATTCTTCGGCGGGTTCCACGAAGAAGGCTTCGTCGGCCACGGAGAGGCGATCTCGGTGGTCTTGCAGCCCGGGGTAAATCAAAGGTACATCCAATTTACTGCCGGCGAAGGTGGTGCCTTCGTAGATGGTGCCCCGCTGGAACGGCCCAGCGCCGAAGACCCAGGTGCTTTTGGCCTTGCTTTTGGCGGAGACGATCCCCGATTGCCAAGCGGGCCGACCGGTCGTCCGGTTATAGGCGAACAGGGCAATTTTGGCTACCCCCAGTTGTTGGGTCCGCTTGATAAAGGGGATTTCGGGAATGCTGGTGGGTACGCCATTAAGCGGCATGATCGAAGGTAATTGAGTGGCAGGAATGCCAAACAGGATATCATGCCGATCGGTGCCTAGTGCCCCAGCACGCACTTCCACGATATAATCCGCCTCTTCTCGTTTATCTTTCAGGATGCAGCCGTTGGCCAATAGGTGCTGCCGGACACTGCTGACCAGATAAGGGGCATCGGTCAGGCCTTGCACGGGCTGGGCGTCCAGATAGACGGTTCGACCGGCCAAGGCCCGAAAATCCACCTGGCTGACTGCCCGGTCCACCGCATCGGAAAGCAGAAGTTGTTCGGTGGCGGTTCGGCTGGTATCAGTCCATCGGGTGGTCCCACAACCTCCCACCAAGCTTAGTCCCAGGAGGATCATCCAGACACACTGACCTGGGACGGACCACTTTGGCCCAGGAAGGAGACGACCAGACACCCAAAGGCCCTTCCTCCCCCCGGCACTTTCCCCACAACAGGGCGGACCAAACGGGCAAAATTTGGCAAGCTGGTTTCGCACCATGGGAAGTGGGAACACAACGGGACTCTCTCTCTGGACCATACGGTTTCGGTCCTGCAGGGGGATGCCCGGCAGAGGCAATCCTATCCCAGCAACGGAGGGCCGGGATTGTACCCAACCCTTCTTCCGGTACAAAGAGGATTTTCCGAACCTAGTATTTTAGAGGAATAACATATCCCCCATGAGAATGATATTCCGAAGAAGTTCCGGGGTTTGGTGAGGAAAAAGCTCCGGGGAGGGGTAGCATGAAACGGAGAACTCCTTTCTGGGGAAAACGGTCTTTTACCTCTTTTATGGGGATTTATATCCCCCACAGAAAGGACTTTCCAAAGAGCCGGGGAGAAAAACAAAAAGGGCCGACGTTTTTCCTCGCCAGGAAAGCGTGGCCCCCAGATATTCTCTACCTGATACGCCGAAGCAGGTAATTTATAGGCTTTGGAAAATATACACAATATACACAGATGAGGAGGGGATAATCGGGAAGAAAATCGTTCCCCGGTTAAGCTATATCTACTCCAGCGGCTTGATTTTCAGATTCCGGAAATAAATCGGGGCATCGCCATGTTTGCCCTGAAGCCCGATATAGCCTTTGGTAGGTAATTCGGCCTTAGGTTTGCTCAACCAGGGCGGAATATCGGTGCCGTCGGGATTCTTTTTGGCCGAGCTGTATTTCCGCATGTCGAAGGTGTTGACCGGTTTGCCGTTGAGCATGACATAGATCATCGGCCCTTTGCAGACGATGGTCATGCGGTTCCACTCGCCTGCTTTTTTGACGACCTGTTCTGTGGGGGGCTGATGGCCGAAAATGGCGCCGCTGTGCCAACTCCGGGGCATTTTGGCCCATTTTTCGGCGTAGTCGTCGCAAATCTGAATCTCCACCGAATTGGGGATGAAGTTTTGGGGATCACTGCAATAGACGAACACGCCGCTGTTGCTACCCGGAGCGTTTTTGAACTCCAGATCGAGGATGAAGTTTTCATATTGTTTTTTTGTCCAGATGCAACGGTCTTCTTTAGCCGTCAGCACACCGTCCTGGACGTACCATACCCCTTTGGGAAAATTGGCATCGGCAAGATTTGGGCCGAAAAGGTCCGGCCAATCTTTGGAGTCGGGATGCTCTTTGAGAGGAAACTCATCGGTCCAAGCCCCACCGGCCATGGCCAAAACCGCTAGCAACGACCAAACCCACACTCTGTTCATAGCTGCACTCCTTAAGACGTGAGAAAACCAGCAAACCACAAAGAACCCTATGGTGAGCGGCCTACCAGAGGCCATCCACCTAGCCATCTCTGCCTGGTAAAAAGGGCACCCTTTCAAAAGCGGTAACATTGAGCCGAATGGAGGGATTTGGCTGTGGCACTGCTCGTAAACAGCAAGTCCAGGCAACCGTGTGCTTTCTCTGCAGGGGAATCCAGAGAACCTAGAGGATCCCTCCCTAGCAGGCAGGCCATCCCCCGCTAGATGGCATCTCTTCTCTACCCTACGGCTCCGGAGGCGAGGGGATAGAGGTTGCGCCTGGGAGCGGAGGAAACTCCCCTATTTTAATTTTTATTTACTCGGTTTTCCAGTAGATGGCTTCAGCACATGGCTTCATGGCCAACAGGGACCTTCGGTGCGAAGCAGTGTGGGAGCTTCCCCTAATTCAAGAGTATGTATAGTTTGACTCTATCTCCCCCTCCGGCCCCTACCAGATAGAGGGGCTAATCGGATCGAATTTTCACCGGAGAATAGACGCACTCAATGTGACTTTAGGCAAGTTGGGAAATCTAGATACATTCTGGCTAGAATAAAAACCGACCCGCCTGGATTCCATGATTAAACTGTTTCCCCAGCCCAGGCCTCTCACTTTGGAGGAGCCAGCCGGGCAGATACAGTCAAAATGGGGAATTGCATTTCCCCTAAACGTGGGGGTCATGGGTATCGCACTTGCTTTGGAGGGCGGAAAGTTTCTATAGTGAGCGGTATGAATGTCGAATGGGAAGACCCTTGTGGGGAAGAAGAACTCTCGCTGCGGGCCTTAACCGAAGCGTTTAGCGAGGTGATGGGCCGAGCGGGCCAGAAGGCCTCTGCTGAAAAGGACCAGAGCGGCCGAGAGCCGTCCAGTCACGAAAATTCCCCCCATGTAGAGGAAATACCTCCGCCAGAAAAAGGGGTTTCCGAGGCTCTCCTCCCGGAAAGCCCTGGTTCTGGAACCTTCCTTGGCGAGCCGACGGATCCGGTCGAAATCAGTCCGCTGACGATCCTGGAGGCCATGCTTTTTGTGGGGCATCCGGATAACCGGCCCTTGGAACCCCACGAAGCCGCCTCGGTGATGCGGAACGTCCGGCCCGAAGAAATCCCGGAATTGGTGCAGGAATTAAACCGTCGGTATACCTTGGCGGGCTGTCCGTATCATATTGTCAGGCAGGGCCGGGGCTATCGAATGACTCTGCGAAAACCCTACCGGCATTTGCGAAACCGGTTCTATGCCCGCATTCGGGAAACCAAACTTTCCCAGGCGGCCATTGATGTGCTGGCCATCGTGGCCTATCAGCAACCGATTACCGCCGAGGAGGTGCAACGGTTACGAGGCAAACCGAGCGGGCATATCTTGGCCCATTTGGTCCAGCGGCAATTGCTCCGCATCGAACGTAGCCCGGACAAAAACCGAAAAGCTTATTACTACACCACCGACCGGTTCTTGGCCCTTTTTGGGGTGGAAAGTTTGGATGACCTACCCCAAACGGAAGATATCGAGAAACGATAAAGAATCCCTCTAAGGGAGGCTCTCTTTCCAGTTTGGAGAGGTGTTTGAGTTCTTCTTATTAAGTGCTTAGGGACTTCTCTGGATCCCCCACCCAGGTGAATGACGAACATGGGCAAGGGTGGTAAAATCTAATCTGATATCCCTTTTTCGCCGAATCCCCCATAAGAGGGGAAAGACGGCGGGCCGAATTAGCAGGCTACGACCCTAACCAGTCTCCAGATGCAGAAACAGGAAAGCCGGTGGGCTGAAAAATTGGGAACATTTTAGCCGAATGGAGGAAGTATCCTCGGAGGGCGGATGGCTGGTAGAGCTTTTATGCGGGCCTTCGAGCCGTTTCCCTGCCCCCCATCCGCCAGGGGACAGGGGGGGCCTGTCCCTCCTCTCCGACGGCCTTTCGACGGCCAGGGGAGAGGCGAATTGCTCATTCGGCTAACGTATTACGAACAATTTTTACTCCTTTTACTTTTTTTACTTTCCTGAGGGGGTTTGCCTTCAGGAAAAGAGAATCCCGGTAGGGCAGAGTCTGCCGTTTGGTTTGAGGAGAAGGCATTGCGGAAGCATCCGAAGGCAGTTCGGCAGGAGCTATATCAGACATCGCCGGTAATTGCCCCGTCGCTTTTGGCGGCGGATTTTACCCGGTTGGGGGAGCAAATCCGCCAACTGGAACAAGCCGGTGCCCAAATGCTCCATTTAGATATCATGGACGGCCATTTTGTGCCGAACCTCAGTTTTGGTCTGCCGGTGGTGGAATCGGTGCGTCGGGCAACCGGGCTTTTGCTGGACGTGCACCTGATGATTTCCGATCCCGCAGCGTATGTCCGTCGATTTCGGGATGCCGGCGCCGATCTGCTTACCTTCCACATCGAAGCGGTGGGGAATCCCGAAGGGCTTTTAGAGGAAATCCACCGGTTGGGGGCCTGTGCGGGGCTGAGTTTGAATCCTCCCACGCCGGTTTCGGCCGTCGAGCCGTTTCTGGACCAGTGTGATTTGGTCTTGGTGATGAGTGTGATGCCGGGATTCGGCGGCCAGCAGTTCCAGCCGGAGGTATTGGAGAAAATTCGGCATCTTCGTCGTGTCGCCCCGCCGGAATTGTTGTTGTCGGTGGATGGGGGGATGGATCTGAAGACGATCGGCCGGCCTGCCGAGGCGGGGGTGGATGTGTTTGTGGTGGGCACCGGGCTTTTCACGGCCGAAGATTATCCCCGGCAATTTCAGAGGTTGCGGGCGGCTGCAATCCAAGCCTTTTATCGGTCGGCTTGTCAGGCAACCGTTTCGGAGTCAGCATCTAGCAAGACGCCGAATCGGGTAGGTTGCCCGGAGGGATCGGAGTAACGCATCGGCTTTTTTCGAGCGAGCGATCTATGCTGCGGATCATCTTGATTCATCCTGGTGCAACCTCTTATACCCCGGAAGGCCGAATCCAAGGCAATTTGGATTTGCCGCTTTCTGAGCAAGGGCAGAGGGAAGTGGCCCAATTGGCCGAGCAACTCCGAAACCAGGGGATTCAACTCCTGTATGCTCCGGAATCGGAGCCTGCCTGGGAGACTGCGCAGCGATTGGGCAGCCTGTTGGGCCTGAAGGTGAAAAAATTAGAACGGATGGAAAACCTCAATTATGGCCTTTGGCAGGGGATGGCCATCGAAGAAGTCCGCCATAAACAGCCGAAGGTGTATCGTCAGTGGCAAGAACAACCGGAGATCGTCTGCCCGCCGGAGGGAGAAATGCTGGCCGAGGCGGATGCCCGTGCCCAGGCCATGATAGGACGCCTGATCAAAAAACATCGGGAAGGGGTTATCGGCCTGGTCTTGCCGGAGCCTTTGGCCAGTTTGGTTCGCCGAACGCTGACCGGCCAGCCGCTCGGAGACCTATGGAAGGCCCTAGGATTGCATGGGGATTTCGAGGTCTTGGAGATCAATACGGAACCCCCCCAACCCACTAGCCGGGCGCAGGAGGCAGCCCCTGCCGGCACCCCACCTAAGGCCCCGGCTCAAGATTCGCTCCAGGTGATCAAGGAATGAGTTCTGTGAACCGTTTCGCCGGCCTAGCACCTTGCTTCTGCCCCAGAGTGGGACAAGCCGACCAACCGGCTTGGGGGCCGGGGGACCGGACAGTTTAGTTTGGCTGGATTCAATTATTCTTCGTCTTCGCAAAACCAAGGCACACCGAGGTGGCCAAAAACCAGGGAATTTCGTGTTTTTAGCTTGACTGTATCCACCGGGAAGAACGACCCCATGTGGTGTTCGATCCGATTTTTAGCCCCTACAGCTAGTAGGGGGCCGGACGGGTAGATACAGTCAACTTAGCCGAATGGAGGGGGATATGCTCGAAGGGCGGAGGTCTGGAGCGTCTTGGTCCGCATTTCCAGCAGCCCCCTTCATCCCACGGAGCTTCCCCATGCACAACCCGAAACTCCATTTTCCCTAAAAACCCCCTTGACTTCCACCACCGTATCTCACCCGGGCAGTGCCTTTGACACCGCCGGCCTCTCCCAGGAGAGGAGAGGGGTACAACTGGGTTCCTGCTTTCGCAGCAGGGACACGTAGGGGCGGCCTCTCGCCGGTCAGGGGAGAGGCGATTTGCTTCGTTCGGCTAAACTATTACCAAGATGTTACCGTATCCCTTAGGGAGTATGGCAAGAAGATGAGCAGTCCCACGCCGGATCCGAATAGTTGGCGGAACTTGATGAAGCGGCCTAAGCGGGCGGTGCCGGAAGGGCTTTGGCAACGTTGCCCAGGCTGCCAGGCCACCATCTTCCGCAAAGAGGCGCAGAAACTGCTGGGCGTGTGTCCGGAATGCGATTACCACTGGTATGTCTCTGCCCGCGAACGGATCGCTCAGGTGCTGGACGAAGGCACCTTCGAGGAATGGGATGCCGATTTGGAACCGGCCGATCCCCTGGAGTTTTGCGATAAACGTTCCTATGTGGATCGGCTTCGGGAAGAGCAAGCGCGCACCGGGCTTCGGGATGCTGCGGTAACCGGCACCGGCATGATTCGGGGACGCCGGGTGGCTTTCGGCGTAACCGATTCCGCCTTTATCATGGGCAGTATGGGATCGGTGGTGGGAGAGAAGATTACCCGGCTTGTGGAGCGGGCCACCACGGAGCAATTGCCGCTGATTATCATCTCCGGTTCCGGCGGCGGCGCCCGGATGCATGAGGGGGTCTTTTCCCTGATGCAGATGGCGAAGGTTTCGGCAGCGATTGCTCGGTTCCACGAAGCCGGGGGGCTTTTCATCTCGGTGCTGACCAATCCGACCATGGGAGGCGTGGCCGCCAGCTTTGCTTCCCTGGGGGATCTGGTCTTTGCCGAGCCGAAAGCCCTGATCGGCTTCGCCGGGCCACGGACCATCAAAGCCACCATCCGCATCGAATTGCCCAAGGGATTCCAGACCAGTGAATTCCTGTTGGAACATGGGTTTATCGATCGGATTGTGCGTCGGCCGGAGCTCAAAAGCGAATTGGCCCGTGCCATCGACTACTGCGGCAAATAGGCCCGGCCGGCTTCCCCCAGATCTGTAACACTTTAGCCGAATGAAGGTGTGCAATGTGTCATTCCTGCGTAAGCAGGAAGCCGGGCTTGTTCCCACGAAAGCGGGAACCCCGACAATATGAAGTGCTCCTATGTTCTGGATTCCCACTTTCGTGGGAATGACAATAAAGAGCCCCCTCACCCGGCCAGGCTGACGCCTGGCCGGCCTCTCCCGCCAGGGGAGAGGCGAGTTGCTTCATTCGGCTAAGGTGTTCCCCAGATCTTTTTCAGGCGATGGGCTTTCTTTTGCGGCACTACGATGCCCATGAGGTAGATATGGACCAACCGGCAGGGCAACAACCTCCCCCAGGGTCGGCTGCAGCGGGTGCTGCCGGGGAAGGCCACCTGGACCAGGAGACCCTAGCTCGGCTTCGCCGGGATGGGCAGGCTGCTTTGGCTAGGGAGTTTCTTCGGCATCGGCATCGGCTGCGTCGGATGATTGAGGTCCGGCTGGATCGCCGCCTGGCAGGCCGGGTCGATCCGTCCGAGGTGCTGGAGCAGACTTTTTTGGAGGCGGCCCGCCAACTGGACCAGTACTTGGCCCAGGCTCCGATGCCGCTTTTTTTGTGGCTTCGGTATCTGACCGGCCAGCGGATTTTGGCGTTGCATCGGCAGCTCTTGGGAGCGGAGGCGGCGGTGTCCTCCCAAACGGCCGACGGCCGGGCCGGACGCCCTCAAGCCGACTCCGCCTCCCTGTCCATGCATCTGGCCGCCCAAATCGGGCGAGGGGCCAGCACACCTGCCCGCCAAGAGTTATCCGCCCGACTGGCAGAACTCTTGGAACTGCTGGACCCGTGGGATCGGGAGATCCTGGCCCTGCGGCATTTCGAGCAACTCAGTAATCAGGAGGCAGCCGAGGAATTGGGCCTCAGCCCCGCCGCTGCCAGCCATCGGTACATCCAAGCCCTGGAACAACTCGGCGCCCTATTAAAAACCTTGCCCGGATTCCACAGGTGAATGCTTCGCCTGGGCTGCTGGATCGAAGAAAATATGTTTTTGCCCCATTTCAGCCGAATGGTGGGGCTATGTGCCATTCCTACGCAAGCAGGAATCCAGGCTTGTTCCCGCACAAGCAGGAATCCAGATAACATGGCCTTGTATTTTCTGGACTGTCGCTTGCGCAGGGATGACCCTTCATTCGGCTAATTGGTTACCGATTTTTGACCTTACTCTCTGTCTCCGAGTCTCCGAAAGGTCATCTGAAGATGGAACCGTTGGTTCGGCATACCGGACTGGTACTTCCGTTGGATCGGGCCAATGTAGATACCGATCAGATTGTCCCCAAACAATTCCTGAAATGGACCCAACGGACCGGATTCGGCCAGGTGCTTTTTTACCATTGGCGCTACCTGGACGATGGGCAGACGCCAAACCCCGACTTTGTCCTGAACCGTCCGGAATATCAGGGCGCGACCATCCTGCTGGCTCGGGAGAACTTCGGTTGTGGCTCGAGCCGGGAACACGCCCCCTGGGCCTTGGCCGACTATGGTTTCCGGGTGCTGATTGCCCCTAGCTTTGCCGATATCTTTTACAACAACTGCTTTCAGAACGGCATGTTGCCCATCCGCTTGCCGGAGGATACGGTGGAAGAACTTTTCCAGCGCACGGCCAAACACCGGGGCTATCGGTTGACCGTCGATCTGGAACAAATGACCATCGAAGATGCCTACGGTCTTCGGCTTTCGTTTCCGCTGGATCCATTCCGGCGAGAGTGCCTGATGCGGGGCTTGGATGACATTGGCTGGACACTGCAACACGAAGACAAAATCGCCGCCTACGAAGCCGCCCATGGCATGGGATAGACGGTCCCTTGAACTCGAGTTTTGCCATTTTCCCTAATGTTTTGTTTTTTGGAGAGAGTTACTAACTCAAACGAGGGTATCCGGGAATTCCGAGGCGGACAGATGCCCAATTCCTGCCAGTTCCGGCCTACAACCGACACCCACCCATCCGACGCCTCGTTTGTCCATGTTGGTTTGCTATATCTGGTTATGCTGCAAGGACTTCGACAAAGCGAATTCCCGGTCACCCTCAGTGCTTTGTTTCCGAGGCACAGTTTTGCCGAGGCAAGCAACTTGCCTCTCCCCTTGCGGGAGAGGCCGGCTTGAGCGAAGCGAAGCCGGGTGAGGGGCCACAGTGTCATTCCTGCGTAAGCAGGAATCCAGGGAAAAAACAACTGGATTCCCATTTTCGTGGGAATGACATACAAGGGTGGGAGAGGCCGGCTTGAGCGAAGCGAAGCCGGGCCGGGTATATGGCACGGGAGTGGATCCGCTTGCCCTGGGGAGCCTAGCAATGCGGCTCCGAGGTGAGCGAGTCCGGCCCGGTGCGTGCTGCCGCAAAAAGGCGGCGAGCTTTTTGCCGGCAGAGCAGCCCGGCCAATCCTACCAGGGCCAAAAGGGCAAGCTTCCCTGTAGCCGGTTCCGGCACATATTGCTGGGCGCCGAATAGCAGATACGTCTGCGGATCGTTGAGCAGCAACCAATTGGCCCGAATCCACGCCGCACTCCGCGCCAGGTCCGAAATCCGAAACTCGTCAAACGTCCCCGGCACCCAACCATACGTATCCGACCATGTACCCACGTAATACGTACTGTTGGCCGTTAAGGGCTTGGTCAACGCCGTGGTGTTTATCAGTTGGCCGTCTAAATAAAGATACATGGTACCGTATTGTCCTGCCGAGGCGTCATACACCTGCACCATATAGTGCCATTTGTCGTCGCCCACCACAAGATTTTGTCCACTGTTCCAACCGGCAAGGCTATTGTCGCTATATTGCCAGATATAGCCAAAATTGGGAGTGCCGCCGATCATGGTGCGAATGGCCGCCCGGGCATTGATGGAAAAAGGATATTGGTTCTGATTGCTGTTATCATCCGTGATCTTGGCCCAGCCTTCAATGGTGAGGCTGCTGGTGGCTGGTACCGAATCCCCGGTGGCTCGGAGATATTGCGGATTGGCATAACCGCCCAGGCTGACTGCCTGGTAAAAGATACCGGGCTGACCGGCCGTTGCGCCGTTGGGGCCGGCGGTCATGTGGCGGTTTCGGCTGGTGGAGTCGGTAAACGTGGTCGCACCGGCCGACTCTTCCATATGCTGGACAATGCGGAAGTTGCTGTCCCAAGTGTCTTGGGGATTGTTAATCAGATGTCCCACGGCCGGGCCGCCGTAGTACATGTAAATCACCGTATCTTGAGCGGCGGACAGGTCCGCTTTTACCCAGGCGTAAAGTTGTTCAGAGCCCGGGTCTTTGCTGAACCGTTCGATTTCAAACGGCAGTAACGTCTTGCCGTCCGCTGCGGTAAATACAATATCATATCCCTGGGCCGATTGCCCCAGCGAAAATAGCTTATTGTTCGGATCGGTCAGCTTGATGGGCACCGGAAAGCCCGTCAAATTGGCCTGGACCGCATCTTTTTTGATCACGATCGGCTGCCGATATCCCCAACCTTCCAACCAGTCCTGCCGGATCGACTGAAAATGGGCGATCGTCGCCGGACTGAGTTGGTCGGCGGCAATAGCCTTGATCTGCCATTCCGGCAACGCATGGTTAAAAATCGCTGTCTCGTCGATCCGACCGTGGTAGTTATATTCATAGCCCCGGCCAATATAGGCGTCTAAATTGTCTGCGGTGGCGGGATTGTATGCCGGCGTCGTCGTAGAGGTGCGCACCCCATTGACATACCACCGGATTTGGTTGTTCGTCAAATCCCGGACTACCGCGATATGGTTCCATTGGTTCAGATTCAGTGGGGCTCCAGATCCTACCCCTTGGTAAGGGCTCGCATTACCGCCTGCGGTACCGTAATAATACGTCACATATCGGGAAGTCTCTTGGGTAAGAGAACCGGAGCCGCCGTAGGCCTTGGCATACGGGTTCCGCCGCACGGAAGCATCGGTGGGATAGAGCCACATGGAGATCGTCTGATCGCCGGTGATCGTTAAATCCGGCAGATTTCCCAAATAGACATAGGGAGAATTGCCGTCGTTACGGACGCTGCTTCCGGTAAACTGGAGGGCATAGTCGCCTGGTCGGCCGGTGTGGCCCGGCACCCATTGCGGCGGATTGGTCGCCGGTAACAAGGTACCGTGGTTACCCCGGCCGGAACTATCCGTCAGTTGGGTGCCGCTGCCGTCGTTGAAGGTCCAGTAGGCCATCAGGCCCGCCTGGGCCTCGGCAGACCCAATCCCACCTATTACTAAAGCAATTCCCAGAATCTCCACCAGTCTGAAAGAAACCAAGACGGCTCGCATGGCAGAACTCCCCGAAAGAAAAGAGATCACAACAAGCCCTCCGCTTTTGGTTAGTGTAATTAGACTTTTCGGGAAGTCAAGGATTTGGCGCTGGGCTAGGGGATTCCGATGCAAATCCCCCCTTTTTTGGGATGCCGTACCCCCAGGTTTTATCATTCCTCCAGGAGATTTTGCGGCCGGATCGACCGGGCTGCCTTGCCAGAGCGGTTGGGCTGGGAAAAATCAGGACCAATTGAAACCCTCGTAGGCCTTAGATCACCAAGGGGGCTGCCGATGGCCACGAGCCAGGGTACCCGGAGCCTGCTGGTCCGGCATCGCTCAGGTGCCTGCGTCCTGGAAATCCATGGAGGTGCTTGCTTCGGCGGCGCTCTTCTGGAGAAGCGGAAGGGTTTTCGGCATAAGTGCCCTTTGGGGGTGCCTTCTATTTATTCAAATGCCTTCTATTTGACAAAAAGGTTGGGGTTTGTTATATTTTGGTCTGAATTCACGGGATTTTGGGCCAGCAGGGCCGAAAACCGTGGCGGAACGTCCGGAAGGCTCTTCTTCGACAAGTTCTTCTAAGAGGGGGGACTCATGCGGCGGTTCTCTCTTGTGCAGTGGGTGTTGGCCTGGGGGGGAATGGTTTTTCTTTTGGGCTGTGGTTCTGGGCAGGCGGGCGGTAAATTGGCCATTTCCGGTACCGTAAAACTCAAAGGCCAACCGTTAGAATCCGGCACGATTACTTTTTCCTCGGTCGATCCCCAACAGCAACAAATGACCGGCGCCCAGATCAAAAACGGCCAGTTTTCCATTTCGGCGGATCATGGCCTGCCGCCCGGGAAATACCGGGTGCGAATCTCTTCTCCGGTGGGCGGGCCGGCTGTGAAACCGGACGAAGCGCCCGGTATGGCCCCCGCAGTAGCCCAGGATCGAATACCCCCCGAATGGGGTAGCAAAAGCAACCAACAAGTGGAGGTCAAAGCCGGGCAGAAAAATCATTTTACCTTCGAAATTCCCTAAAACCCGGATTTTTCCCCATGGGTAGTCTTACGGCGCTGTCTGCCCTTTTCCGGAAAATTGCCAAGCCATGGCGCAGGATCGCCCCAAGGGAGGCTTTCTTCATACGGGGGAAATAAAATCAGTATTCACCCGGCCGGAGGTCTTTCGGTGGTAAGTCAACCGGCATTCAGGTCGATAGGGTAACAGTTTAGGGTATAAGGAGTTCCGTTGAGGGAGGGGGATTGGTATGAGCCAAGCCAGATCGGGTAGAAGGAACGGGTCTGTTTTCTTTGGCGGGGGCTTCACCCTGGTGGAATTGTTGGTCGTGATTGCCATCATTGGCATCTTGATTGCTTTGCTGCTTCCGGCCGTTCAGGCGGCCCGGGAGGCGGCCCGGCGGACCCAGTGCTTAAACAATCTCAAACAAATCTCCTTGGCTGTCCATAATTATCACGACGCCAACCGGGCCATCATGGTCGGAGCCTATAGCTGCTGTTGGGGGACCTGGAAGGTGGCCCTCCTGCCGTATATCGAGCAACAACCGTTGTTCCAACTGTATGAACACGGCCCCAAAGGGACCGCCTCGGATGGATTCGGGGACCCGCCTTCGGCTCGGCCCTGGCGGAATCGGTATAACCATCCGGTCAATTTGCCGGTCACCACGGCCCAGATCGCCACGTTCCTCTGTCCCAGCGACCGGCCGAACGCCCCCATTTTGGAGATCAAATCCCACAGTTATGCGGGCAATTACGGCAATACCGTGATCTGGTTTACCGAAGGTGCAAAACACCCTTCGGATTCGACCCTGGTGCATATGGGGGCGCCGTTTGATTGGGTCCGACTTGCTAGTGATGGTTGGATGGAAAGAGGCGGCGGACGGTCCCAAAACTTCTCCGCCATCACCGACGGCCTGAGCAATACGATGCTTTTCGGCGAGGTGATCATCGGCCAAGGCCGGGACTTGCGCGGTTTCAGTTGGTGGGGAGACGCCTCCGGATTTACCACGTATATGCCGCCCAACAGCCCCTTGCCGGATCGCATCTACACGGACTACTATTGCCAGAACGTCAAGCCGAATCCGCCCTGCGATGTCGCCACCTCTGCGGAGCCGACTAACTTCGCCGCCCGCAGTCGGCATCCGGGCGGGGTGCAGGTCAGCTTCTGCGACGGATCGGCCCGATTCATTTCCGACACTATCGACCTGAAAGTCTGGCGGGCCTTGAGCACCGCCCGCGGCAGCGAACCTCTCAGCGCCAGTCTGTACTAAACCAGTACTCTTGGCCTTCGCAAAACCCACGGGCATCGCCGTGGCCCAAACCCAGGGAATTCCGTGTCTCTCCGATTGGCAAAGCTCCCTGTAACCCTCCCATCGGATGAAGCAACTGGCCTCTCCCCGGCCGTCCAAAGGAGAGGACAAGAGAAAATCCAAGCGGCAGGATGATACCTCTGGCAAGCGGGGTTGGCATGCGTTACAATAAAAAGGCAACTCAGGGGAGTAATCGCTGCTTTCTGAACCTAGAATAGGAGGGAGGGTCTCATGGGTAGGCGGGCTTTTTCTCGGCGGGCGTTTACCCTGGTGGAACTGCTGGTGGTGATTGCCATTATTGGCATTTTGATTGCGTTGCTTTTGCCGGCCGTTCAGGCGGCCCGGGAGGCGGCCCGGCGGACCCAATGTTCCAATAATGTCAAACAGATTCTCTTGGCCATTCATAATATCCATGACGCCCGGAAGGTTTTGCCGCCGCTGGCCGCCCCCTGTGCGGACCCAAATCCTTCCTGGTCCGACAACAAAAAGGCCTGCTACACGCCGGGAACCTCCTCGTATGGAGAACATATTTATACTATGTTCCATTTCCTCCTCCCCTTCATCGAACAGCAACCAATCTGGGATCGCATCACACCCACCGGCTATGCCGGCGGCGTCTATTCCATGGTCATCCCCACCTATCTATGTCCGGTGGACCCCTCCATTCGGGACGGCAAAAACCAGACCGCACACGGAGGCGCTAAGTATTGGGGCGCCGGCTGCTACGGCGGCAACAATTACGTCTTCGGCGATCCGCCCCGAAAGATCACCTACGGAGCAGCCACTATCCCCGGCTCCATCCCCGACGGCACGTCCAACACCATCTTCCTGGCCGAAATGTACGGCACCTGCGGCAACGACCCGACCGGAAACATCGACAGCAGTTTGGTTTGGGGAAGCCTCTGGGCCGACTCCAATAGCATCTGGCGACCCGGCTTTAATCTGGGCACCAGCAAAGCGGGCACTACCGTGGATCGGTATCCGCCCTCGCCCATGTTCCAGGTGGCCCCGCATTATATCAAAACCTGCGAGCCTACCCGGCCCCAGGCGGCCCATCCGGGCGGCATGCACGTCGGACTGGGCGACGGCAGCGTCCGGTTTTTGTCCGGCACCATGAACGAACAGGTTTGGGCCCGTCTGGCCGACCCCAGGGATGGCCAACCGGTCGGAGAATATTAACCCCGGCGGACTCAACGGCCTTGTTGGGGCAAAGAAGTTTTGCCCCGTCCAGAAAAAAAGAGGAGAAATGAGCATGAGGGTGAGACGTTTTTGGCTGGTAGGGCAAATTGTTGGGGCATTACTCCTCTGCGGGCTGGGGGGAGGCTGTGGGGGCACGGATCGGCCAAAAGCCCCGTTGCCCAAGCTCCAGCCGGTGCGCGGCCAATTGCTTCGGGCGGGCCAACCAGTCAGCGGCGGCTCACTCCGTCTGGAACCGATCGCCGCCCAAAGTCCCGCTCCGGGCGGCCAAAACCTCTCCATTGCCGGCACCGTGGGACCGGACGGCCGCTTCGAACTGGTGACTCTCCAGACCCTTTCCATGCAAAGCGGCCCCGGCGCTCCGGTCGGCCAATATCGGGCGACCTATTACCCCCCGCCCAGCGAAAGACCGGAAGATCAAGCAGCCCTCCAGCCCATCACCCTACCGGAACCGGTTACCATCCAGGAAGGCCCCAACGACCTGAAACTCTCCCTGGACCGGCCCAAGACCGGTAAACAATAACCCCCTCCCCCAAATCATTCTGGAAATCTGAACCCCCTGCCCGAACCCTCCGCTGAAAGCAAGAACCCTCTGTCGGAAATCGGACCTTCCGGTTTCCCCTCCGTCAGGCCCCGGCCAGGCCGCAGAAAACTGTTCGGTAAGCCGCTGTTCCAGGCGGCCTCCGGGGGGTTATTGTGCCGCCGTCGTCGCAGAAGCCGGGGCTGACGCACAAGCAGTCCGTCGCCAGGCCATGGTCAGCCAACCATCTCGGCTCTCCCAATAGACCAGTTCCAATTGTCCACGGGAGGGCCAAGTTTCCGGGAGGGCCAACGGCTGAGGCGTCATTTCGGGCGGAAAGATCTTTTCAAATCGCCGCTGCAACAGGTCTTTGAGCACTTGCTGCTGAACGGAGAATTGTTGGCCCGGCTCGAAATCAGGTGGAAATATTTTCAGCTCTCCCACCCGGACCGCTCGATAGCCTGTCGGAGTGCTTTCGATCCGATATGCCGCCGTAATGTCCATGCCGGGATATTTGGTCTGACCTCGGCGAAACGCCCGGCCACGGAGGGTGATCGTAAACCGGCCATCCCGAAACACCACCCGCAGCGGCTCCTCATGCGCAAAATACAACGCCCACGGTTCCCCTTCCGGTTTGGTAGGGAGTTGTTGGAAAAACTGGCCCAAAGGGCCCGGTTCTTGGCCCAGCCGATCAAAATGTTCATCTGTAAGGATCATCCCCCCCAGTCCTACCGCCGCTGTATTATTCACCATCGTTTCATGCACCTGCACCACCAGGTCTGCAGGGCCGGAGGTCAAGGGAGCTTCCGCAGGGGCGGCCAATTGCACCGCACCGGCCTGACAAACCCGAACCTGGACCGCCCCATCCGTAGAGGAGAGTTGAATCTCGGCCGGCCATAACCGCCGCTGGCACAACGGCTGCCGAATCCGCTCCTGAAACTCCCGGTTCCTCTGGGCCACCAACTGGTCCACCTCCTCATCCAACCGACACTCCAACCGATCTTCCGCATGACGGGCAGCAATCCACTCGGCCGTCGGTTTGGTCTGGTAGGTCCGTTTCCAGGCAATCCGTTCCACCAGGCAGCCGCCCCGAACCAGACCAATCCCCCGAATGGCGGTCTGGGTGTCCGCCTCTGCTTCGGCAGGGGCCGTCTGCAAGCCGTCCGGCAAAATCCAGAGCCTCTTTTGAGCCTGAAATCGGGTCTGCCCGCTGGCATAAATCCGGGCCGGCCCATTATATCCCACCGTGTCCGACTCGGTGCTCCCGACAAAATGCAAAAGCACTTCCACCGCCTGAGCGTTGGGGATCAGTTGGCTGGAAATTTGTCCTTTAGTCCGGCCGGTGCCATGAATCTCGGTGCCTAAAATCCAATCCACCACCGGAGAGAGGTCTTCGACCGTTCGATCCAGCCCGGCCTGTACCAACGGGGCGGCAATTTCTACTTTCAGATTGGCACGGTCAAACCGCCGCCGGATATTCTTGACCAGCCAAGGCGCCTGTCGGGCATCCCGAAGCCAACCTAAAATAGCTCCTATCCGTTGGATTTGCTCGGCCGTGGGCGTAGGCCCCAGCGTTTCCAATTCCTCAGCCAGCTTGTCCAGAACGGTGCGATAATTGGCCTCCAATTCGGCTTGATCGGTGGCCCGGAGCACGATCAGCCAATCATGCAAGGCTTGGCGGACGTCGGTAAACCAATACAGCCCAAGCCCCTCAAATCCCGCATCGAACTTATAGTAGATCGCATCCAGGCGGTCTAAATCGGCCTGCCGACCTCGGGCCAGTTGCTCGGTAAGCTCCTGCCAGCCCAGATACTCCCGCCAGGCCTGGCCGTTTGGCCCGGCCAACCGGAGGCGTTGGTCCAAAGCGCCTACCGCTGCCTTCAACCGAGCCAGTGCCCGCTGCGCCGTCTGGGGACCAAACGGAATAAACGCTTTTTGGGAGCATTTGGCCTGCCGGGCCAATCCCTGCCAGGAATCGCCGGTGATCTCGGCCAGCCAATCCGTCAGGGCCTCCCGAACCCGCACAAACGGCCCCAGGTCGAGGCCCTCTGCCTCGCTGCAGTAGCGGGCCAACACCTCGACCACCACTTCGGGATCGGCCTGCTGAGCCGAAGCCAACTGCTTTTCCAACCGGCTTGTATGGAGATATTGTCTCCATCCCTCTTTGTGGGGTGTTTGAGCCAACCATTGGTCGAGTTCTTCGAGGGCTTTTCGGACTTCCTGGAGGCCAACCCCCCCAAAAACTTCTCTCTGCACCCCCCAAAAAAGAACTAACAAAACACATGCCAGAACTGTCAAAAAAATTTTTTCACCTTTCAGAGGGCTCTTAAGAGAAAAACTCATTGGCCGGGTCCTTAGCTCCAGGAGGACAAGACAAGGAAATCCACTCCTTTTTCGGGAACCCCCTCAGCATGGAAAAGGAAAGAAGTAAAATAAGCATTCATCCGAACCTTCCCCCCTTCCCTCCCAAAAGAAAAAAGGCCGTTCGGCCTTTTAAATTTACCGGGAAACCTGGGTGAAAAGAACAACCGCTCCACAGGCCCGAAAAGAGGACTGCCCGGGTCTTTACCTAAAGCAAACGGTGTGCCAACGCAAACACGGCATCTCCGGGGGACCACCAAGGGGCTATCACCCATCGTACCCCCCTAGAGCGGCAGAAGGGATTCGAACCCTCGACAACCGGCTTGGGAAGCCGGTGCTCTACCACCTGAGCTACTGCCGCAGTCGAAACTTTCCCCTTCAGTACCCCAAGTTGAGTATTTAGCTCCCCCAGGAAGTATAATTTCCTCCAAACTCTTCCGTTATTTTCTTATACGATTTTACCGAACCCGGTAAGGATTGCAAGAGGGGGAAAATGAGGAAATTAGGCGAAGGACTGGCTGTTTGGGAATCATTTATACACACCGAAAGAGGGGTTACTACCCAGCCAGTCTTGGGGTTAGTGTGATGAGGATGCCTGGATCCACTGGGGCCGATTTACCACAATCTATGGAGTTCGAGCCGATTTTTGCTCTTCCAACTCGGATGGCCCTGGCCGGAGGATACACGGGAGAAACCGACTCCAAGGGGTTCTGAGAAAGACTCCCGGTTGGGTTATCTTATCTAGCTGCTTGACGGTTGCTTGCCGGGGGGATATATTTTTAGTTTCTTTTTGCCAAAATGGGGGTTTTAGCCAAAAAGAAAAGTCCGACTTTGGATCTGATTTTCCAGGCCGGCAAGCCAGGATAACCAGGCAAGATAGAAATTCCTGAAAATATAAGGAATTTCTATAACATTTTAGCCGAATGAAGCCACCCGCCTCGCCTCCCTCCGTTCGGCTAAAATGTTACGGAACTTTCGACACGTAGGAAATCTGCTCCCCATTGGCGGCAGGAGCTGCGGATGGGCCAAATGCCCCCCCTTGGTGGGGTTTTAGCTTCGTGTTCGTAACTTTTTGTCAAGTAACAAGTTAAAGAAAGGGATTTTTCGATGGCCAGCCAAACCACAACGAAATATGTCTATTACTTTGGTCCTCAGGGGACCGAGGGGAATGCCCGGATGCGGAACACGTTGGGCGGCAAGGGTGCCAATCTGGCGGAGATGGCCCGTTTGGGCCTGCCCGTACCCCCCGGTTTTACGATTATCGCCGAATATTGCAACGAGTTTTTAGCCGCCGGCATGAAGTTTTCCCCCGAGGTTCAGAATCAGGTGCGGGAAGCCTTGGCCAAGGTGGAACAGGACACTGGCATGAAATTCGGCGATCCGGACAATCCCCTGCTGGTCTCCTGCCGATCCGGTGCCCGAAAATCCATGCCCGGTATGATGGAGACCGTGTTGAATGTGGGCCTGTGCTCTCGGACCATTCCCGGCCTCGTGCGCAAGACCAACAACGAGCGATTTGTTTATGATGCGTATCGTCGGCTGATTATGATGTACAGCGATGTGGTGATGGAAAAGGCCGAGGATATTGTTCCCGAAGAGGGCAAAGGCGTTCGGGTGCAACTGGAACGCCTCATGGAGCAGATGAAGCACCAGAAGGGCTACCGGCAGGATACCGATCTAACGGCCGAAGACCTCAAAGAGTTGGTCGAACAGTTCCAGCAGAAGGTGCAGGAGGTTTTGGGCCGGCCGTTTCCGGACGATCCCTGGGAGCAGCTTTGGGGGGCTATCGGTGCGGTGTTTAAGAGTTGGAATGGACGGCGGGCCGTGAGCTACCGCCGCATCGAAGGCATCCCCGACGATTGGGGCACCGCCTGTAACGTCCAGGCGATGGTCTTCGGGAACATGGGAGAGAATTCGGCTACCGGCGTGGCGTTCACCCGGAATCCCGCAACAGGAGAAAATATGTTCTATGGGGAATGGCTGATCAATGCCCAAGGGGAGGACGTGGTAGCCGGCATCCGTACGCCCTATCCCCTGAACGAAGCCACCAAGAGCGAGCATAACCGGCATTTGCCGTCGCTGGAAACGGCCATGCCGAAAGTGTACAAACAGTTGGAGCGCATCCGTATCAAGCTGGAACGCCATTACAAGGACATGCAGGACATCGAGTTTACCATCCAAGAAGGCAAGCTCTACATGCTCCAATGCCGGAGCGGGAAACGGACCGGTACGGCCGCCTTGAACATGGCCATGGACATGCTCGAAGAGGGCCTGATCGACGAACAGACGGCGGTGCTACGGGTGGAGCCGGCCCAGTTGGACGAACTGTTGCATCCGATTGTCGATCCGAATGCGGAGAAGAACGCCACGCTGTTTGTCACGGGTCTGCCGGCTGGTCCGGGCGGCGCCTGCGGCAAGATTGTCTTTACCAGTCAGGATGCCGTGGAGTGGGCCCGACGAGGGGAACAGGTGATCCTGGTCCGGGAAGAAACCAATCCGGAAGATATCGAAGGGATGCGGGCGGCCAAGGGGATTTTGACTGCCCGGGGCGGCATGACCAGCCATGCCGCTTTGGTCGCCCGCGGGTGGGGCAAGTGCTGCATCGTCGGTGCCAGCGCACTGAGCATCGATATGGAACATAAGACCGTTACCGCCGACGGGCACACCTTGCGGGAAGGCGACCTGCTGACGCTCAACGGCACCCGGGGCCGGGCCTACCTGGGGGCGCTGCCCATGATCGAAGGCAAAGAAAATCCTCGGCTCCAAAAGTTCATGCAGTTGGTGGATAAATATCGGAAGCTCGGCGTGCGCACTAACGCCGATACGCCGGAAGACGCCCAGGTGGCCCGTTCGTTCGGGGCGGAAGGGATTGGGCTATTCCGAACGGAACATATGTTCTATGGTGCCGGCTCGGAAAAGCCCCTGTTTCTGCTGCGGAAAATGATCCTCTCCAGTACCACCGAAGAGCGCAAAAAGGCCTTGGAAGAACTGGCCCCGTATATGAAGCGGGATATCCAGGCCACCTTGGAGGCCATGGACGGATTGCCGGTAACGATTCGGCTTTTGGATCCGCCGCTTCATGAGTTTGTGCCGCAGAGTCCGGAGGCGCAGCAGGAATTGGCCAACGCCCTGGGCATCTCGGTCGAACAGGTCCAGCAGCGAGGCGAAGCCTTGCACGAGACCAACCCGATGATGGGGCATCGGGGTGTTCGACTGGGCATTACGTATCCAGAAGTTACCGAGATGCAGATTCGGGCCATCCTGGAGGCTGCCGCCGAACTGAAAAAGGCGGGCAAAAATCCCCGGCCTGAACTGATGGTCCCGGTTACCTGCGCCGTGAGCGAACTGAATTTCATCAAACCCATTTTCGATCGGGTCCGAAAAGAGGTGGAGGAGAAATATGGGGTTCGGTTGGAGTGCCCCTATGGCACGATGATCGAAATTCCACGTGCCTGTCTCGTGGCCGACAAGATGGCCCAAACGGCCGAGTTCTTCAGCTTCGGCACCAACGACCTGACGCAGATGGGCTTCGGGTTTTCTCGCGATGACATCGGGATTTTCCTGAAGGACTATCTGGACAAGAAGCTCCTGCCGGCCGATCCGTTCCAGACGATCGACCAGGAAGGCATCGGGCAGTTGATCGAGATGGCGGTCCAGCGGGGCCGAAAGACCAGGCCGGAGTTGAAGATCGGCATTTGCGGCGAGCAGGGCGGGGACCCGGCCAGTGTGGAATTTTGCCATCGCGTCGGTCTGAACTATGTGAGTTGTTCGCCGTATCGGGTGCCGATTGCCCGGCTGGCAGCGGCGCAGGCCGCCATCAAAGCCAAACCCAGTCGCCGTTCCCAAAAAGGCGACGTGTAATCCTGCCACTGCTTTGCCCCTTCCCACCACCGTAGGGGTTTGGTGCACTGATGGTTTCGTAGTACGGCTTAGCGACGGCGAAAGCCGACCTTCCCACCCACATAGGTTTTTGTACATCGATGAGGAGAGCGGCTGGACCTATCCTGTTGCCGCCTCCTGAGCAACGGAACCAATAGTCGGGCACGCCTAGGGTGCCTGCAGGGCAGGGGCATGGGGATCATGCCTGCCGCAGCGGGCAACCAGGGTGCCTTCCGAGGGGGCTTCCTTGTTCCGGCAGCGCTGCCGGTGGACCGAGACGACCGATGACCTCCATGGCTGGGGATCCGTATGGCTGGTATTTCTGGGCCTTCCTATCGACGGATCAATTCCTTCCGATCGCCGATGGAGTTTCGGCAGTATTTGCACCGGCTGGATGGGTCGGTGCCGTGTGATCTGGAGGTTTTGAGTGCGGCGGATCGTTCGCCGTTGGCATGGCCCTGTCGGGTAGGCCATCGCACGGTCGGAAACCGGTTCTGCATTCAGCCGATGGAAGGATGGGACGGCACACTGGACGGTCGGCCCACCGAAAAGACCCTACGCCGGTGGGCCCATTTCGGTCAATCCGGGGCCAAATTGATCTGGGGTGGCGAAGCCGTGGCCGTCCGGCACGACGGCCGGGCCAATCCCAACCAGCTCTGCTATCGACCGGAACATGCCGACGATCTGGCCCTGCTGTTAGAGACGGTGGTGCGGGCGCATCGGAGCCGATTCGGTTCGGATGCGGATCGAGATCTTTTGGTCGGCTTGCAACTGACGCATTCAGGCCGGTTTTCCCGACCGAATCGGCACGATCGGCCGGAACCGAAGATCGTGTATCATCATCCGCTGTTGGATCGTCGGGTGGGCATCCGGCCGGAGGATGATTCGGTCGTGCTTTCCGACGGCGAGATTGCCGGGCTGGTGGAGGATTTTGTCCGGGCGGCCGAGGCAGCCCAAAAGGCCGGCTTCCATTTTGTCGATATCAAGCATTGCCATGGATATTTGGGGCATGAATTTTTGTCTGCTTATGATCGGCCCGGACCCTACGGCGGCGATTTTGCCGGCCGAACCCGATTCTTACGTCAGACCATCCAGGCGGTGCGAGTCGCCTGCCCAAAGCTCTTGATCGGTGTTCGTATTTCCATGTTCGATTTTCCTCCGTTTATGCCGGATCCGGCCCGAACCGGCGCCGGCAAACTCGGAGCGGGCATCCCCGAACCGTTCCCTGTGCCCTATCCGGGTTTCGGCTGCGATCGGCACAACCCGCTCCAACCGGATCTGACGGAACCGATCCGCCTGGTCCGGTTGCTCCAGGAGGAACTGCGGGTGGAACTGGTCAATCTGACCGCGGGTTCGCCCTATTACAATCCCCATATCCAGCGGCCTGCCCTGTATCCGCCCAGCGACGGCTATCAACCGCCGGAGGACCCGCTGGTCGGTTGTGTCCGGCAAATGCAGGCGGCCCGGCAGATCAAACAGGCGGTCCCGGGAGTGCCGATGGTCGGCAGTGCATATACATATTTTCAGGATTTTCTGCCCCAGGTGGCTCAAGCCGTGGTCCGAGAAGGCTGGATCGACTTCGTCGGCCTGGGCCGAATGGTCCTGGCCTATTGGGACCTACCGGCCGATATCCTCCAGGGCCGACCGATCGACAAAAACCGCCTCTGCCGTACTTTAAGCGATTGCACCACCGCCCCCCGCCAAGGTCTTCCCAGCGGCTGCTATCCGCTGGACCCGTATTACAAAAACTCTCCGGAAGCGGCCCGGTTGCAGGAGGCCAAAGCCGGCCTGCGAAAAAAACTCTCCTCCTAACGTGACTGTATCCACCGGGAAGAACGACCACAATCGGTGGTGTTCAATCCGATTTTTCGCGTTTTTTGCCTGGGGATGGTTGACGAGCGATGTTTTGGGAAGTATCTATGGAAAATGTCGGTATTTCTTTCCCAGATTGCCTGGTTTTACATTTTCCAATGAAGGAGGGCTTCTTATGAGGCGTAGTTGCTTTCTGGCGGCAGTGGGATTGGCAGTCGTTTGGATGCTGGAGATGTCGGCCGGTTGGGCGGAGGGAGCCTATTGTGGGGTGGCCCGGCCGTGTTGCCTGCGGCGGGTTTGCTGCGCACAGCCCTGTTGCCAATGGACCTGCCATACGGTGATGAAAACCTGTGCCGTGGTGGAATACGTGCCCAAACAGGTTACCTGTTATCGGACGGTTTGCCAACCGATCTATGAACAAAAGATGATTACCGAATCCCGGTATGTGCCGGTCGTGAAATTCCGGGAATGTCGGGAAACCGTCTGCCGACCGGTCTATGAAACCCGCTGGGAAACCCGCCCCCAGACCGTTTGCCGACCCGTTTATGAAACCAAAACCAAACAGGTAACCTACACGGTTTGTCGGCCGGTGTATGAAACCCGTTGGCGGGAAGAATACTACACGGTCTGCAAGCCGGTCGTCGAAACCAAGAAGGTGCAGGTTTGCAGCGGGCACTGGGAGACCCGGCAGGTAACGGTTCCGAGCACCTGTGCCCCGGCCACCTGCAAGCCGGCGACTTGCAGCCCGGCTACCTGCCAACCGGCCACCTGTGCCCCCCGGGTCATTTGCCAGCGGGTCTGGGTGCCGGAAGTCGTGGAAAAAGAGGTCCAATGCGTCCGATACGAAACCGAACTGCGCAGCCGGAAAGTGCCTTACACGGTCTGCCGGTGGGTGACGGAGCAGAAGACCGCCACCTGCACTTATACGGTCTGCCGGTGGGTTACCGAGACGGTTACCCGGAAAGTCCCGGTCCAGACGTGCCGATGGGTTCAGCAGGAGGTGGTTCGCCGGGTGCCCTATACGGAAATGCAACTGCGTCAGTATCAGCGGCCGGTAACCATAGTTCGGTACGTGGAAAAGCAGGTGCCCTATACGGTGACCCAATGCGAACCCCGGATTGTGTATAAGCAGGTGCCGGTGCAAGTTTGTTGCCCGGTTCCCTGTGGCAAGGTAAGCTGCTGCGCCAACTAAGAGGCTGTCCCGAAATTCCGATTTTATCCAGATGTACTACCAACCGCCGGCCCCCAGACTGCCAAACCTCCCATAAAAACGGGCACTCTGGTAAATCAGAATGGTTGGCAACGGTCAGCTGCCGGCCGAAGGCTGGGACGTTGGCGACCTAAGACAGCTCTGGTAAATCAGAATGGTTGGCAACGTTCCGCTCCGCTCCTGAGTACCAATTTCGGGACAGCCTCTAAGCGGGCCCCAGCAAGGATGCGGGGGAGACGGAGCTTGGAGGCGTTTTGTCCGCGGTGGGGACGGATGCGCACTGGGCAGGCCGAAGTTCCACCATAGAACCCATCTGCCCCTCAGCAGGCCGGTTTTTTCGTCAGCCGAACTTCTTGGAACTGTCTGTTCCTTCCTAGGAATTCAAGATAAAATTCATTAAGGAAACCCGTTGCCCCCGAAAAGGGGAAGACCGAAAAAAATTGCAAGTTGTGGTCCGGATTTGCCGATATTCTGGAGGCTTTCTGTCCTTCAGGGGCCAGCCGGTTGTAGCTCTGCCCTTGGCAGGCCAAGCAGAGCGAATCCGCTCCCAATTTTTGGGCCTTCCGATCGGACACCCAAACCGAGGGGGAGGGCGTGTTCCGGACGGGGATTGGCGGTTGGCCGGGGACGATGATACAATAAAATATCGAGCAGAGGGTTTTAAAAACAGGAAAGACCAAACCTCCCGTTTAAGATTCCGACGGAGGTGCCAACCAGTACGCGTGTGCCGGGGTCCCTGGCCGGCGGTGCTTGTTGCACGCCTGACCCCCGCACGTCTCGCAGCGACGCATCCGGTCGCAATCTTTCGGGAGGTTTGCAAGAGGGTCGTCGGTGCTTCGGCCGGAGGTACCGACGACTTTTTATTTCGTTATTTTGGGTAACATAGACAATTTTCGGAACACAGGATGGTTTAACAAGATAAACAAAATAGAGGATATACAAAATATAGACAAAAAGGAAATGGGCAGTTTTGGAAAAGAGACGAGTTTTTCAGGGGCGTGGCGGTGAATTTGTAGATTCTGGGCAAAGTTTGCGGGCACATCGCCCGATATGAAAAGAGACGGTAGGAGCTCAGCAAGCCCATGCCCCGATTAACTCCGGAACTCCTGGCAGACATTTTAGCTCTCTGTGAAGCCGGCGCGTCGGAAATCGCCGCTGCCCTCGGCCGGGCTCTTGATACCTCGCTCCGAGTCCACATCCACCGAGCCGGCAGCCTTGATTTTGCCTCCCTCCCCGACGGGTTTGATGGCCCCGGATTGGTGGTGGTTTTAAAAGTAGGGACGGAAGGGGTGCTATTCCTCCTGCCGGAAAGTTGCGGATTTTTGCCCTCTTGGTATGCGAATCCGGATGCCACCGGCCAATCGAAACTGACCACCTTGGCCCAAGAGTTGGGCATGTTGGTGATACCGGAATCGTTGCCGGTGGAAGATTTTCGGGCGGGCCGAGTCAGTAATTTACGGGAGGCGATGGTGCGAGCCGGTCTGGTAGACGGCGCACCGTCGATTGCGGTGGCCGTCTCGGGAGCCAAAACAGCCCAGGCGGTGGCGTTGCTTACCTGGCCGGCAGCCCAACCCGATCAGTCTCTGGTGGAAGCGAAACCTTCTGGGGCCAAAGGTGTTCCGAGTGGTTCGGCGTCAAGCCGCCCCCCCTTGTCAGGGGAAGTCGTTTCTCCTGTCAGCCCTTCCGGCCGAAAACCCTCTTTACGAGATTTGCCTTCCTACAGCAAAAGTCTGTTGCGGGTGAAGATTCCGGTGGCCGTGACGTTAGCCCGGAAAAAACATCCCTTAGGAAAGATTCTCGAGCTGGGCCCGGGTTCGATCATCCATTTCGATAAGTCCTGCGAAGAGTTATTGGAGTTGGAGGCGGCCGGATACCCGATTGCCCTGGGCGAGGCGGTCAAAGTGGGAGAAAAGTTTGGCCTGCGGATTCTCCGGATTCGCCTACCGGATGAGCGTATCCTGCCGGTCAAACGCCGCACTCTTGCTGGCCAATGAAGTGGCCGTTTGCAGACCTGGACGGCTTGCTCCCTTCTATGCCGGTCGGATATTCTTGAGGATGTGGGGGTATTGGCAGCGATGAACGGCCGATCCGGTGGCCGCAACCGGAAAGCTTGAGATACCCCGCCGCTGGATTTTCCTGCCAAGGGATCGTAAAATAACAGAACTAAATAAGTCCACAAAAACCGGCAATGCCTCAGCGATCTGTCCCCTCCGTAGAAATGGAAGTCTAACTGCCTAAAAAAGGCCGGTATCCCAACCAGACCCGTTTCCTCTCCCCTTTCGCCTTTTTGTGGAGTGACTTAGGAGAGGATCGACACCAAAAGTGCGTCGGCAGGAGGCCGGAGCCGCTGACATCCGGTATTGGGCAAGGCGAAGAGACGGATTAGTAAGTATCTTAGCCGCAATGGGTATCGATTACTGTACAATTGTTGTTCTATGATCCTTCTGATCGACAATTACGATTCCTTTACGTACAACTTGGTGCAACGGTTGGGCGAAATCGATCCCCATCTGGAGCTAGAAGTCTATCGGAACGATCAGATCTGCTTGGAAGAGATCGAGGCGAAGCGGCCAAGCCACCTGATCATCTCTCCAGGCCCTTGCACGCCGAACGAAGCCGGCATTTCCGTAGCCTGCGTGCAGCGATTTGCCGGGCGAATTCCGATCCTCGGCGTTTGTTTGGGGCATCAGGCGATCGCCCAGGCGTTTGGAGGACGTATCGTGCGTGCAGGGCGGATTATGCACGGGAAAACCGATTCCATCTACCATGACGGCCGGGGGCTTTTTGTGGGACTGGAAAATCCGTTTATCGCCACCCGTTACCATAGCCTGATTGTGGAGCCGCAGTCCTTACCCGACGTCTTTGAAATTTCCGCCTGGTCCACCGCTCCGGACGGAACACGGGAAATCATGGGAATTCGCCACAAACACTGGCCCATTGAGGGGCTCCAATTCCATCCGGAAAGCTTTTTGACCGAAGTGGGCCATGCCATTTTGGAACGCTTCCTCCAAATGCGACCACCATCAAACCCTTGATCCCCCTCCACAGCAAAGCCATGCGTAACATGGTTTGGAACACTTGAGCCGAACGGAGAGTTCGGCTGTGGCAGTGCCGGGAAAGCGCTCGTCCAGACAGTAGAAGGCGATGGCATCGGAACTGCTGCTTTCGCAGCAGGAACAGGCTGGTCTTAGTCCCCGGGGAAGAGCCCACTGGCTTCCTTCGGCTAAAGGGTTACAATGGTTTTATGCATATCGTATTCCTTTAACCGAACGGAGCGGTTTTTCTCCTGGCGAGTGAACTTAGGTGTCCTTTTGGATTTTTGTTTCCTTAGGGATGAGGCATCCCCCTTTGTTCGGCTAGAACATTCCCGGCTGTAAATTCCAATCGGGCGAAGGGTTGTCCGACGTTCCGGTACTCTTTTTTTGGAAAGGAGGTTTGTGATGGCTACGTTTTTGATGTTTGGGAAGTACAGTGCCGAGGCGCTCAAGGGGATTAGTGCGGCCCGAACGAAAAAGGCCTCCGCGTTCATCGAAAAGCTGGGCGGACAGGTCAAAGGAATCTATGCCCTCTTGGGCCAGTGGGATTTGGTCTGCATTGTGGAAATGCCAAGCATAGAAGCAGCCATCCAGGCATCGGTGGGCCTGAGTAAAATGACCGGCATCGGCTTTACCACCGCCCCGGCTATTTCAGTGGAAGAATTCGACCGCCTCGTAGCCCAAAAGTAAGGGGCTCCTGGCCGAGAATGCTGGCGAAGAGTGCGGCTTCCAGCCCCTCACCCGGCCAACCTACGGCTGGTCGGCCTTTCCTGGAAGGGAAGAGGCGAGATGGTCCATTCGGCTCACCTTTTACGGCAGGTTCGGTTTGTTCGGGCAGCTCAGGCGAAATACCGGGCTGCATTTTGAAACACAGCCAGTCCGTCGCCTTCGGCATCTTGAGAAGAGAAACCGGTTTGAGCACCCCCGGCGGACCTACCGAGTTGCCGACGGGTCCACTGGGGATGGTGCGTGGGGTCGATATGGCGTTCTGGATGGGGCATCAGGCCCAAGATGCGTCCGGTCTGATCGCACAGGCCGGCCACATTGGCCTGGGAGCCGTTAGGATTTTCCGGATAGGGCAAGGGTTCGGCTTCTACGCACAAAGGGCCTTCTAGCCGGGCGTAGCGGAGGACCAATTGCCCGGCCGATTCGAGGGCCTGTAAGGTGGCCTGGTCTCTGGCGACAAACTTCCCCTCCGCATGGGCTACCGGAAGATACAGTTCCCGGAGGCCTTCCAAAAACACACACGCTCTGCCGGTAACCGCCAGCCGAACCCATCGATCCTCAAACCGCCGGGAATCATTCCAGGTCAGGGTGGCCGGCGCCCGTCCCTGGGGATCGGGCGGCAAAAGCACCCCCGATTTCAGCAGCACTTGAAAGCCGTTGCAAATGCCCAGAATCAATTTGCCCGCTTCAACAAATTCCCGGAGCAGCTCGGCCAGGTGAAGACGGATTTGGTTGGCCAGGATGCGGCCTGCGGCAATATCGTCGCCGTAGCTAAATCCGCCGGGGATGCAAAAGATTTGACAGGTCCGGCACAACCGGGGATTTTCCAGGAGCCGAAACACGTGAACCCGCTCGGCTTTGGCCCCGGCCTTTTCAAAGGCAAAGGCCGTTTCCACGTCGCAATTGGTGCCCGGTGCACGAAGGATCAATACACGCGGTTGTGCCATCACGCAAGCTGCCTCCTGGTGGTGTGGAATCCTCTTTTGGGCCTACCAATCCAGCGGGCGGAGCCAGGCCTGTTTGAGGCTGGCCAAATCGCTTTGAACAACCGGGCGGCCCTGCCAGGTGATTTCCAACACCGGCTCAGCGATCACCTGGCCCAGCCGGGCCACCGGCAGCTCGGCCAGAAGCCGCTCAAACTCCCCGGCCGATTCCGGACGAACCTCGCACAAAAATCGGCTGTTCGATTCGCTGAATAGCAGGACCACCGGCTCCTGCAGGGTTTCCGGCCGGGGCATCCCGTCCAGGGCCAATCGGGCACCCAAGGCGCCGGCAAAGGCCATTTCTGCTGCGGCCACGGCCAATCCGCCTTCGCTTAGGTCGTGGCAAGCCCGCACCAGCCCTTGCCGGATGGCCTGATGGAGCGCATCAAAAATCCGGCGTGCCCGGTCCGGGTGGACCCGGGGCACCTGGCCGCCTGCGCAGCCTTCGACCAACCCCCAATGCGACCCGCCCATTTCCTCTTCGGTCCAGCCGACCAGATAAACCCAATTGCCCGGCTCTTTCAGGTCCATGCTGACACAGCGGCGAACATCTTCCACCTGGCCCAGTGCACTGATGAGCAGGGTGGGCGGG
>Ga0209809_1000588_pt1 | contig 32961 bp, 29 predicted proteins | sample YNPMSTMetaG_FD_186172 | JGI IMG/M metagenome (GOLD analysis project Ga0209809, IMG submission 186172) | Anoxygenic and chlorotrophic microbial mat microbial communities from Yellowstone National Park, USA - YNP MS-T MetaG (SPAdes) (version 2) ...
GATTCTTCTTCTCTTTTAAAGATTTTTCTTATGGAACCTCTAAAACCTTTCGAACATGTGGCGGTTGAGCCGCCAAAGGAGACGGAGAAAGCCCCGCTTTCATTACATATCCGTCCATGTGTACAAGTAGTTCCCCATCTGCTTTTTACCCCCGTGCACTATGAGCCGGGGTATGCGTATCCGCTGGTGGTCTGGCTCCATGGACCTGGGGCCAGCGAACGGCAACTGATCCGCATCATGCCGAACATCAGTCTGCGAAACTACTTGGCGGTGGCCGTCCGGGGCTTGGAACTCCCCAAGCCGCAAGGCAGTCCGAATGCGGCGGGATCGGAGGCCGGCAAAGGGGAAACCCGGTATGGTTGGCCGCAAAGCCCAGCGGCCGTGGCCGAAGCAACCCACCGGGTCTTTCGAGCCATTGAGCTTGCTAGCGCCAAACGCCATGTGCATCCGGACCGGATTTTCTTGGCCGGGTCTCGGTCCGGCGGCACGATGGCCTTTCAAATTGCCTTCCGAGAGCCGACCTATTTTGCCGGTGTGATTTCTCTGGGCGGCCCATTGCCCAGGCAGGGGCTTTTCCTCCGAAACTTCTCCAAGCTGGGGCATCTAGAGGTGCTATTAGCGGTCACCAGAAACTGCCCATCTTATCCAATTTCTCTAGTTTGCGAACATTTGCGCCTTTTGCATCGGGCAGGCCTGGGAGGGATCATGCTCCGAGAATACCCAGCCGGTTGGCATCTTGGCCTATCTATGCTCCGGGATGTGGATCGCTGGCTCATGGAGCGGATCACCCAGGGGAGTTCATCCCCCCGAAAGTAGGTCCCACGGCTTTGGGAGGCTTGGGGACCAGCCTTTGCTCGGGCATCTCCTGGGAGTTCATGCCCCACAAAATAGGCACTGTGGGTCTTTTTCCCATATAGCACAAGCCCTAGTGGGCAGTTTCACCCCCCAAAATAGTTCCCTTTGGGAACGTCTCTTGACATCCGGGCTCCGTTTTAGCTACAAGGAGCGGGCCTTTTCCTCGGTAAAGGCGATCGCCCGTTCCTAACCGGGCTATGAATCGGACGATTCATCCTGCCGGCTCCTCCTATGCGCTTTTTTATTCCGGATTATTTTTATTCCGGATTATTCGGGATTATTTCGGGATGATTTGGATTATTCGGGATTATTTGGGGATGATTTCAGGTTTATTCCGGATGATTCTGGGGGCGCCCCCTGACCGGGGAGCCCTACAGCGGCACAAAGGAGGGGTTAATATTGCCCACAAAGAGGGGTTAATATTGCGCACAAAAAGGGGAGCCGGTTCCCTTGAAAGGGGCCTGGTTCTCTGAAGAGAGCTGCCGGTTCCATGAGAAGGGGCCAGGTTCCCATGAAGAGGGGGTCCGGTACCTATGAAGAGACGAGTCATCCCCCACAAAGAGGGGTCCATCTGCCTTAAAGAGGGGTAGGGGATACTGCAGTGACCCTGTTCCGGTTGGTGGAAGTGGAATATGGCAAAAGCACCGGTCACCAGTGTTAATCCAACACCCCCATCGGGAGGGAAACCCTCTGGTCCGCCGGCCAATGTGGACCAGGCTCCCGGTGCATCCAAGCCCCCCCATCAGCTGGACACAACCCCCCCGGCATCTTCTGCCAAAGATTCGGAGGAAGCCCCCCAACCGGAAGAAAAAACCCCCCTTTCCTCAACGCAGAGGGCAGAAAAAACCCATTGGTTAAGACGGTTCGGGCGATGGGCTACCGCCAGCCGAAAACGCCTCCTCCTGGTGGGCCTGAGCGGATTGGCGGTGTTGAGCCTTTTGGTGGTCGGTATGGTGGTGGGGCTGACAGCGCTGTTTCGCTCTCCGCCGCCGATTACCCTGGAAATGGCCTTGGACATGCTGGATTTGGGAGCATATCCGGAAGCCAGGCATTTGGCCGAAAAACTGGCCGCCCGCCATGATCTGCCGGAAGAAGAATTGGGCGGTCCGGTGTTTGTGCTAGGTGCCGTAACCGCCTATGAAGCCCGCGATTTGCCGGAAAAAGAACGCCAAGCCCGATACCTGGTAGCCGCCGGCTATTTGGAAGAAGCCCGGGTGCGGGGTTTCCCGACCGGTCGGCAGGCAGAGGGGCTTTTGCTGTTGGCCGAGAGTCTTTTCCACAGCGGTCAGTGGGTGGCAGCCCGGCCGGTCCTGAAAGAAGCGCTTCGGGCCAATCCCCACCGAAAAACGGAGCTTTACCCGATGCTGGTGGAGGCTTGTGCGGAAGCCGTGCCGCCCCTGCTGAAAGAGGCGTTGGACTACAATACCGCATACCTGTCGGAGCGCTGGTTGCCGCAGGCCCAAAAGTACCAGGCCCTGCTTCGGCAGGCCGACTTACAATTCCGTCTGGGGGATTGGGAGGGGTGCCGGAAGACCCTGGCCCAATTGCCCTCCGATCCTGCGCTGAAGGCGGGCCAGAAGTGGATCGAAGGCCAGATGCTTTTGGCCGAGGCCCGGGCAGCTCGACAAAAGTCCGACCCGGCCACGGCGCGGCAGCAATATCAAGAGGCGATCCAACGGTTTCGGCAAGCGCAGACGGATGAGACGATTGCCCTGTGGGCGATGCGGCGTGCCCAGTATCACATTGGCATCTGTTTGGAGGAGATGGGGGATCTAGGGGCGGCGGCATTCCACCTGGAGCGGGTCCGGGCTGCCTTTCCCGATACTCCCGAGGCCACCGCCGCCGCCTGGCAGGAAGCAGAACTGGCCCGGCAACTCCAAAAACCGGAAGAAGTCCTGGCCGCCTTTCGCCGGGCTGTCCAGATGGTCGGTTCGCCGAAGACCTTCCATAACCCCTGGCTAAGCATGGAAGACATTCGGGCTAGGTGTTTAAAAGCCCATCAGGATTATCTAAGCCAAAAGGACTTTGCTACTGCTTCTGCTCTGGCGGAAATCTTCGCTCCGTTGTTTTCGGTGGAGGCGAAGCTGCGGCTTCAGGGGGAGACGTGGGAGCAATGGGCACGGGCCGAGGCCGCCAAAGCAGAAGGGCTTCCCTATCCGGCCCGGACGGGGCTGCAGCAGCAGGCCAGGAAACTGTTTCGGCAGGCCGGCTGGGCTTATCAGCAACTGGCCGAACTCCGGAAAGAGACCAGGGAATATACAGATATTCTCTGGCAAAGCAGCCAGAATTACCTGGCAGGGCAGGACTATGTCCACGCGGTGCTGGTGTTGCAGGAATATTTGAAGCAGGAGAGCCGGGCCCGCCGGGCAGCCGCCTTGGCTCACCTAGGCCAGGCCCTGCTGGCCCTCGGTCGCATCGACGAGGCGTTGGAGGCCCTGAAGGAATGTATAGATTTTCATCCTCGAGATGTGGCGGCCTATCAGGCGCGGTTGTTGGCTGCTCGGGCCTGGCTGGAAAAAGGACAATCCGACAAAGCCGCCGAAATGCTCCAGGCCAACCTGGATGGTCGACTTGCTCCTTCGAGCCTGGAATGGCGGCAGACGCTCTTTGCGATGGGCCGGCTCCGGCACCTGGAAGCCGACTACCCAAAAGCCATCTCCCTCTTGGAAGAAGCCATCCAACGCTATCCCGACGATCCGGAATCGCTGGAAGCCCGATATTTGGTGGCCGATAGTTACCGGCGGATCGGCCTGCGACTACGCGACGAATTGGCTGCCTCGCAAATCCGACATGTTCGGCTTAGCCGAATGCAAGAAAGTCAGGCCGCCTTCCAAAAGGCCCTGGCCCAGTATAAGGAACTTTTGGACATTCTGAGCCGAACCCAGATATCCCGGCCTTTAACGCCCTGGGAAAAGGTCTTGCAGCGAAACACCCTGTTCGGATTAGGAGACACGGCAGATCGGCTGGGAGAGTACAATACCGCATTGGACGCATATACCGCAGCGGCCAACCGGTTCCAAAGCGAACCGGTCGCCCTGATGGCCTATTTTCAGATGGCAGGGGTGTATCGGAAGTTAGGCCAACCGGATCAAGCCCGGCAAATGCTCCGCCAAGCCCAATTGGTGTTGGAGCGGCTGCCGGACGATCCGGCCTTTACCCAAACCACCCCCTTTGCCCGAACCGAATGGGTACAACTGTTGGAACGCCAATTGGCCGAGTTGACTTCTACAGGTTCCTAGAACCTTGGACGAACGAGGCCCGAAAATGGCACCGGAAGAGGTCCTCAATGATCATCCTCCCCAAGGACAGTTCAAAAATAGCCTTACCACTTTCGCCGAAGGAAACAAGGCGCTTCTCCCAGACAACGGGGCACTTTTGGTCTCATTGCTGCGCAAGCAGGAATCCAGAACGTCAGAGAACTTCATCTTGCCTGGATTCCCGCTTGCGCGGGAATAAACCGGGATTCCTGCTTACGGAGGAATGAGATATCGCCGACTCCATTGGGCGAAGATGTTCCAAATCACGCAACTATTTGGCCGAATGAAGCAACCCCCTCTCCCACCCCGGGAGAGGCTGGCTGAGCGAAGCGAAGCTGGGTGGGGGGCAAAAAGAAGACGACCGTGCCGTTCGCATTGTCCCCCTCCCCCTCCTTGTCTTGCAGGGGGAGAAGGCAAAACATCGCCTCTTCATTCGGCGAAAAAGAGAGTTATTTTGTTCAAGGTTCCCACACCCTTGGGCCTCCCTGCCAACCGGGAGGTTTTGCGATGGATGCATTTTCTACGGGCTTCGACACCGATCGGTTAGCCGAGCTGGTATCCCAAAAATATCGGCTTTTGCAGAGTGTGCAGGAGTTGGTTGCTCGGCAAGAGGAGTTGATCGAGCGAGGGGAGATGACCTCGCTGTTGGAGGTGTTGGTGGTCAAACAACGGATGCTGGACGAGCTTCAGACGCTGGAGCGTCGCTTGGAACCGTTTCGCCACCAGGACCCCCAGACCCGGCGGTGGCGGAACGAAGTGCTTCGCCAGCAGACTGCCGCCCGGCTTCAGGAGTGCCAGAAGCTTTTGGCTGACATCCTCCAACGGGAAAAACGCTGCGAGTCGGAGCTCCTCCGACGGCGGGAGGAAACCGCAGAACAATTAAGGAACTTATGTACTACTAGTCAAATGTTGGCCGCCTACCAGGCGGTCCAATCCGTCCCCCAAAACCAACTCGATTTGGCCTCGGGGCAGTAACCCGAAACCACCGGAACAACCCCAGAAACACCGAACCGAGGAAGGGATTCCTATGAGCCAGAGCAACGGTTTGCCGAGGTTGCTGGTGCCGGGACCGGGCGCCGATTTGGAGACCGTTTTGGCGGCCTGGCATGAGGCAACGGTGCGGCTGGAAAGGACGCATGAGGCGCTGCGGGAGGAGGTACGTCGGCTCACGGAGGAGCTGGCGGCCAAAAATCGGGAACTGGCCCGCAAAGAGCGGCTGGCGCTGGTCGGGCAGATGGCCTCCCACATCGCCCATGAGGTTCGGAACAGTTTGATGCCGGTTACCCTGTATCTGAGTTTGTTACGGCGGCGGTTGGCGCACGATCCGGAGGGGCTTGAGATGCTCGACAAATTGCAGGCCGGGCTACGGGCCTTGCAAAGTGCGGTTACCGAACTGCTCCATTTTAGTTCCGATCGGGATCCCCAGCGGAGGCCCTTTTTGCTACATCGGCTGATGGAGGAAATTCTTGCCGACCTGGCTCCCCAACTCCAGGCCCAGAAAATTCGCTATGAACTGGATGTGCCCAGAGACCAGCTTCTGGTGGCCGATCAGGAGATGATCCGCCGGGCGGTGGTGAATCTGGTGCTCAACAGTTTGGATGCGATGCCGGACGGGGGGGTGCTGACGATTACTTCGGTGGCCGGGCCGGACGGCTTGGAACTGGAAGTGGCCGATACCGGACCGGGCCTATCGGACGGGGCAAGGCGTCGGGCACTTGAACCTTTTTACACCACCAAGCCGGGTGGCACCGGCCTGGGGTTGGCCATCGTCAGTCGAATCGCCGAAACCCACGGCGGCGAGGTGCTGCTGACCAATTGCCCCGAAGGCGGCGCCGCCGTGACGCTCAGGATCCCGTATGTTCGGCAGGTGCTCGTAGAGGAGGCTGCCGCATGAACAAGTTGAACTGTTGGGAGCGAATAGACGCAAAGCGCCCGAGTTGGGGCGGATTCCTCCCAGATGGGGCACAAAAAAGCACCTCTCCGGGCGCCCAGGACGTGTCGGCCGGTATGGTCCTGGTGGTGGACGATCACCCGCAGTCCCGGGACTCCATGGTGGATATTCTTCGGCAGGCGGGGCATGTTGTGGACAGTTGTTCCAGTGCCCCCGAAGCCCTCCAGCAAATCCAACGCCGTGCCTACGACTGCATCGTCACGGATCTGAAGATGCCGGGGATGAGCGGATTGGAATTGATCCTTCAGTTGGAGGCCCGCCGGTACCCGGCCCAGGTGGTTATGGTAACCGCGTATGGGACGGTGGCCTCGGCGGTGGAGGCGATGCGGCACGGGGCGTTCGATTATATCGAAAAGCCGTTCGACGTGGATCGCCTGGAACAGATCGTTGCCAAGGCTATCTTCCATCGGCGATTGCGGGAGGGGGCGTTGGCAGTCGGGACAGGCGCAGCGACGGGGGAGCCGCCGGTCATGGTAGGTATAAGTTCAGCGATCCAGGCCCTTCGGAGCCGGATCGCCCAAGTGGCGCCTACCTCGGAGACCGTCCTGATTACAGGCGAAAGTGGCGTGGGCAAGGAGCTGGTGGCCCGAGCGATCCATGCGGCCAGCCGACGCTCCGAAGGCCCCTTTATCAGCGTCAATTGCCCCGCCTTGTCGGCCCACCTGATGGAAAGCGAACTGTTCGGGCATGTCAAAGGCGCCTTTACCGGCGCGGACACAGAGCGGATAGGCCGATTTGAACTGGCCCATACCGGCACCCTGCTTTTGGACGAGGTTACCGAAATCGAACCGGCCCTGCAGGCAAAACTCCTTCGGGTGCTGCAAGAGCGGTGTTTTGAGCGGGTCGGCTCCAGCAAGACGATTCATGTGGATGTGCGGGTCCTGGCTACTACCAACCGAGACCTGCCTCAGGAGGTGGCCAAGGGGCGATTCCGGGAAGACCTGTACTATCGACTGAACGTGGTGCCGATTCATGTGCCGCCCCTGCGCCAGCGCCGGGAAGACATTCCGGTGTTGGTCGATTATTTTTTGCAGCGGATGGCGAGGCGATTGGGACGACCGGCCTGCCAACTGGCCCCGGATGCCCTGGAATTGATGATGCATTACCATTGGCCCGGCAATGTGCGGGAACTGGAAAATATTATCACCCGAGCCAGCGTGCTGTACACGGATCAAACGGTTACCGCCGACGAAATCCGGCGTTGGCTGATTGCCCCCGGGGAAGAAGAACCTGCCGGCAACTCGGCGACGGGGATTCCGGTGGGTATGAGCCTGCAGGAGATGGAACGCCGTCTGATCGAAGCCACCCTGGAACACTTCGGCGGCCACCGAGCCAAGACCGCCCAGGCGCTGGGCATCGGTCTGCGCACGCTGACCAACAAACTGCGCCAATACGGATATGCGCCCCGAGAAAAAACTTACCGAAAGGCCTCGTGAGCGGAAACGCTTCCCACGATGCGGAACCGGAGCATAGGGGGATACGTGGGAGGGACCTGCGGTTCAGGTCCGGTATCGAGCATCACAGGCGTATCCCCCCTGGTGGGGGCCTTGTGTGGCAACGGAAAAAACCGGATGAAGTGTTCCGGGTGCGGAAACGGATTGGGAACCGGCAGATTCAGCCCATCGAGATCGGCAAAATTTGCCGGTTGCCCTCCGAAACCCCAAGGACACTTAACGTAACAAAAAGGTCCTTTTTTTCCGGAAAGGGTAAGCTTGGCATGGCCAGGAGGATTCGAACCGTGGGGTGGACTTCTGGGGAAAGAGGGGCGAAATGGGCTTTGCTGTTGTGGAGAGGAAACTTGGGGAAAATAGGAAAATCCGCTTTCTAGGCCGGGCGGGGGAAATATCGACAACCGAACCGAACTGAGGCGGGTTGGGGATGGGAAAATGTTCCGGTAAAGAAGTTCTCTTTCGGGAAAGGCCGGTTTGGCACGGCAATTGCAGGCAAGCGAGCCGGTTCAACCTCCGGCCCGGTCTGGAAAGAGAGGGGAAATAACAAAGGTTTGGTAAGTTAGGGGCTATGGGAAAAGCAGCCCCCCAAACAGTTTTCTGCCGAAGGGAGCGGCGATGTACGAAAGCCTGTTTAATGCCACCACCTTGCCGATCTTGCAGCAGGTGGTCAGTTTCACCCAGGCCCGGCATCAGGTGTTGGCCAGCAATATTGCCAATCTGGATGTGCCGGGCTACCGGGCCAAGGACCTGCCGGTCGGGGAGTTTCAGCGGCAATTGGCCGAAGCGATCCGGCAGCGTCAAGAAGCGCCCGCCTTCCGATCGCCGGGGGAGCCGGAACTCCCTTCGCCCGCCCGACTCGAACCGGTAGAAATCGAAGACCTGCCCGAAATGCTCCTCTACCACGACGAGGGCACCAAAGGGCTGGAATACCAGATCAGCGAAATGCTCAAAAACCAGATGCAACATAATCTGGCCATCAGCCTGATGACCCACCAATTTAACCTGCTCCGAACGGCAATCAACGAAAGGACATAGGAGACCCGACCAAGGCCATGAACTTTAATAACATTGTAGCCGAAGGGAGTTCCACGCCTCTCCCCTGGCCGTCGAGAGGCCGGCTGAGGCGAAGCGGAGGCCAGGTGAGGGGGAGAAAAGAAGGGGGCTGGCCACCTTATGCTTCCTCCTCACCCTCACCTTTTCGACACCCATGGGAGAAGGGACTACTGGAGCGACAAACGGGACTCTTCTTTCGGCTAATGTTCCTGGTTCTGTAAGAAAGGTACGCTGATGTGGCAGGCATTGGATGTCAGTACCAGTGCGTTGGTGGCGCAGCGGATTCGGCTTCATGCGATCACCAGCAACCTGGCCAACATTTCCACTACCCATAATGAAGATGGCGAACCGGTGCCGTATCAGCCGCGCTTTGTCATCTTCCAAACGGCCGAAGACATCGGCCCCCCCGGTGCCCCTGGCGTTCGGGTGGCTTCGGTGGAAGTGGAGGAGCGGGAACCGTTGTGGAAGTACCAACCGGGACATCCCGATGCGGTGCGCAGCGGTCCGATGGCTGGGTACGTGGCCTATCCGAATATCAACATGATGACGGAAATGACCGACGCCTTAGAAGCCGCCCGATCGTATGAAGCCAACCTGGGCGCCATCGAAATTACCAAAGACCTGCACCATCAGACGTTGCGCATCCTAGCCTGAGAGGGTGTCCTGAAATTCCGTTTGTAGCCGGATGGCCTAGCAACCGGCGGCCCCCTACACCGCCCAACCCCCTATGCAACGGGCAGTTTGGGAAATCGGAAGGGTTTGGCAACGGTCCGGGCCGCCGCCCAAATACCCATTTCGGGACAGCCTCTGAGAAACAGCACGTTGGCTTCGGGAGAGCAAATCCCGTTTCCCTATGCGCTGAGCATAAAAGGCAGCGGAATCCATGGACCCCATTTATGGTGTGTATGGACCTGGGGTGGAGGTGGGGCGTATGGGGCCGGCCGGCCTCACCGCCACGCCGAGCCGATCGTTTCAGGAGTTCCTTTGGGATTCCATTCGGCAGGTCAATGCGATGCAACAGGAGGCGGACCGGGCAGTGGAACAATTGATGACCGGCAGCCAGGCCGACCCCGCCGAGGTGCTTACCGCCGTGCAGAAAGCCGACTTGGCGTTTCGGCTTATGATGCAAATCCGGAATAAACTCCTTCAGGCATTCCAGGAGATTCAGAACCTTCGGATTTAATCCCATGGGGGGAAGGAAAAGGCAAAGACCGATTCCGCCGAACGGAGAGACTTCTTCGCCTCTCCCCTGGTGGGAGAGGCCGGCTGAACGAAGCGAAGCCGGGTGGGGGGATTTCAGGAGCAGAGGGGTCCTGAATTCCTGCTTACACAGGGATGCCCCATGGTCCCCTCCCCCGGCCAAGCTACGGTTGGCCGTCCTCTCCCGCCAGGGGGCGGGTTGGATCATTCAGCTAAGGGGTTACTGAAGCACACCGTTTTTTGATTTGGACACGGATGGCCAGGAGCGACCAAGGATGGAGTGGGTGAACCGGGTGTGGATTCAGGTTCGCGATTTGTTCTTGTCGATGACGCCGGCGGCCCGGGCCACCACGGTGGTGCTGGTGGGGGTGATCGGGGTGAGTTTAGGATACTTGTTCACCTCCCATACCGGCTCCATGGATTCGTATCTGATGGGCGGTCAATCGTTCGGACCGGCAGAACTGAAGGCCATGGAGGCGGCCTTTGGCAAAGCAGGCCTGAGCACCTACCAGATCGAAGGCACCCGCATCCGGATACCCAAAGGGCAAGAGGCCAAGTACATGGCCGCCCTGGTGGAACACAACGCCCTGCCCCCAGATTTCGGCGAATTTCTTTCTAAGGCCGTGGAAACCAGCAGCCCCTTCCTGACGGCCAAGCAATTGGAAAGCCGAAAAATAGCGGCCAAGGAACGGGAATTGGCCCTGATTATTCGCTCGCTTCCCGGCATCGAAAAAGCCGCCGTGCTGTTCGACGCCCAAACCGAGGGCGGCCTCCGCGCCGGAACCGTCAAGACGGCTTCCGTAGCCGTCAAAGCCCTCGGCTCCCAACCCCTAGACCCGGAACAGGTGCGCAAAATCCGACATCTGGTCGCCGCCGCCTTTGCCGGCATGAAACCGGAACATGTCACCGTGGCGGATTTGAACGGTCAGACGTATGCCGGCTCCGGCGATCCGGCCTCCGGCAGCAGTGCTTCGGATGACCCCTACATCGCCCGAAAACGGGAACATGAAAAAGATTGGCAACTGAAAATCCTCAAGGCCTTGGCCTATGTGCCCGGCGTTACGGTCACCACCAATGTGGAACTGGACCGCCAACAAATCCATCGCACCGAAGATATCAAACACGATCCGAAACCGGTGCCGATTCGGGTCTCGGAAAGCGAAAGCAGTCGCACCCGCGAAGGCGGCGGTCCAGGCGGTCGGCCCGGTTACGTAGCCCAACAACCCAAAGCCAACGCCCCCACCAGTGTTTCCGGCCGAACTAGCATCTCCGAGCAAGAGGAACAATCCAAAAGCGAAACTCTCAATGCGGTCTCCACCCAACGGTCGGTCGTCGAACAGATCGGGCTGACGCCCAAACGGGTCACCGCTGCCATCGGCGTGCCCACCAGCTATTTCCTCCGGATTTGGGAGGAGCGGAATCCTGCCGGCCCCGGCCAAACTCCCAAACAACCGGATGCCCATGAACTGAAAAAAATCCGTGACGAGGAGATCAAGAAGATTCGGGAACATGTGGCCGCGATTTTGCCGCCAGCCGACGGAGTGGCCGACAAAACCGAATTGGTCACGGTTACCGAATTCCAGGACATTCCGGGACCGGAGATTCCAACGCCTGGTTGGCTGGACCGAATTTGGGAATTTTTGGCCACCTCCTGGAGCACGTTGGCCTTAGTGGCGTTGGCGGCGATGAGTTTGTGGGTGATTCGGTCGGTAAGCCGGGCCAGTTTGCCGACGGCGCCTTCGGAGACCAAACTGCCCGGTCTGCCGGCGGCCGAACCCGAAGAGGAAGACAGCCAGAAGAAGAGCCGATTGGCCCGGTTTGCCGCCGGCGGGCCTTCGCTCAAAGATGAATTGGCCGAGATGGTCCGAGAAGACCCGGAAGCGGCGGCCAACATCCTCCGGGCCTGGATCGGCACCCCACAGTAAAATGCCAGGCAACAGGTTAGCCGATTGGAGGAGTACGCCCGTCGTGCCCGATACTCCGCTCGGCAGGAGAGGGAGGTGAGGGAGAATCAGGGGGATACTAAGTGGCGAGCCACTTTCTTTGATCCCCCTCACCCGGCCAGGCTTCCGCCTGGCCGACCTCTCCCGCCAGGGGAGAGGCAGGTGTTTCATTCGGCTAAAGTGTTCCTGATAAGGAAAGTTTTTCAGGCATTCATAGGACCATGAATACTCCATCAGACGGTGTTCGGAAAGCGGCGATTTTGCTTCGGGCCTTAGACGAGCCGACGGCCCAATTGCTTTGGAGCCGATTGAGCCCGGCGCAGGCCGAACGGGTCCGAAAGGCCCAGGCCGAACTGGGCGAGCTGGACCCGGCCACAGAACGCCGCATCCTGGATGAATTCCTCCGGTTGGGACTGATGCAGCCCAAGCAGTCGGCCGCTGGACTGGATTTGTCCACTCTGGCCGAGCATCGCCGGGCCGTCGAAACGGGCCTGTCGTCGGCCGGTTCCGGGGGCAAACCGTTCGGCAGTTTACAGCATGTGGAGGTGGAAAGTTTGGTTCGGGCGTTGGCAGGTGAACGGGCACAGACGGTGGCTCTGGTGTTGGCCCACCTGCCTGCCCGCCAAGCAGCCGGCGTGCTGCAACGTCTGGAACCCAACCTCCAAAAAGAAGTCGTTCAGCGTCTGGTCCGATTGGAAGAGACCACGCCCGATATCTTGCAGGAGGTGGAAGCGGTTTTGCGTGCCCGGCTTGCGCAGGAGATTTCGATCCCCCGGCGTCAGGTGGCTGGACTGGCTGCCCTGGCCAGCATCCTACCCGCACTCGATCTGGCCACCCGACAGCGCATCCTCGCCCAGGTGGACGATTTGGACCCGGCCCTGGCGGATCGGCTTGCGGCAACCCGAACGCTCCAAATCCGGTTTGAGGACCTGATCGGCCTGGATGCGGTTTCCCTTCGGCGTCTGATCATGGCGGCGGATTTTGAAGTGGTGGTCCTGGCTCTGACCGGTGCGGATGCAGTCCTGGTGGATCGGGTCTTGGAAGTCATGCCGGAGACGGACGGCCGGGTGTTGAAAAAGCGGTTGCAACAGCCTGGGCCGATTCGGCTTCGAGATGTGGAGGAGGCCCGGCGACGATTGGCCGCCTTGGCAGACCGGCTGGCCCAACAGGGACACATCCGCCTGCCTGTGCGCACTGCTACCGCCGAACTTCCCTTGGCAGCGTAAGGCAAAAAGGATTTCCTTTTTTGGGAAAGTAACCCGTTATGCCGGTGATCAAAGCGGGCGATCATCAGACGGCCCAATGCGTGCCGTTCAATTTCGAAGATATGGCGGTGCAAGCCGCTCGATATTTGGAAAAGGTGCGGGCGGAGGCTGCCCAGATGGTGGCCCAGGCGAAACAAGAAGCCGCCGAAATCCGCCGCCGGGCTGAAACCGAAGGCCGACAAGCCGGCCAACAGGCCGTTGCCGAAACCGTCCGGCAACAATTGGGCCAAAAACTCACTACCCTCCTTCCCGCCCTGCAGCAAGCGGTCGGCCAGATTCAAGAGGCCCGGCAGGCATGGCTTCGGCATTGGGAGAGCAGAACGGTTCATTTGGCCACGCAGATAGCCGCCCGCATCCTCCGCCGCCAATTGTCCCGCCAGCCGGATATCCCCCTTCAACTGGTCCGAGAAGCCCTGGAACTGGCCATCGGAAGCAGCCAAATCCGCCTGCTCCTGAATCCTACCGATTACCAGACCCTGCAACCGCAGGTGGAGATGCTCGTCCGGGAATTGGCCGGGTTGGGGCAGGTGGAGGTGAGCAGCGATCCGGCCATCAGCCCCGGCGGTTGCCGCGTGGAAACTCAATTCGGCGTGATCGACCAACAACTGGAAACCCAACTGCGACGCATCGAAGAAGAATTAACCCAATAAGCCCCTTTTACCCGAAAGCCCCTCTTCCCCGGCCGAGGGAGAATAATTCTATGGTCATGTTGACCGGGTTGGGGGGCATTCCTGCGAAAGCAGGAACCCATACACCCCTCTCCCTGGCGGGAGAGCCAGGGTGAAGAAACCTATTTCTCCCTCCCCTGGCCCTCGAGAGGCCGGCGGTGCCGAAGACGCCGCCGGAGGAGGCCTATTCCCCTCTCCCCTGGCGGGAGAGGGTTAGGGTGAGGGGGGCATTCGCCGGGAGTGCGGGTCTTCGGCCCGCAAAAGCAGATGAGACGTCTGTACCCCCGGCATGCAGACAGGACGTCTGCGGCACTGGGAGTGCGGGCCTTCGGCCCCCAAAAGCGCCAAACCATAGATTTACCCTTCAGGATGGATGCAGATGAGACGTCTGGACTACTGGCAATGCAGACGAGAGGTCTGCGGTACGGACAAAGGGGACTTCCGCTCTCCCAGGCAAAGCTAGTGCCAAAGGCAGCCGATTCCTATCAGGAAGCCACGAGGATGGACACCGGGGAACTGTTAGAGCAAATCTTGCCGACGGCCTTGGAAGGCAGTGTGGTGCGGACGGTGGGGATGACGGCAGCGGCGGCGGATTTTCCCGCTCCGGTCGGCGCATTGGCGGAGATTGAGCGTCAGGCCGGTCCGCCCCTTTTGGCCGAGGTGATCGGCTTCCGGGACCACCTGACCTTGCTCTATCCGTTAAGCCGACTGAGCGGGGTGCGGCGGGGCAACCGGGTGCGGTTGGTTCGGACAAGCCGGTGGCTGCGGGTGGGCCGGGAACTCCTGGGCCGGGTGATCAATGCCCACGGAGAGGCCATCGACGGCAAACCGCAGCCGATGCTCCCGGATCGGGCGCCGTTCGAGCGCAGACCGCCGGAACCGTGCAGCCGACCTAGAATCGATACGCCCCTGCCGACCGGCATCCGGGCCATCGACACGATGCTTACCTGCGGCCGGGGCCAACGGATGGGCATCTTTTCCGGCCCAGGAGTGGGCAAAAGTATCCTGCTGGGCATGATGGCCCGGTTCAGCACCGCCGATGTGATCGTCATCGCCCTGATCGGCGAACGGGGCCGCGAGGTACGAGAGTTCATCGAACGAGACCTGGGGCCGCAGGGGTTAGCCAAAAGTGTGGTCGTGGTAGCCACCAGCAATGAACCGGCCGTGGTGCGGGTGCAGGCGGCCTCCACCGCCACCACCGTGGCCGAATACTTCCGAGATCAGGGGGCCGATGTCTTGCTGTTAGTGGATTCGATCACCCGGTTTGCCATGGCGCAGCGAGAAATTGGGCTGGCTGCCGGAGAACCGCCCACCACCCGAGGTTACACCCCTTCGGTCTTTGCCCTGTTGCCCCGGTTGGTGGAACGGACCGGCCGATCGCCTTCCGGCAGCATCACCGCATTCTATTCGGTGCTGGTGGAAGCGGACGATCCGACCGAACCGATAGCCGACGCCATGCGGGGCCTTTTGGACGGGCATATTTGGCTTTCCCGGGCCCTGGCCAGCCGAGGCCATTATCCGGCCGTAGATGTGCTGGAAAGTCTGAGCCGACTCATGCCCGAAGTGGTTAGCCGCCCACATTGGGAGGCGGCCCTCACTCTCCGCGAACTGCTGGCCGCCTACCGAGACCAAGAAGACCTGATCCACATTGGCGCCTACCGAAGAGGCAGTAACCCGACAGTGGATACGGCCATGGACCTTCGGGAAGACATCCATCGGTTGCTCCGGCAGGGGAGGGAGGAGCGGAGCGACTTTGAGGAAGGACGGAAACAATTGTTGGAATTGGCGGCTCGGGCGGCGGAGATGCGTCAGAGTAAAAAGCCAGCCGGCACCGTCGCCAACCCGCCAGGCAGCAGTGCCGGAACGGGGCGAACCGTCGGCCCCCGCCCCGGCCCAACGCCGGGGTAATCTGCTCCGAATCGGCCATGAAGCGGAGCAGACGCCACTGGCGCCGATGGGGCCTTCCGATGGTCCCCAAACCAGCGATCTCGATTGATTTGAAATGATTAGCCTCCCATGAACGGATTCAAATTTCGACTAGCAACACTGAAGAAACTTCGAGAGGCGGTGCGAGACCAGCGTCGGGCGGAACTGGGCGAGGCACTCCAGGCGGACGCCCTGTTGGAAGAGCAAATAGCGGCCCTGGACCGGGCCATGGCAAGTATAGTGGAAGAATGCCGAGCGGCCTCGGGGCCTGGACCGGTGGATGTGGATCGGCTCACTCAGGCCCATTTGCATAGCCTCCTGCTGGAGGGACAAAAACGCATCTTGGAGCACCATCGGGGCCTGCTTGCTGGGGAAATCAACCGCCGACGGGAAGCCCTGGCCCAGGCCGACCGGGAGGTACGGATCTTGGAGCGGCTGGAGGCCAAACAGGCTGATCGGTACCGCCGTCGGCAATGGCACCAGGAAGTCCAGCATCTGGATGAGGTAGGCGTGCGCCAGGTGGTGAGGGGGAACGCGTCGAACGATGGACAAATATTCCTGGCGCCCCCTGAGGAGAGCCAGGTATGATCGGTCGGCTGCTGCGGATGGGAATGATCCTGATGATCTGTCTCTGTGTCGGGACCTGCCTGAGCGAGGTCCTCCTGCTGGGATGGGCTTTTGCCAAGGGCAAACTCACCCGGCAAAAACTGATCCAGATGCTGGCCGTGTATCATGGCATCGAAACCAAACCGGCAGCCAAACCGGCTGAACCCACGCCCCCCTTGCAGGAATACGTTTCTTTGGAGCAAATCGCCCAGCAGCGGGCTGTGCATCTGCGCCATATCGAACTCCGAGAGCAAATGCTCAAAACCCTTCAGGAACAGATCCAATCGCACCAGCAGCTACTGGCCGAGGAAAAACGCCGATATGAAACCCAACGGGCCGAGTTTGAGACCAAATTGGCCGCCCTTCGCCAGCAGGCCGAAAGCGAAGGCACCAGCCAAACCGCTGCCATCTTGCAACGCCTCAAACCCGCCCAAGCCAAGGAACAAATCCTCCGCATGCTCCAGGAAAATCAAACCGATCAGGTCGTATCCCTGTTGAGCGAAATGCAAGAAAGCAAACGCGCGAAAATCCTCAACGAGTTTAAAACGCCGGAGGAGACGGCCAAGTTGGCCGAGGTCCTGCGCCGGCTCCGGCAAGGAGCGCCCGTGGCCGGTTTGGCCGAACAAACCCAAAAACAACTCCCCTCCGGCCCACCCACACCATAAATAAACCAAAAATAAACCAACACATCACGTGCAGTAACAAGGGAGCCGAATGAAGCAACCCCCTCGTGGGCTAAGTGGACTGTATTCCCTGGAAGTAATCACCACATTCCCTGGAACTAATTACCACATCCCCTGGAAGTCATTGCCACATTCCCTGGAAGTCATTACCACAATCAGTAAGGTTCGGGCCGACTTTTACCCCCTAGAAGTTGGAGGGGCCTGGCCGGGTGGATACAGTCAAACTAATGTCCGGGCGTCCTTCCCGCGAAAGCGGGAATCCAGAAGGTATCCCAAAGTTCTTGCTTGCCCAGCAGGAACACAGGAGCAGGCACAAAACAGCCTGGATTCCTGCTTTCGCAGGAACGACACCTGGTACCCTTCATTCGGCTAAAATGTTCCGAGAAATCAAAACACTCCAGTTACAAGAACGTCGGCACACCTAGCGAGAGGTAAACGGAAATCTCCCTGCCATCGGAGACTCGGTCGGAAACATCCGGAGGAGAAGAGGCATGACCGCTTTGAGCAGCTTGGAAATCTTAAGATTTTTTGACAGGCACGGTTCGGCAGGACTGAACCTGGAGATGCTCCGGAGCGGGCTTTTTGAGGAGCAACTGAAGCTGGCCAGCCAAAGCAGTAACGTTTCCGGGGACGAGGAAGTTCGGGGCGGGTTGCCGATGATCAAAAAGACCCTCCCCATCGGACCGGCCACTCCTGCCCCACCACCGGAAGTACTCGATGCACCAGGCCGGAATGAAAAATTGCAAACCCATCCCGCCCAAACCAAGCAGAAGCCAGGTCCAGCGCCTTCGGCTGTCCCGGCCCCATCCGAAGAAACAACTTCTCCCAGAGGAGCCGAAACGGAACACTCCTCCCGCCCGGAGGAACAAAGTCCCCCACAAAGCTCCTGCCCGAGTTCATCGCCGATAGGCACAGCCCCAAACCCCCAGACCGATACCGGAAGTCCTTCAACAGCCCAGCAGGTGGTGCCCGTTTCTGCAGAACCGATTTCGGCAGAGGAGTCCATCGGCGGGCAACACTCGGAGGGAACCGATCCGGCTCCTACGCCGCTTTCGGAGATATTGCCGGAGGACACGGAACAACTAATCTCCCCCAAAAAAGAAGAAAAAGCACCGGCATCTATAGCGGTACCGGCTTGGAGCGGACAGGGAGCAGTTGCCGGAGTTTCTGAAACATTTCCGGCCAATCCGGTGTCTCAGGAAAAGGAGCAACCGGCCGGTTTAGCAGGGGCGGAGCGGTTGGACGCTACCGGGGCGAAAAACATAGCCGGCCTTCAGACTGCCCCTGGGTCCGAAGCAGAGTCAGGCAATGCGATTTTATCGGGAGTCTTCACGGTGGAACCGGCCGGTTCTGGCGGCGGCCATTCTGCGGCCAGTGCCACCGAACCGATCCAAGCCGCACAGGCCGAGGGATCGGGCAGGGCAACCGTTGCCGGCACACAGACGGGCGCAGCTTCTTCCGGTGCTTCCCAGGGCCGGGGTGTGTCTTCAGCCGATTCCTCCTCAGGGAGCCGGGGGCCTGAAGGCTCCTCGCAGGAGGCAAATGTACAGCGGGTCCGGTTTATCCAGCGCGTCGCCCGGGCCTTTCAGACGCTGCGGGATGGCGGGGGGAGCATCCGGCTTCGGTTGCATCCGCCAGAGCTCGGTTCCCTCCGGGTGGAACTTCTGGTCCGGGATGGCGCCCTCCGGGCCAGGATGGAAGTGGAAAACCAGGCAGCCCGAACCACCCTCCTGGAACATCTGCCGATGCTCCGAGAACGACTGGCTCAGCAAGACATCCGGATTGAACAATTCGAGGTGGAAATCGGCCAGGAGTTTTCCGGTTCCCATTCCCAACAGCCGGGCAGTTCCACCCCGGAACAGCAGGGCCTTGCCTTTGGGCCTGCGAACCATCGGCCCCGAAACACCAATGCCGGAGTGCTGCCTACCAGGGGAAATCCAGCGGCCACTTCGGAAAGTTCCAAACTGAACGTCGTGATCTAACTTGTCCGAAAGGATCCAACGATGAGCGTCGGTTCTCCCAGCTCGGTATCGACCGTTTCCCGTTCTTCCACCCAAAACAATTCCGACACCACCAAACTCCTTTTCAAGAAGATGGAGCCGGAGACGTTTTTGAAACTGCTGATTGCCGAGCTCCAACATCAAGATCCGCTCAATCCGATGAACAACAGCGAAATGGTTCAGCAGTTGAACCAGATTTATCAACTGCAAGCCAATATGAAACTGGTGGACGCCTTTGAGGCATTAGGAATGACGCAGAACGTGGCCAGTGCGATGAGCTTGTTGGGCAAGACGGTCCAAGGGCTGGCCGAATCGGGCAAGACCATCACCGGCACGGTGGAACGGGTCAGCTTCGCCGACGGCGATGCCCAGCTTCACATCGGCTCCGAAGTCATCCGATTGAAGAATATTACCGAAGTCGCCGTTCCGAAGCAGTAACGGTCCGCCACGCAGAGGGGGGGCCTGGAGCGATTCCGCAATACATAAACAAAAATATATTTTCCCAAAAGTTCTCACTTCTTATACCGCAGGAAGTTATGAGAAGCAATTTCGCGACCAGCGAATCGCAACTTCTTCAATCTGGGCAGGTTAGAGAACCCAGGCATCCGGTTTTGTGAAAGTGGAGACCAGAAGACAGATTCGTTTGTTCGGGGGAAACTAGATCAACGAGCATCTTGTCGGCAGTTTTGTGTAAGGAGGAACGTCCATGGGACTTGCATCGGCATTAAGTACCGCCTTGACCGGTTTGACGGCGGCGGAAACCACCATCGACGTGGTGGGCAACAACCTGGCCAATACGAATACGGTTGGGTTTAAAGCCTCCCAGGCGGCTTTTGCGACCCAGTTTTTGCAGACCCGCAGCCTGGGTGCTGCCCCGACGACCACTTCCGGCGGAGCCAATCCTCGGCAGATCGGTCTGGGCACGATGGTGGCCAGCATTACCCCAGATTTTTCCCAAGGCACCATTGAAATCAGTTCCAGTCCGACGGATTTAGCCATCCAGGGCCAGGGGTTCTTCATCGTTCAGGCGACCAGCGGAGAAAATCTTTATACTAGGAACGGAATTTTCAAGCTGAATGCCGAGAGTCAATTGGTGACGATCACTGGGAACCGGCTTCTGGGTTATACGGTGGACGACCAGTTTGAGATCCAATCGACGGTGTTGCAGCCCCTGACCATTCCGCTGGGTGCAGCAGCGGTGGCAGAACCGACGCAAAACGTCTATCTGGAAGGGACCCTTTCCCCCACTGGCGATCTGGCCGATACCTCCGAAATCATCCAAACCCAGATCCTTGGCGATGCGGCCCGGACCGCTCCGGATGCCGATGCGGCCGGTACAAAAGCCCAATTTTCTCCTGTGCCTACCATTATGGGGCCGGGAGATTTTACACGGGATGTGGGCGGCAGCCTGGACCCAAACGCCAGGTACCGATACCGAGTGGTGTTTGCCAATGGGCCGATCGGCTCGGATTTTGCGACCGAAAGCACCCCTTCGCCAGCCAGTGTCGAAATCAACATGGAAGGACTTTATTCCCAAATTACCATCGATAATATCCCCATCGATCCTACGGGCACATACCAGACACGCCGGATCTATCGGGCCGACTATGACCCGTTGTCAGGCCAGTATGGGCCGTTCCGGTTGATTCATGAAATTACCGACAATGTTACTACCACCTGGACCGACGACGGCACGGAGGTGCCGGGGGATAAACTGAACGAAACAGTCCTAACAGGCAACTACAGCTACTACATTACCTTTGCCCAGCAACCGGGGCCGCCGCCGGCAGGCGAAGAGAGCCGTCCTACCAAGCTGCTCGGCCCGGTCAACGTCGTCAATGGCCGGATTCAAATCTCCAACATCCCGGTCCCAGCGGGTGAGTGGTCCTACGTGCGGATTTACCGCAACCTGGCAGACGACGAAAACTCCTTCCATTTTGTGGATTGGATCGACACACCGAGCATCTCCGGCGGCTGGACCGACCATTTCACCGATGAAGAGATTAAAAATAATCCCACCATCGACCTCGACGGGCCCCGCATCGGCTACAATACCCTTCTGGTGAACGTCCTCCGACGGGATGGGCCGAACTATCTCCATGTGTTTCAGGAAGGCACCTTGCTCTTTACCGGGCGGAAAGGCGGCCGATCCCTGGCCACCAAACAGCTCACCATCACCAACAAGACCACCGTCCAGGAGCTGCTTACCTTTATGGAACAGGCGCTGGGCATCCAACGTCCGCCCGGTCCCGATCCAGATAATCCCATCCCCTCGGACTCGGTTACCGGCGAAAGTCCCGGCGCTTCCATCCGAAACGGCCGAATCCGGATTGTGAGCAATACCGGCACGGCCAATGCCGTGAGCATCGGTCTGTCCGGCATCCAATTGGCAGTAGGAGGTATCGCATCCACGGTGAACCTGCCGTTTTTTACGGTTCAGTCGGGCAAGGGAGAAAGTGCTGTGGCGGACTTCATCGCCTACGACTCCTTGGGTATCCCAATCAGTGTACGGATTACCGCCACCCTGGTGGAACGGACCAGCACCACGACGGTCTATCGTTGGTATGCCGATTCTCCGGACAACCAGCCGCTTAACGGCGTCAACATCGCTGTCGGCACCGGATTGATTACCTTCGACGGGGAGGGGAACTTTGTTTCGGCCACCAATTCGACCGTTTCGATCGAGCGGCGTGACGTGGCTTCCCGGTCGCCCTTGGAGTTTAATTTGGATTTTAGTCAACTGTCCGGTCTGGCAGTGCAAAACAGTACTCTTGCCGTCTCCAGGCAAGACGGCTCTGCCCCCGGGGTGCTTACCAGCTTCATTGTGGGGGAAGATGGCCGAATCCGGGGCGTTTTCTCCAACGGGGTCACCCGGGATTTAGGGCAAATCATTTTGGCCCGGTTTGCCAACCCAGCCGGTCTGGAACAGCGCGGCCAGAACCTTTTTGCTGCCGGGGTGAACTCGGGGCTGCCGGTCATGGGGCGGCCCAATGAACAAGGTCTGGGCCAGATCATTGCCGGCGCCGTGGAACTCTCGAATACCGATATCGGCGGCAACCTGGTCGATCTCATCCTGGCCGCCACCATGTACCGGAGTAACACCCGAGTGATCAGCACCTCGCAGCAGATGTTAGATGAACTTTTGTCAATCCACCGGTAAACCCCGGCCCATGATCCAGGTTCCACGTTCCATAAAAGTTCTCCGTTCTTATCGGGTAAGAAGGTACGGAAATCCCCTTTGGACATCTCTTCCCATCCTATGGGGTTGAACATCCAGAGCGAACACCAAGGAATACATCGGTTTTTTAGGGAAGCTATCTAACTCAGGAGATTATTGTAAAAATGTTCTCCAAACACCGGCAGCGAGCAACCAACGGCCGAGTTCTCCCAGCTTCCGACAGGTCTGGAGTAAGGAGGCTGGTTTAATGATCAAATTAACACGTCTCGACGGTGAGGTCTTTGTCCTGAATGCGGATTTGATCCAATTCGTCGAGGCCCGGCCGGACACCTTCATCACCTTAACCACCGGCCAGCGTCTGGTGGTGGCCGAAACCATGGACGAAGTGCTCCGCCGGGCAGTCGCCTATCAACAGGCCAAACACCTGATCCCCTGTCCGGTAGGTCCCCAAAGCCGGTCTTGATAGACGATCGGAGGCACCCATATGGATATTGGAACCATCGTGGGTTTGATTGGCGGTGCGGGCGTGTTGCTGGTGAGCATGGTGATGTCCGGCGGCATCCGCCCATTTATTGATTACCCTTCCATGATGGTGGTCCTCGGCGGGTCCTTCGCCTCGGTCCTGCTTTCTTCCCCTTTGCCCGACTTCTTCAATCTGTTCCGGGTGGTGAAAAAACTCTTCAAAAATCGTCTGGAAGACCATCGGAAGTTGATCGCCCTGATTGTTTCTTTGGCGGAAACCGCCCGGCGAGACGGCCTGTTGGCCCTGGAAAACCGACTGGAAGAAATTCACGACCCCTTCTTGGTTCTGGGCATTCAAATGGCGGTGGATGGCATTCGGCCAGAAGTGATTCAGGAAGTGCTCAACAACGAAATGGCCGCCATGGCCGCCCGCCATCAAAAAGGCAAACTGCTCTTCGAACGCTTCGGAAAATATGGACCTGCCTTTGGGATGTTAGGCACTCTGATCGGGCTGATCATCATGCTAGGCAATATGAAAGACCCGGACGCCATCGGCCCCGGCATGGCGGTGGCTTTGATCACCACGTTTTATGGCTCGATTGTAGCCAATGTGTTCGCTTTGCCCATGGCCGACAAACTCGCCAGCCTGAGCAAACACGAGATGTTAGGCATGGAAATTATTCTCCGAGGTGTCATGAGCATCCAATCGGGGGATAACCCCCGGGTGATTGAGCAAAAGCTCAGCACATTCCTTCCGCCCAATCAGCGCGGCAACCTCCGAAAGGCGGCCTGAACCATGCCTCTCCCACCCGAAGAACCCCCAAAAGGGGCACCCGAATGGGTCGTTACCTACGGCGACATGATGTCGCTGCTTCTGTGCTTTTTTATTCTGCTGGCGTCCATGAGCGAAATCCGCAATAAAGAGCAGTTCCAAGCGATTTTGGAGGCCTTGCGCCGGCAGTTCGGTTATGAACGGGCCAAGACCAGTATGATCCCCGGCCCGTCGCCTCCGTTGAATACCACGATGAAGCTGGCCATTCTGGCTGCCACCGGCCGGGCCCGCCGACTGGATACCATGAACGGTGGCGACCGCATCCGGGCGCCGGTGGGCGATTTCGCCCGCGTCCAACAGATTCGTCGAACCGGCGATCGCACCTTAGGCGGGAGAATCCGCTTCGAGGAAACCTCCGCCCAAATCGACCAGGATAACCTCCAACGGCTAGAAGAAATCGCCCGTTTCTTGCAAGGCAAACCCCAAAAAATCGAAATCCGAGGGCATACCACTTCTCGGCCTCTGCCGGCCGATTCGCCCTTCAAAGACCACTGGCAATTAGCCTATGAACGATGCATCCAGACCAAGGAGGCTCTGGTTCGGCTGGGAATTAACCCCAAGCGATTGGTTTTGACGGTGGTGGCAGACAACGAACCCCTCGAAAAGGGGGAAGATCCTCTGAAGCTCCAAGAAAACTCTCGAGTGGAAATCCACTTGTTAAATGAATTGGCAGATTTAGGGGAAAGTCCAGCAGAAACCCCCGCTAAGTCTGGCAAATAGCCCCCCATTAGATGTAGTTCTCCTTTCCCCCACTTGTTAGTCCCTTTCCGGGATGAGACGCTCATCTCCCGGATTTTTCGCCGGTTTTTTCCGCCGGGGGGCATTCATAAGCTATAGTAACTTTAGAGGGATCTGAATGATTCCTCAGCTCTTTTCGTTACCTTTTCTTTGTGGGTCTTTTCTTTTTTTGGCGGGGTTTTCCATTTTCTAGCTCGCATATTTTTCCTTGAAATCCTAATTTCTCCATTTTGTGTAGTTGGTCTATATGTCCCAGACACCGGCACCTGAGACTGTAGCCACCCAATCTGATCAGGCAATTCCAGCCAAAAGGGGGGCTTTTCAAAAGATCCTGATTGGCCTCTTCCTCCTGGGAGTGGTTGCCGTCGAATGCTTGCTAGTGTATTTTTTCCTCCCCGGAGAGGGGGAAACCGCTGCTTTAGCGGGCGCTTCTTCCGCTTCAGCCCAAAATAACCCCTCTGCCTCTTTCCCCACCCCGGAGGAACCCCTGACCCCGGAAGCCACAGTGCCCCAAGTAGAGGTCGATTTGGGGGAATTTACAATTACCTCCTACCAGCCCATTTCCAATACCACCTTACGGATCGACTTCCATCTGTACGGTACCGTGGCCACCGAAGATCAAAAGGCTTTTCAAGAGGCCATCCAGGCCAATATCCATCGTTTCCGGGATCAGGTCATTGCGATCCTCCGGGCAGCAGAACTGACGGACCTGACCGATGCAGGTTTGGGCTTGATTAAAAGGAAGATTTTAGAGAAAACTAACGCTCTACTCGGCAAACGGTATTTGAAGGCCGTGATCTTTAGCGACTTCTCCTTTGTCGAGCAGTAACAACCGCTTTGGGGCATACCGAATACCCCTATTAGAAGGGAATGGACTCCCATGCCGGACGAAAACCAACTCTCCCAGGAAGAAATTGAACAACTTCTTCGTCAGGCCGGGACAAAAGGGAGGGGTCAGCCCGGCCCTTCGGCGCAGGCGGCTCCGGCGGGCGATTCGCCTTCCACGCCGCCGCCAAGCAGCCCGGGAGGTTCTCCCGCCGCAGCGGCCGGTGGCACCCAAAAGGCCGTTTTAGATCCTAAAGAAATCGAGGCCCTGATCAGTGGGGCCGGAAAATCCGCCTCCGCCACACAGACGCCTCCTTCGGCTGCCGGGGAGGATGCAGAAAAAGTGCTCAGCCAAGAGGAAATCGAACGGCTTTTAGCCCAGGCCGGTCGAACTGCTCCTTCCGCATCCCCCCCTCCTGCCCCTGAGCGAGAAACCAAACCGGAACTGCAGATTCCCGATTCGGACATTGCCCCTGCTGATGTGGAATACCTTTTGCACCAAGCGCAGCAGGCTTTGGCTTCGATCGACGCCCCGGCCGACGCCGCTCCTCCAGGAGTCGCTGCTTTCCGATTGGAAGAATTTTCCGGTGCCCCGCCTTCCACGGAAGCAGCCACCTTGGACCTGATTCGGGATGTCGAATTGGATCTGCGGATCGAACTCGGCCGGACCCATATGTATTTGGAAGATGTGCTTCGGCTTCGGCGGGGTTCGGTGGTCCCGTTGGATAAACTGGCCGGTGACCCGGTGGATATCTATGTGAACGACCGCCTCATCGCCCGAGGCGAAGTGCTCGTCCTGAATGATAATTTCTGTGTCCGGGTGGCCGAATTGCTGGCCGGTGCCGGCCCGGAAAATAAGTAACTTGGTTTTGCGGTGGGTTGGAGGCCAGGAGGCGAAGATTCCTCCGGCCCCATCGGCGAAGGTTCTAAAGCAAATCCGCGTTTTCTAGACCATCGGAAAGGGCAAGGATGCCCAACAGGTGGATGTGGTGGTGGATAGGGGCGGTCTTGGTCCTGCTGGGCCAGGCAGCTCAGGCCCAGCCGCCATTTTGGCCTACTCTACCCAGCAACGAACCCAAGGCCAAAGAAAGTGCGGAGGTCTCTGCGTCCCTTCCGGCGGATGCGGCCTCCTTAGCGGCAGCACCGTCGAACAAGGGTCCAACCGCCGATCGGCGCGGTGAGGAGTTCCAGCAGCCGGACAGGAGGGCACCCTCTGGCAAAGACCGGCATCTGGCGCAGGCTCCCGGAGAAGTTGCTCCCGCTTCTTCTGCAAACGGCTCGCCCGATACGGCAAAAGGCTTCCCCGATACGGTAAACGGCGCCATGGATACGGCCAGAGGCTTCGCAGACGCTATCCTTCCCCACGGAGGGGCAAGTTTATCGGCAAGCAACCCCGGCCAAGCGGGGGGCGAGTCTGCCTCGGCTTCCGGCCGGCAACCCGTTCGGTTAGGGCCGGTGCAGAAAGATCGGCCTCTTTCGGGCGTATCCGGGAATCGGTTTGATCCGACGGCCTCCACGCTCACCGTCCTTAGCAGTTTGGCGGTGGTTTTAGGGGTGTTTTTGCTTTTGGTGTGGGCGATTCGGCGGGCCATGCCGCGCAGCAGCCAGCTTCTGCCTTCCGATGTGGTGGAGGTCTTGGGCCGAGCGCCGCTTCTGGGAAAGCAACAGATGCACCTAGTGCGATTCGGCCCGAAATTACTCCTGATCTCGGTCAGCCCCGAAGGGGTGGACACACTTACCGAAATCGAGCATCCGGATGAGGTGGCCCGCATCGTGGCTCTATGCCGCCAAAACCAGCCGGGAAGCATCCCCGGCGCTTTCCGTCAAATCCTGGATCAGATGAGTCGGCAGAAAAGCGCTGCCGGCCTCCGGCATCGATCCGGCGACTTCCCGGCCGTATCCACCGAACCGGTTGAGCCAGAACACTTGCCCGACCAGGAGCCTGCCCATGTTTAAGTGGGCTTTCCGCCGGCCAGAAGACCAACCCCAACGGATCCCGGAGCATAATGTTCCAGCACCTGCCTGGCCACTGTTTCCAAGCGGCCTCCTGGAACGAGGTCCGGAGGCCCCGGAGGATCAGGCTCCGACAAACCCCCCTCCGATGCAGCCGATCGACCTGGGGGAACCACGCCAGATGGTCCCGGAGGATCAGGCTGCGGCAAGACCTGGCCCGGCCCCGGCGGAAGGCCAATCCTTCCCTGGCCTCTCGGTCCGATCATTGGACCAGCGCCAGATGCCGGTTCGGCTCTCGGAGCATTTTTCCGGCCCGAAGGGGGGCCGAACCAACGCTTCGAAAGCGTCTGGCCGGTGGGGGGGGCGGAGCGGTTTTCGGGAGCGGATCGGGCAATTTTTGGTCAGTTTGGTTCTCCTGGTTGGCTGTGGCGGGTTGATTGCGGTGGCATTTGGGCAGACGGCCGACTTCGCCAGATCGGACCGGAGAACGTCGTCGGCCGCCTCGGACCGGGCCGTCGTTTCGAGCCAAGAGGGCAGTTCCGTGCGGCATAGCCCGGCCAATCGGCCGATCTCCGTGGCCTCGGACGATTGGTCCAAAGCGCTTTTCGGCGGGCCACGTCAGTGGACCAGTCCGGAAGGACTCAGTGCCGCTCTGCAAATCCTGCTGCTTTTAACCGTTCTGAGCTTGGTCCCGGCCATTTTGCTGATGACCACCTGTTTTGTGCGGATTGTGGTGGTCTTAGGCCTGCTGCGGCAGGCGATTGGGGTCCAAAATTTGCCGCCGAGTCAGGTGATTACCGGTCTGGCCCTTTTCGTTACCCTTTTGATCATGGCCCCGGTATGGAAGGAGACCTACGATCGGGCCATTGCGCCTTACAGCCAACGGCAAATCGGGCTGGAGGAAGCCTGGAACGAAGGGATCGCCCCGATCCGGCGTTTTATGAGCCTCCAGATCGAGCGGACCGGCAATCAGGGGGATGTCTATCTGTTTTTGAAATACTCCGGGCAGGAGCTGGAACCGGCTAGTTACGAGGAGGTGCCGCTCCATGTGCTTGTGCCCGCCTTTATGCTCAGCGAACTGAAGACGGCCTTTTTGATCGGCTTCCAGTTGTACCTGCCGTTTCTGGTAATCGACATGGTGGTTTCCAGCGTATTGGTGTCCATGGGGATGTTGATGTTGCCGCCGGTGATGATTTCGATGCCGTTGAAACTGCTGCTGTTTGTTTTGGTGGACGGATGGCGACTGGTGGTCGGCATGCTCCTGGAGAGTTTTCAGCCCTATGGATAGGCGGTCTTCCCCCAATTTGCCTTTTGGTAACACGTTAGCCGACGGAAGACACTCTTTACCCCTCTCCCCTGCCGGGAGAGGGTCAGGGTGAAGGGGAAATCAACTCACCGCGACGTTCTTTTTTCCTCTCATCCGGGTAGCCTGAAACAGTGGAGGGCCTCTCCCACCGGGGGAGAGGCAGTTGGCATGATTCGGCTCAATAGCGACGCCTTTGGTTATTCTCAGAATCTTTAGGGTGTTTTGTCCTATTTGCCGTCAAAGAGGGTGGGCATGGACAGCCAACATGTGGTCGATTTAGGCCGGGAAGCCATTTGGATGGCCCTGCTGATGGGCGGGCCGGTGCTCTTGGCCGGGATGCTGGTCGGCTTGGTGATTGGCCTTCTGCAGGCCCTCACCCAAGTGCAGGAACAGAGCGTTTCGTTTGTGCCGAAGTTGCTGGCCATGTTTTTAACCGCCAGTTTCTTGCTGCCCTGGCTCCTGGCCCGCATGATGGAATACTGCACGGACTTAATTTCCAACATCCCCCACCACTTGGGCGGGTTGTAAGGGAGGCCCCGGATTCCTCCGAAATGAGCGATTGGTGAGCGGCCGTCCCGAAATTCCGTTTTTTAGCTAGATGAATCACCCACCGGCGGCCCCCAAACTGCCAAAAATCCCTCCAGCGGGCATTTTGGTAAACCCGACAGATTGGAAACAGGTATGGGCCCACCGTGGGTGATCCATTTTGGGACAGACTCTGAGAGTCGGACTGAACTGCCCCCTTCGCCAAGGCGGGCTGGGAAGGAGGGAAACAATGGAGTGGCTGATGGCGTGGGCGTCGGGTCCGTTGTTGGTCCTGATGCTGGTGTTTGTGCGGATGAGCGGGCTGGTCTTTACGATGCCGCTTTTTGGCGGGCCGGAAATTCCGGTGCAGGTCCGGGGGCTTTTGAGCCTGGCCTTGGCGGTGATGTGTTGGCCGATGGTCTCCGGGGCAGCCATCCCCCAGGGGCTGAGTATGGTGGACTTTTTTATCCTGGTAGGCCAAGAGATCTTGATCGGCCTTTTTTTGGGCGTTGGGGTCAGTATTTTTCTGTCCGGCGCCCAAGTGGCCGGGGAAGCGATCGGTCGGATGGGCGGCCTGATGGCAGCGGATCTATTCGATCCGAGTTCGGAATCCTATGTGCCGCTATTGTCTCGGCTTTTGAGCCTGGCGACGTTGGCCTGTTTGGTGCTGTTGGGGGGGCATCGGATGATCATGGCGGCCCTGCTGGATACGCTGCGAAGCCTGCCGCCGGGCAGTGGATTGCCTACGGATTCGCCCGCCAAAGCCCTGGTGGTGCTTTTGGACCAGAGTTTTCATCTGGGAATGCGGGCGGCGCTGCCGACGCTGGCAGCGCTGCTGTTGGCGTCGGTGCTTTTGGGGCTGATCGGCCGAGCCGTGCCACAACTAAACATCCTCCTTTTAGGTTTTGGGGTGAACTCCCTGCTTACGTTTGGGATTGTGGCGCTCAGCTTGGGCGGAGCGCTGTGGGTGTTTCAGGATGGATGGGCTTGGGCAGTGGATTTCCTGCAGGAAGCCCTGGAGGAGCTGTCGGCAGCGGGAGTCGGAGCAGGCTGGTAAGTTGGGGGGCGAAGGTGCGGAGATAAGGAGGGGCCATGCCCGAATATGCCGGCGAAAAGACACATGAACCAACGTACCATCGTCGGCAGAAAGCCCGGCAGGAAGGCCATGTGGCCCAAAGCCACGATTTGAGCGCCGCCCTCCTGCTGTTGATGGGCGTGCTGGTGTTAATGCTTTTCGGCGGTGGGATGGTGGAGTGGTTGGTGCGGTTTGCCCGGCACCATTGGGGATCGGCCATCGACCTGCAAGCAGACGCTACCTGGGCGGTGGGGTGCTGGAACGGGGTGTGTTTGGAACTGGCCAAGGGGTTGCTGCCGGTTTTGGGATGGATGATGGTAGGAGGGATATTTGTCCATCTTATCCAAACCGGTATCCTTTTCGTCCCCCAAAAACTGGCGCCGGACTTGCAACGGATCGACCCCCTGCAAGGAATGCGGCGAATTTTCTCGGTGGCCAATTTCCTCCGCCTGCTCTTCGGGATGATCAAAATTGCCCTCATCGGAGCGATTGCTTGGGCCATCTTGGCCAGCCAATGGCCGACCCTCCTCGGACTGGCTGGCATGGAGCTTTGGCAAGGTGCTGCCTATACGGCCCAGCTCATCCTCCACACGACGTTCAAGATTGCCCTGGCCATGGTGGTGTTGGCCATTCTAGACTATGGCTACCAAAAGTGGCGGTATGAACAAGACCTGAAAATGACCACCCAGGAACTTCGGGAGGAAATGCGGAATCTGGAAGGCGATCCGCATGTGATCGCCCGGCGGAAGGCGGTGCAACGGCAGTTGGCCTTACAGCGGCTCTCCAGCGCCGTGCCCAAGGCCGATGTGGTCATCACCAACCCGACCGAATTGGCCGTGGCGTTGCGGTATGTGCCTGAAGAAATGATCGCCCCGATTGTGGTCGCCAAAGGGGCAGGCGTCTTGGCGCAGCGGATTCGCCGGCTGGCCTTGGAACACGACATTCCCATCGTGGAGCGTAAAGAACTGGCCCAAGCCCTGTATCGGGAGGTGGACGTCGGTAAACCGATCCCCGAAGACAAATACGCCGCCGTGGCCGAAGTGCTGGCCTACGTCTATCAACTCAAAGGCAAACCCATCCCCACCCCGCCCAGCCAAGCCGCTTAAAAGGGCACAGATGGGCGGTCTGTTTGGCCTAAGCGACCAGACGGTTCAGATGAGCCGGTGGTATGAGGCCAAGGCAGAAACCGGCGTTCTGGTTGGCATAGGGGAGCGCTTTAGAAGCCGATCCGACGCTTTGCCGGTTGATTAAAAGCCACCGGCGCCTCTTTTTGTAGCAGGCGGACAAGCCGCTTGGTAGCGCTCCGAGAAACCGAGTCCCTTAACCAAGCTTTACCAGAGCATCGGGTTTCCCTGTCCCCTGGCAAGAAATGGCGCATACCCGTACCCGGAAATATCTGTCCAAAGAAACATCTGTCTCCTGGGCAATATCTGTCCCTGGAGCGTCGGATATCTGTTTCAGGAAATACAGGAAATATGCGTGCTGAGAGATATAGGCTGATCTAAGAGGCTGTCCCGAAAATCCGTTTTACCCTACCCGAACGATTCCCGCCTGGAACCCGATGATCTCGGAACCCCCCTGTTTTTGTAGGGTTTTTGGAACCGGATGGGCAGCCCCGGTCGGTTGCCAGCAGCCAGATTTGGCCATTTCGGGCCAGCTCTAAGCGTTGTTTACCGGCCGGTGGGGGCATGCTCGGTTTCGTCGTGGTGGGGCCGGTCGATGATGAATCCACCGGCCGTGCCGCGCTGGGTGATGGCGTTATTGGCCGCCCCGCAGCCATACACATCCTGCCCGCCGTAGTCGATCAGAAAACTGAAGTTTCCTGCCGAACCTAAGCTGGGATGATAGGTATTGGTGGGCGAAGCATATCCTTGGTTTTGGCCCAAATAGACATCCTGGCCGTTGTAGTCGAAGAGGATGCCCAAAGCGGCCTGAGCGCCAACACCTTGGGTGAGGCCGCCGGTGGCTTCATAGCGATCGTTGCCGCCGAAATCACACAGCACGCCTACGGAATCGTCCCAGGCCATGCCGACGCCCATGATGGTGCCGCCGTAGGTGTCGTCGCCTTGGTCGTCGAAGAGGAAGCCGAGGGCATAATGGCACCCCCAGCCGGTGCCGAATCGCTGGAATCGGGATTCACGGCGTTGGGAGCCGTCATAAGCTTTCAAGGTGGCGCCCAGACGGCGGTCATTGCCGGCGAAATCGCGGGCAAAGCCCATGCCACACCAATAGCCGCCGCCGTGGGCCAGGTAATCGTATTCATAGATATCGTCGCCGCCGCCGTCAAGCAGCACGCCGATCCCGCCATTGGCAACCTGCCGAAGCCCTGCTCCCACTCCCTGTCCCCAACCTTCATATCCGGGGGTTTCTTCGTAGGTATCCGGATAATAGCCGCCGGTGTAGTAATGGTCCGGTCCGTCCAGATCATCCAGGATGCCCATGCCGAGGGGTGCCCCGAAGCCCTGGGTCCAAAGTACTCCCCGGTATTGGTCCTGACCGGCTCGATCCACTAGCAAACCCAGCCCAGCCAGGCCGTGGCCCTGCACCCGGCGCAAAGCCACATATTGATCGTCGCCCTGGAAGTCGATGAGTATGCCGACCCCGGCCAGGGCCGATCCCTGGGCCACATCCCGAGCCAAGTACGTATCGTTTCCTTCCCGATCCACCAGGAGAGAAACCGCCAGGATGGCGCCCCCTTGGACCCCCGGTTTGGAGGCGCGGTAGGTATCGTTGCCCGCCAAATCCAGCAGCACCATGACCGGCCGATAAAACGAGGCGGTTCCTTCCAGATATTCATCATCCCCGCCCAGGTCGATCACCGCGGCCAGTTCCGGGATCTGATCCAATTGGTACCGATTTTTCCCTCGGCCGCCAATGAGAATCCGCCCCACCGGAGTCTGGATGCAGCGGACGATGGAACCTTCCACACCGGGTAGGTTTTCCGGGGGGCCTCCCGGGGCGCCCTGCTCCGGCCATTGGGCCAGTTGCCCGAGAACGTCTGGCCGGGTAAGAGGCAAGAGGGCTTCCGCGGCGGCCACCAGCTCGGTGCGATCGAGCTTTTCCAATAGATTACACAAGCGGCGTCCCGCAGGCCGATCCGCCAGCGTATGCCCCATCCGATTCTGTCCAACAAAGACCGGCTCCAACTGCCGCACCAACTGGCCCAGTTCTTCCGGCAACAGGGGGGCCAAAGCCTGGGCGTAGTGCCG
>Ga0209809_1000591_pt1 | contig 32913 bp, 27 predicted proteins | sample YNPMSTMetaG_FD_186172 | JGI IMG/M metagenome (GOLD analysis project Ga0209809, IMG submission 186172) | Anoxygenic and chlorotrophic microbial mat microbial communities from Yellowstone National Park, USA - YNP MS-T MetaG (SPAdes) (version 2) ...
GCTGGAAGTGAGCGGGACGGTTTTGGATGACGCGGTGACGGTGGCAGCGAGCGGGAATCTGAATGTGGTGGCGGCGGGGTCGGCGACGGGTCCGGTGCTGGCGCTGACGCCGGCACAGATTTACCTTCAGGTGCGCGCCACGGACGCACCGGTAAGCCGTACCATTCGGATTGCCAACAGCGGCACGGGGGCGCTGAATTGGACGGCCTCATCCAACCAGGCCTGGCTGGAGGTGAGGCCAGCGTCGGGTGTGGGTGCGGCGGAGGTGACGGTGACGGTGCAGCCCGGCCTGCTACCCCTGCCGTTGAACTCCGGACAGCTAACATTCTCGGTTCCGGGCCTGCCGTCGCAGTCGGTGACGGTGCTGGTGGAGCTGATTGGTGCGCCGGCCCCGGTTCAGGTAATCATCGGTGTGGTGAATGGAGCCAGTTTTGCGGAAGGATTTTCGCCCGGCAGTTGGGTGACGATACGAGGACAGCGTTTGGCGCCGACCACCCGAACGTGGCGGCCGGATGAGATTGTCGAGGGTCGGCTGCCGGTGGAGCTGGACGGGGTGCGGGTGAACATCGGTGGGCGACCGGCGGCGGTTTATTACATCAGTCCGGAGCAGTTGAACGTGCAGGCGCCGGATGAGGAACTCGAGGGGCCGGTGCAGGTCGAAGTCATCACGCCGCAGGGCCGCGCGCTGGCGACGGCGGAACGCCGCAGCGTGGCGCCTGGGATCTTCGTCTACCAGGCAGCAGGTAGGACGCTGGTGGCGGCCTTGCATGCGAATTCGCCGGTGTTGGTGGCGCCTGTGGGCTCGATTCCCGGCTATGAGACGCGTCCGGCGCGGCCGGGCGATGTGATTCAGTTGTACGCGACGGGTCTTGGGCTGAACACGAATCCGCGGGTGGCTTCGGGGCGCGTGCCGGAGGGGCCTGCGGAGCTGCTGGATGTGGTGAACGTATGGGTCGGGGGTCAGCCGGCGCGGGTGTTGTGGAAGGGGCTGGTGAGTCCGGGATTGTATCAGATCAACCTGGAAGTGCCGGTGGCGCCGGAGGGCGACCAGCCGGTGGAGCTGCAGGTGCGCAATTCGCCGCGGGTGCGCTCGCTCGGCGTGCTCACGATCAGCCGCTGAGATGAGCCGCCCTCGACGGCTACCTCGCCGGGAAATTGCGGTCCGCTTTGATGCGATTGATCCGGGCTACGCAGCGTTCGGTGTGGCCGGCAAGGCGAATGAACCACTGGTAGGCATCCAGGGCCTCAGGCCCCATCCCGTCGGCGTGAGCGCGCAAGGGATCGCTCGTGGAAGCAAGGTAGGCGATGGTGCGATCGCGACGCTCGCGGAAGGCTTGTGCCGCTTGTTCTGCTGTGGCGTACTGCCCTTTTGGCTCCAGCGCGGAATCGGAAATGGTCGGGGATTGGTCGGGATCCGCGGCGCGGCTGTAGAGCGTGTCATTGTCGAAAGCCGGCTGGCGATCGCCCGTGGTGGGCTTCTCGAGCAACGTTGCCGCGTGCCGGCGCACGTAGTCCTCAGCGAGGATCACATGCTCGACATACTGGCCGATGGACCACGCTTCCGTAACCGGTTTGAAATTCCACTGGGCAGGACCGAGGCCGTTGATGGCATCCAGCAACATCTTGCGCGTGGCGTGCAACTGGCTCATGGCATAATCGCGCTCGCCTTGGGTGAGGGTTTGCGCCCACACCGAGCCCGCGAGCAACGACAGCAGGAACGCGGAACGTTTCATACCACCTAAAATTCTCGCCAAATTCAACCGATAAAGCAAAGGGCAGGGCCACACGGAGTTGTGGCCCAGGGTGCGAGGCGATGCGCCGCAAAAACGCAGGCGTTTGCGCACCCGGAGTGATCGCATGGCCAGCGCCGCGAATCGGTTGAGCTTATCCGCCTTCTCCTTGCCGGACCAGATTGCGACCGAGCAGCTCTGCTCGCCGGCGCAAGAACCCACCATCCTGATCGCCGACGTCAACGAAATCAACCGTCGCGTCTTGCGGGCCATGCTGCGCCCCCTGCCCTACCGCGTGCTGGAGGCGGCCAGCCACTACGAAGCGTTCGAACTCATGGAACGCGAAAAGGTGGACCTGGTGGTGCTCGACCTCATGCTGCCCGAACTCGGCGCGCCGGAATTCTGTCGTCGCGTCAAGGCGCGGCGGGAAACACGGCTCATCCCCATCCTGGTGATGACCAGCGTGCAGGGCGTGGAAAACGAGATCACCGGATTGGAGTCCGGCGCCGACGAGTTCCTGACCAAACCCCTGCACCCTGCCGTCGTGCGCACGCGCATCGCCGCCATGCTGCGGCAGAAGGCAGCCATTGACTCACTGGAGGAAGCGGAAGGGATCCTCTTCGCTCTCGCCCAGGCGATCGAGCAGCGCGACAGTTGCACGAGCATGCACTGCGAGCGCCTCGCACTGATCAGCTTGAGCATGGGGCGGGCCCTCAACCTGGATGCAGCTCAGTTGCTGGCCCTTTATCGCGGCGGCTTCCTTCATGACATCGGCAAGGTGAGCGTGCCCGATTCCATCCTGAACAAACCCGGCCCGCTTACCGAAGAGGAATGGCGTGTCATGCGCGCCCACACCGTCCACGGCGAGATGATTTGCCGGCCCCTGAAGACGCTGGCCCGGGTCTTGCCCATCATCCGGCACCACCACGAGCGCTGGGACGGCTCGGGCTATCCAGACGGCCTGCGCGGCGAGCAAATCCCTCTGCTGGCCCGGATCCTGCAAATCGCAGACATCTTCGACGCGCTGACCTCGGAGCGGCCTTACAAACCCGCGCTCTCCGTGCAGGAGGCGCTTGAGATCCTGGAAGAGGAGACCCGGAGGGGTTGGCGGGATCCCGCTCTGGTGGATCTGTTCCGCCGGCTGTGCCGGGGTGAGGCCGGCTTGCCACGAATCGAATGCCTCACCCAGGAGCCCGACGCCCTCCGTTCCTCCCTGGAGAATATGCGCCTGGCGCTCTTGCAATGACAGGCTCTGTCGGGGCGCCACCTTGCGTCGCGGCGAGCCGAAGGCGCAGCTTGGGCCTCTCCTGGAATGACGAGTTCTGCCGCGAGCCCGCCATGCGGCGGCGGTACCGCTATCGGCACTCAGACCTTCAGCAGTTCCGACGCGTGAGCCTGGATCTTGCGGATCGCCTCGGCGATCTGCTCCATGTCGCGGCGCGTGCCCAGCAGCATGTTCTGCGTGAACCAGACCGCCTCTTCGCACAAGCGGTCGTTCTCCGGACACTGGTTGCGCTCTTCCCATTGCCGGAGCCGCTCGGGCGGACAAACCGCCCGAAAGGCGCGCGAGCTGAGCGCCTGCTTGATGAAGGGCTCGCGGTTCAGAGGTCGGTAGCCGTCGGAGGCCGGGATGCCTTCGGCCCGCAGCGTTTTGAGGAACTTCGCCCGCGGCAAGCCGGCGAACTGCTCCTTGCGGTACCGGAGCATGTAGAGATGATAGGCGTTGCGCGTGCAGCCTTCGTACATCCGCGCCGGCTCGATGCCGGGAATCTCGCGCAGCAGGCTCGTCAGGTACTGTCCGTTGTGATCGCGCGTGCGCGCCTGTTGCTCGAGGCGCGACATCTGCGCCATCAGCAGCGCGGCCTGGAACTCGGTCATGCGCAGGTTATGACCGCTCGACTGATAGCTGAAGTTGTAGCTGGTAACGCGCCGGCTGCGCCCGTTGTTGTGGAAGGTGTAGCAACGTTCGACGATCTCTTCCCTGGAAGTCAGGATCGCCCCGCCTTCGCCCGAGTTCAGGTTCTTGGAGGCCTGGAAGCTGAAGCAGCCGGTATCGCCGAGCGTGCCCAGTTTCTTGCCGCGCCACTCGCCCAGATGAGCCTGGCAGGCGTCCTCGATCACCGGCAGCTTGTGCTTGCCGGCCACGGCGAGAATCGTATCCATGTCGGCCGCCGAACCGCCGATGTGCACGGGAATGATCGCCGTGGTGCGATCGGTGATCACCGCCTCGATTTTGCGGGCGTCAATCTGGAACGTCGCCGGGTCGGTGTCCACGAAAATCGGGATGGCGTGCATCAGCAGAACAACGTTGACCGTGGCGATAAAGGTGTAGGGCGGAACGATCACCTCATCGCCCGGCGCAACGTCCAGCGCGTTGAGCGAGATGAACAGGGCGCTGGTTCCGTTGGCCGTGGCCAGACAGTGCCTGGCGCCGGTCAGTTTGGCGTAAGCTTCTTCGAATCGGTCTACCTGCTTTCCGTATCCGCGAAACCACTTGCCGCTGCGCAGCACTTCGAGCAGGGCCCTCTCCTCGGCGGCATTGGCCACCGGCCAGGAAGGAAAAGGCTGGGTCCGGACAGGCTTGCCTCCCAGCAAGGCGGGCTTTTCGACCACGCGCACGGCGGCCGCCGCCCCGGCGACGGAGCCGGCGGCCAGGAACTTCCTCCGGCTGAATGACTCGTGCATGATGACTCCTCTCCGCTCGCACCCAGGCGCCGGGCGTACGGCCTCGGGCCTGTCAGGTGACAATAAGAATATACCCTGTTAACCGAGCCGTTTCCAGATGAACGCCGCCGCTTCCGCGCTGCTGGAACTCCAGCAGAAAGTGATCTCATGCGACCGTTGCCCGCGGCTCCGTGCCTGGTGCGCCGAGATCGCCCGGCGCAAGCGCGCCGCCTACCGCGACTGGACCTATTGGGGCAAGCCCATCCCTTCTTTCGGCGACCCGGAAGCCCGCCTGCTCATCGTAGGTCTTGCGCCCGCGGCTCACGGCGCCAACCGCACGGGGCGAATTTTTACGGGCGATCGCTCGGGTGATTTCCTCTACCGCGTGCTGTTTCGCACAGGCTTCGCATCGCAGCCCGACAGTCGCTCGGCGGACGACGGGCTGCGCCTCGACGACGCCTGGATCACCGCTGCCGTTCGCTGCGCGCCTCCGGCCAACAAGCCCTTGCCCGAGGAGTTTCGAAACTGCCGTCCTTATCTGGTGCGCGAGCTCGAGTTACTGAAGAATCTCCGCGTCATCGTCGCGCTTGGCCGACTGGCGTTTCGAGCCTGTGTGGACGCGTTTCGCGAGCGCGGCCTGCCTATTCATCCTGCCGCTTTCGATTTCGCCCATGGCCGCGAACACCGGCTGGGTCCGGACTTGCCCTTGCTGATTTGTTCCTATCACCCTAGCCGGCAGAACACCCAGACCGGACGATTGACCGAGCCCATGCTGCGCCGCGTCTTCCTCCGGGCTCGCCGGCATCTGGAGGATTCGCCATGACCCCCGCGCACATGCGAGCCCTGATTACCTCGCGCCGCGAACTGACGCCGGACCTGTGGATCTTGCGCCTCCGCCCCGAGGAAAAGCTGGAATTCGTTCCTGGCCAGTACGTCGCCGTGGGCTTGCCCGGACCATCGCGCCTGACGGAACGTCCCTATTCGATCGCGTCTTCGCCGCACGATCGCGAGCTGGAGCTTTTCCTCGAGCGGGTCGCGGGCGGCGAGCTGTCGCCGCAGTTGTATGAGTTGGCGGTCGGCAGCGAGGTTTACCTGCGGCGCAAGGCCAAGGGCCGGCTGATCCTGGAGCGAAACAGCGGGCGTACCGACCACTTCATGGTAGCCACCGTAACGGGCGTGGCGCCTTTTGTCAGCATGGTCCGGGCTTTGGCGGGCGAGGCCCGGGCCGGATCGAGCGTACCTTACCGCATTGCTCTGTTGCACGCAGCCAGCCTGCCCGAGGAGTTCGGTTATCTGGAGGAGCTCAGCGAGTTGGCCCGGCAGGTTGATTGGTTTCACTACATCCCTACGGTGAGCCGGCCGTGGCAGGCGCCCGGCTGGGAGGGCGAGCGGGGCCGCGCCGAAGACGTTGCCCGCAAGTATCTGGATCAACTGGGCTTCCGTCCCGAAAACACGGTGGTTTACCTCTGCGGGAATCCCAACATGATCGTCAACCTCGAGGGCGTGCTCCTGCGGGCGGGCTTTCCGCCGGAAGCCATACGCCGCGAAATGTACTGGCCTGCCGGCGTACCCGTGGGCTCACCCGCGGTGTGAACCGGGCGGGTCCCTGCCGAGCCGGTCCGTTGCCCCGCGCCGGATTCCGGCTTGCCGAGGACGGGTTTCGCGTTACAATGAAAGATGCTCCCGACGAACAGCAGCCCATGCATCCCCTGCTTATGCTCTGGCTGGCTTCCTCGCCCTGGCGTCAGGTAGAGCGAACGCTTTTTGACGATACGTTTGCAGGCATCCACCAGTTGAGCTGGTTCGACTGGGTGATTCTGGTCCCCTATTTCGGGTTGCTGTTCATCGTCTCATTTTACGGGCTGCACCGCTACGAGATCCTGCGCGTTTACTATAAGTTTCGCAAGCGCCTGCCCCGGGCGCCCGCGCAAAAGTTCCAGCAGCTTCCGCGCGTGACCATCCAGCTTCCGATTTACAACGAGCGCTACGTTGTGGAGCGGCTGATCGAACAGGTTCTCCAGATTGATTATCCCCGGGAGCTGCTCCAAATCCAGGTCCTCGACGACTCCACCGACGACACCCATCCCTTCACCGAGGCCCTCGTGGCCCGCTACCAGGCCCTGGGCTATCCCATCGAATACCATCACCGCCCGAACCGTGAGGGCTTCAAGGCCGGGGCGCTGGCCGAGGGGCTGAAGACTGCCACCGGTGAGTTGATCGCGATTTTCGACGCCGATTTCGTGCCGCCGCCCGATTTCCTGCACCGGACCGTCCACTACTTCACCGACCCCAAGGTGGGCCTGGTGCAGACGCGCTGGAGCTACCTGAACCGGGAAGCCAACCTGCTCACCGAAGTCGAGGCCATGATGCTGGATGGCCACTTCGTGCTCGAGCAGACTGCCCGCTGCGCCCGCAATCTTTGCTTCAATTTCAACGGGACGGCGGGAATTCTCCGCCGCGCCATGATCGAGGACGCCGGCGGCTGGCAGCACGACACCCTGACCGAGGACGCCGATCTCAGCTACCGGGCTCAACTGCGGGGCTGGAGATTCATCTACCTGCCCTGGGTCGAGTGCCCCTCCGAGCTGCCCGACGAGATGTACGGATTCCAGGTGCAGCAATCGCGCTGGGCGAAGGGCTTGACGCAGTGCGCCCGCAAGCTGCTGCCCTCGATCCTGCGCGCCCCGATCCCCTGGCGCGTCAAGCTGGAGGCCTTCTTCCACCTGACGCCCAACATCACGTACCCGCTGATCGTCGTGGTCTGCGCCCTGATGCTGCCCGTGATGATCGTGCGTTTCTACATGGGCTGGGTGCAGATGCTGGTGCTGGATTTGCCGCTGATCGTGGCCTGCTTCTGTTCCATGTTCGTTTTCTACACGGCGGCGCAGCGCGAGATCTTCCCCCGCACCTGGTACCGCAGCATTTTCCTGTTCCCCGCACTGCTGGCGGCCGGTGTGGGCCTCACCGTCGTCAACACGCGCGCCGTGATCGAAGCTCTGCTCGGCCGCCAGAGCAGTTTCGTGCGGACCCCGAAATACGCGGTGGCGGGCAAGGCGCCGAAGACGGTGCGGCAGAAATATCGCCGCAAGAGTGGCTGGCTGCCCTGGATCGAGCTGGCGATAGGGACTTACTTTCTCGGGATGGTCGCCTTCGCCATCGAAACGTCCAATTTCTTCTCGCTTCCCTTCCTGCTGCTCTTCGTAGCCGGGTATTACTGGGCCGGCCTGGCTACCCTGGCGCAAGAGTACCGGGATCGGCTGCGCGCTGCGCGCCGCCGCCGGCTGGAATGGGAAACGGCTCGCTGACCGCCCTCACCAGATCCCGATCAGCTTCCACCAGGCGAAGCCCGCGCTCGACCAGACGGCCAGATTCACCAGCGATACGGCGGCCCCTACCTTCCACCAGCGCCCCAGACTCACGTAGCCGTGGGCGAAGAACATGGGTGCCGGCGTCGCGCCGTAATGCGTCAGCCCGGCCGCCAGACTGGTGAAACACGCGAACGCGTACACCGCCAGACCCAGCGGAGCGCCCCGCAACGCCAGCACGGCCAGAAAGGGCGAATACATGGCCAGCAGGTGAGCCGTGATGGAGGCGTAAGCGTAGTGCGAATAGAAATACACCAGCAAGGCCACCGCCAGCAGCGTCACCCATCCGGCGCTCGGGAAGGCGCCGCCCACAGCCTTGGCGAAGGCCGTCGTCACGCCGGCCGCGTTCAATCCCGTGCCCAGCATGAGCAAGCCGCCATACCAGATGAAAATGTCCCAGGCCGCACGCTCGTTCTTGACGTCCTCCCAGCTCAGCACGCCCGTCACCAGCAGGGCGCAGGTTCCCATCAAAGCCGTCACCGTGACGTCCAGCTGATGCCACCGCGTCGTCATCCACGTTCCGCACACGCTCAGGAACACCGCCAGCACCACCCATTCCGCCCGCGAAACCGGGCCCATGGCCCGCAGTTCCCGCGTCGCGAAGGCCGCCGCTTCCGGTGTGCGACGGATCTCCGGTCGGTTCAGCCACGACACCACCAGCGGCACGAGAACCAGCGAGCACAGGCCGGGCACGATTCCGGCCACGAACCAGCTCATCCAGTCCACCGGGTAACCAAAGCTTTCCCTTGCGATCTGTGCGGCCATGGGGTTGGATGCCTGTCCGGTCAGGAACATGGCGGCTGTGATGCAGGTCGCTTGATAGACGGCTGTCATCAGAAACGAGCCCAGCAACGCGGCGGTCGGTCCTGGTTGCGAGCCGTATAACTCCGCCACCGACCGTACGATGGGCAGCACCACGCCACCCGAACGCGCCGCGTTGGAGGGAATCACCGTGGCCAGCACCATGTCGGAAAGCGCGAGCGCGTAGCAGACCCCCAGCGAGGTGTGGCCGAACCAGCGTACGAAGATCAGGGCGATCCGTCGCGCCAGTCCTGTCCGGATCAGCGCGCGCGAGATAAAGAAAGCCGCCATGACGAGCCATGCCAGATCGCTGGCGTAACCGCTGAGCGCCTGCTCGATGCTGAGCCCGCCCCACACCGTGCTGAGCGTCAGAGCAAGCAGCACAAGGGCCCCGCCGGGCAGCGGTTGCGATAGCAGGCCCGATACCGTCGCGGCGAAAATCGCCAGCAGCCGCCAGCCCTCCGGCGTGATCGAGGCGGGTCGTGGCGCCAGCCAGCCGATGCCGACCAGAAGCGCCAGCGGAATGGCCGCGCGCCACCAGCCGCCCCAGCGTCCCTCTCTGCCATCCCCGGCTTGCGACATCGGCGTGCCATCATATCCTAGTGGGATGAAGCTCCGCAGGCGCGATCTGTTGTTGGCTTCCCCGTGGGCGCTCGGCGCCCGAACCGGTGAGCAGGAGCCGCCGCGCACGATTCCGGATTACGAAAAGCCGCTTTTCGACCTTCACAGCGTCTGTCGCACCCCGGTCAAGATCGCATCCATCGAGTTGCTCCGCAACGGCAACGTCTACCTGGTCCGGTCGCGTTCCGCCGACGGTGCGGTCGGGCTGGCGCGCACCAAGCAGGTCGAAGACTTCATTCCGATCCTTCTGCGGCGGGTCATCCCCCACTTCCTCGGCAAGGACGCACGCGATCTGGAAACGCTGGTGGACGAGGTCTACGTGGCCAATTACAAGATGGCGGGCCAGGCGTTCTGGTGCCCGGTGGCGTACGTGGAGCAGAGCCTCTGGGACCTGCTCGGCAAGGTCGCCAAAAAGTCGGTCGGCGAGCTCATGGGCGGCGTCCTGCGCCGCGAAATCCCCGTCTATCTGTCGGGCTCGGAACGCAACACGACCGCCGAAGAAGAGGTCGAAATTTACGTCAACGCCGTGGCCCTCACCGGAGCGCGCGCCGTGAAGTTCAAAATCGGCGGCCGCATGAGCCGCAACGCCGACGTTTATCCGGGCCGCACGCGGCGGATGATGACGCTGGCCCGCAAGCGCCTCGGTGACAACATCACGATCTACGCCGACGCCAACGGGTCGTATGACTCGAAAGTCGCCATCCAGGTCGGCCGGATGCTCGAGGATCTCGAAGTGGCCTTCTTCGAAGAGCCTTGTCCCTGGGAAGAGCTAGGCGAGACCAAGCGCGTCGCCGACGCCCTCTCCATGCCCGTGGCCGGTGGCGAGCAGGATGCCAGCCTGTGGCGCTTCCAGTGGATGATCGAGAATCGCGTGGTGGATATCGTGCAACCCGACCTGAACTACAACGGCGGCTTCATCCGGGCCGCGCGAGTGGCGCGCATGGCGCGGCAGGCAAAGATGTGGATCGTGCCCCACAACACCCAGACCGATGCCGCCGCCTGCAACATCCTCCAGTTCGCCTCGGCCATCCCCAACATCGGCCCGTACATGGAATTTCCCTTCCGCGGACCTCGCAAGCCGGCCTCCTGGTACTCGCCGGACTTCGACGTTCGCAACGGCGTCATCAAGGTCCCCGAAGGACCGGGGCTTGGCGTGGAGTTCGATCCCGACTGGCTCAAAAAAGCCGTGCGAGTGGAAACCTGCTGAAGCCTCACGGGTTGGCTTGGGCCGGGTAACGCAATACGGTGAAGTTTTCCAGGCTCACCGTATCGGAGCCGGCCACCGTGAGCGCCCCGAGGAAATCCACCGTGAGCGGCGCGTTCAGCGGATCGGTGGCGGTGCCTGCCGCGACCGAAAGGCTCACGCCGGTGCCCCAATCCTGCGCGCTCCACTGCACGCCGGAATTGCGGACTGCGGCGTCAGCCCGCCCGGTGATGAGAGTCGCGCTTGCGTCAACTGAGCGTGCAACCAGCGTCGTGGCGCCCCAGCGAACCGCAATCTGAAAGCCCGCGCTTGCTCCCTGGTGTGCGTAATCGAAGCGGACTTCCACCCGGTCGCCGGGCTTCAGGTAATCGCCCGGAATCGTGCAACTGCCCAGGCGCGTCAAGGTGGCTGAGTTCGTTGCGCCGCCCACGCTGGAGCAGAGAACTTGGGGCAGCGTGTGGACCTGGCCGCCCTCCACCGTCTTGCGCGCTTGCGCGGCGGTGTTGTACCAGAAGTCGCCATTCGACGGGCTGGCGGGATCGCTCGGGCTGCCCGCATCGCGCCACGCGGCCTGTGAGCTGGTGGTCGCAGCCCGGAACGCGCCGGCCGTGAATTGTCCCGCCCCGTCCACGCGCGCAATCTCTACCCCGTATGCGTTCTGCCAGCTTGTGACCGGTGCGCCGCCCTGGTTCTCCCCGGCACGCACCGCCAGCGTCGTTGCCGCGCCTGAAGCCGCATCCCAGACCATCAATGTCGCCAGGCTCGCGTTGTTCCCCACAGAAAGCCGCCGGTTCGTGTTGTCCCAGAACAAACGCGCATGGTTTTGCGCCAGATTGCCCTGTTCGTCTACGAACGGCACCGAGCCGGCGGGAAAGTTCGTGAACAGGCAGGTATTCCAGACCGCGTCCTGTCCATTCGACGTGAGGCAGCGATTGGCGGGACCCAATGGAAGCCGCGACCACGTTGTCGGCGACGTCCCCAGAGCCACGATCAGGTCGCCGCGAACCGGAGCGGCAGGCGTCGTATCCGTATGCGCCGCGCTCAGCAAAGCGTGCGCGCCCGATCCCTGCGCGGGCAGCCGGTATGAGGCCGTCAACACATCGCCGGGTTGCGGGATGGCCTCACTGGCGAAGGTGATCACGTTGCCTTGCAGCGTGTAGTCCAGGCCCTGCTTGAGCAGGAGGCCGTTGCGGTAAAGCTCGAGCGAAGAGGGAGGCGAAGGGCTGTCCGCCAGCGTGAACACCGCGTTGGTCCCGTTGAGCAGGCCGGCGGGCGTCTCCGCATCCACGAATTCCGCCGAAGCGCCGCCGCCCACGCCGCACGGCCCCGAACTGCCGTCCACCCGCACGCAGTCTTGGAGGTTGCCCGAGACCGCCTCGAGCGCGCCGCTGGCGTTGATGTAGACCGCGCGCGAGGCGGCATAGCCCGCCCCCTTGACCGGACGTTCGTCCAGCGCTTCCCTCAAGCCGGCCACGTCGCCGATCTGGAGCGTCCCTGTTTCGGGCGCAGGAGGCAACGGCCCTGCCACCCGCACGTCCCGCACGCGGAGCGGCGCGGCGCTGGGCGGCACGGCCCAGGTCTCCTCGAACTGCACTTTGCCTCCGCTGTTGTAGCGGACGCGATAGGTCGTGGGCGGCGTGGCCGTCGTCGTCGGCACCAACCGCACCCTGAGAACGCCGTTGACGACGGGCACGGTCAACTGCTGCATGGCGATGTTGGATCGGTCGGAAGCTTCGAAGCTGCGCCACTCGATGATCAGCAGACCCTGGAACGGCGTCCCGTCGGCCCGGTACAGCACGTCCTGAATCGTCGTCAGCGGCGGCGCCGCCCACAGTGTCGTGGCGGCCAGCAAAGCGCACATGGCCCGCATAGGATTCGGTCAACCTCCGGATGAAGAACGGCCCGGAAGCCGCCGTCTCCGGTTCCGCCATCCCCAAGGCAGCTTTGCGTGGCGGCGGAAGCAGGATGCGGCCGGCGCCGGGCCCGAACAAGTGGGAACTACCGGCATCAGTCTACGGCTGCCCGGCGGATAACCCCCGGGACCCGGCCTGGCGCGCCGAAAGCAAAGTTTCTTGCGCTCAGTGGATTGGGCGCCCTCCGCTTTTTGTTCTCCGGCTGTCACCGCGCCCCGTCGCGCGGTCCGCCGCCGTGCGAAAATCTATCCCAGCAACCGCGTTCCGACGCCGAAGCCGTCATCGCGGACGAGAGTGTGCTATATGGAGCAACCTTCCTGGTCGGATTCCGAACTGATCATGCGGGCCGGCGATCTGTGGGCGGAGGCCACCTGCTCACCTTTCCTGGACGCCGCCGCCACGGGAACCCTGCCCGAGGACGCGTTTGGTCGCTGGCTGGCCCAGGACTACCTGTTCGCCCGCGGCCTCACCGGCTACCAGGCCATCGCTCTGGCGAAAGCGCCGCGCGACGCGCACCGCGTCCTCATCGGCGGGCTGGTCGCCCTCGACCGCGAACTCGAGTGGTTCGAAAATCACGCCGAGCGTCGCGGGATCTCGCTCGCCGAACGGCCCCACCCGGTCTGCCGGGCCTACGTGGATTTCCTCATGCGCAGCGCGTACACACAACCGTGGCCCGTTCTGGCCGCCATCCTCTTCGGCGTGGAAGCCTCCTACCTGGCCGCCTGGAGCCGCCTGACGCCCTCAGGCCCCTACGCCGAATTCATCGAGCGCTGGTCCAACCAGGCGTTCGTCCACTACGTGAGCGATCTTGCCGTCCTGGCCCGCCGCTACCCTCACCCTGACGCCCAGGACGGCTTCAACCAGGTCCTTGTGTACGAACGCGATTTCTGGCGCATGGCCTGGGAGGGATAGCGCGATGCTCCATCAAGCCTTGTGGGATTCCTGCCGGGATCTGGCCGAGGACTGCCTGACCCATCCTTTCGTGCGGGGTCTGGCCCAGGGCACGCTGGATCCTGCCGTCTTCCGCGATTACGTCGCGCAGGACGCTTTCTACCTGCGAGCCTTCATGAAATCCTACGCGCTGGCTCTGGCGCGATGTGACGAGCCCGGGGCCGCTCAGGCTTTCCACGAGCTGATCGGCGGCGTTCTCCAGGAAATGGCCATGCATCGCGAATACGCGCGCACCCTCGGTGTCAAACTTGCCGCCGCGCGACCCAACGCAGCCTGTCTGGCTTACACCGATTTCCTGCTCGCCACGGCCTGGGGTCGGACGCTGGGTGAAATCCTGGCCGCGATGACGCCGTGCATGCGTCTCTACGCCTGGCTCGGACAGAATCTCGCCCGCCAGGCCACCCCTGAGAACCCTTACCGTCGCTGGATTGAAACCTACGGCGCTGCCGAATTCGATCAGCTCGCCGCGCGCATCGAATCTTTGCTGGATGCGTACGCCACCGACAGCCCGGAGATCCGCGACGCCTACCGTTATGCCATGGAGTGCGAGCTGCGCTTCTTCTCCGCGGTGATGCCCGCTTTGACGGTTTGAAATCCTCCCGGCGCCGGACGCCGTGCGGCTTCCTTTCCCGTCAGGCGACCGGGCTGGCCTGAGGCGGCCCTAACGGGCCCGCTCAGGCTTCCAGGCGAATGCTAGGTGACGCTGCCCCGACGTTCCCGTATTCGGCGGGCGGTTTTTTCATTCGCGCCAGTCGCGCTGCGTCATGCGTCCGGGCGGCCAGGATCAGACGCCGTGCCTGCTCGATCTCTCGCAGAGCTTCAGCCAGCGCGTCCTCGTCCGCCTCTGGACTCCCGACCGCCTCCTCGAAGGCCACGCGGAGATCTTCGAGCGCCCGCCTCGCACGCGCGTAGTCGGCTGAAGCCGCCGCCTCCCGCAAGCGCCCTTGCGCCTCTCGGATCTGCTCTCTCATGACGAGTACATCCGCTGGGCGATGCGCATGGATTCGAACAGGTTCGTGATGTAGATCGCCTGTTGCTCGAGCGCGGCGATCATGGCGTCGGCGGCATTGATCCGTGCCACCAGCTGCTCGCGCGTTCGATCCACACGCTGTTGCTCCTCTTCGATACGGCGATCTTGCGCGCTGAGTTCATCGCGCACGCTCTTGGCCGCCAGGCTGAGACTGCCCGCATCCGAGTTGAGGACCGCGTCCAGCACTTGCGAGGTCCACCCCAGGAACCCTTCTCCTGAGCCGGAACCCAGAAACTCGGTCAACTGCTGCCAGCCTCGTGCGGCTGCGTTCTGCAAGGCCGTGGCATCCAGCGAGAGCTTGCCTTTGTCGTCGAAGGCCAGGCCGAGGTCGGTGAGGGTGCGCAAGGCTCCGGCGCCGCTGTCGTAGCGGGTCAGCTCGCGCAAAGCGTCGGTCAAGGTTCGCACGATGCTCTGGCCCGCCAGCGCGCCTCCTGCCCGCCCCCGGTGCGCATCCAGCGCCTCCATGGCGCTGTTGTAGGCCGTCACCAACGCCGACAGAGCGTTGCTCAACGCCGTTGTCGAGCGCGACACGGTCACGGTCGTCGCCACGCCGGGTTCGCTGATTCCCAATAGCGTGATCGTCAGGCCCGGCGCCAGCGTCACCGTGCGCGAATCGCTTTCGATCGCCTGCGACATGCCGTTGACTTTGTACGTCGCAGGCGATCCCAACGCCAACGTGTCCAGCAAAGCGCCCGAGTGATCTTCCAGCTCGATGGTGACAGCCGCTAGCTTCGTGCTGCGGACCGCCAGCCGGTAATCCGGCGCACTGGTTGTGCCGACATTGACGATGGAGGCCTCGACTTCCAGGCCGGCCTCGTTGATCGCTTCCACGAGGGCCGTCAGGGTGGGGGCGGCAAGCGCAATCCCTTTGGACTCTCCATTGACCCGGAGACTGAGGCTCGTGGCGCTGGTGATGCTTTGCGTAGCCGGATCGGAGACGCGCGGCAGACCGTTCTTGCTCAGCGTGCTCGTCCAGGCGCCCAGGCTGATGACCTCGACGCTCCACACACCGGTCATCGCGCCCGCGCCCACCGAGGCGCTCAGCACGGCCCCGTTGGAAACGGCTGTAGCGTAGCCGGCCGTGCCGGTCACGTTTTTCAGAGCGTCCAGCGCGCCGCGCACGCTTTCCAAGCTGCGTTGCAGTTGCTCGAGGGCGGCCGATTGCTCCTGCAACGAGCGGCGTATGCTTTGAAGCTGCTTGAGCGGCAGCGAGGCGATGCCCACGGCACGCTCGATCAGCCCGTGAAAGTCGGCCGCGTACCGGCTCGCGCCCGTAAACAGCGTGCTCTCGGCCATGATTCGTTACATGCTCAAGGCAAGAGCCGGGCCCCATCGCGCCAGCTCAGGGGCCCAGCCCGGAAGCCAACTTCTCACTAGCCGCGCAACAGCGCCAGCACCGCTTGCGGCGCGGCGTTGGCCTGCGCCATCGCCGCCAGCGAGGCTTGCTGCATCACTTGCGCCTTGGTCAGATTGGCCGCCTCCGCCGCCATGTCGGCATCGCGCAGACGAGACTCGGCGGCCGAGTAGCTGGCGATCTGCGACTGCGCGAGCTGGATGGCGTACTGGAGCTTGTTCTGACCGGTACCCACGCGCCCCTGGACCAGACCCAGGTTGGCAATGGCGGTCGAAATCGCCGACAGCGCCGCCAGCGCATTCGCCGTCGTGGTGGCGCTCGCCGAGGGATCCTGGACGGTCAGCGGCCCGGTGCTGGTCACGAAGCCGTCATCGCCGGTGTTCGAGGTGACCACGATGCTGAAGTCGCTGGCGCTCTGGATCGTGATCTGACCCGCAGCCGTGCCCGGCAGCGCGTAGATACCCAGGCTGGCGGTCCGTGTGTTGATCGCTGCCACCGCGGCCGCTGCCGAACCCGCGTTGGAGGCGTTCAGCGTCACCGCCACCGAACCGCTGGCGTTCTGAAAGACGAGCACTTCCGAGTTGTTTCCGCCGATGCCCGTGAAAGCGGTGGACGGCAGCCGATAGACGCCTTCATTGACGCGGGCCGTCCCGTTCGCCGCCAGCCCGGTCCCTGCCGATGCGGTCCCCGCCGTCACCACGAAGGCCCGCGTGCCGCCGAAGGCCAAATAGCCATTGGCGTCCGTGGTGGCCGAGATCCCGTAGCTGGCCAGCGCATTGTTCAACTGCGTCAGCGCGGCCGAACCCGTGATGCCGCCGGTGCCGCCCGTCACCGTGACCGTCACCGTGCCCGTCTGCCCCAGCGTGGCGTCGTAGATGTTGAAGCTGAAGGTCTGCGTTCCACCCGCCAGGAACAGTGTGGTCCCGTTGAGGTCCACGTTCCCGACGGTCGTCCCGCCGGCGGCCACGCTGGTGGCGCCGATGCCCAGACTGGTGGCGTCCACGCGGTTCAGGCTCCCGCTCAGGTCCACCGTCACCTTGGCGTTGGCTTGATTGGAGCCGCCGCCGATGTATACCTGCAAGGTCGTATTGTAGGTGCCGCCCTCGACCAGCCCGATGTTGGCCGCCTGCCGGTTGATTTCCGCCAGCAGCGCCTGATACTCGGTGTTCAGCGTGACGCGGCTGCCGGAAAACGTGTTCGAGGCCGACTGCGTCGCCAGCGTCTTGAGCCGGTCGAGAATCTTGGCGATGTTGTTGAGCCCGCCGTCGATGATTTGCAGCGCGCTGATGCCGTCGTTGGCGTTGCGCACGCCCTGCACCAGCTCTGCGATATCGCTGCGGTACTTGTTGGCCACGGCCAGACCCGCAGCGTCATCGCCGGAGGCGTTGATGCGATAGCCGGACGTCAGCCGCTGGATCGTCCGGCTTTGGAATTCATTGTTCACCCGGAGGTTTTCCTGGGCGATGAGCGAGTTGACGTTGGTAACGACCGAAAACATTTCCTCACATCCTGTTCCGCTGCGCTTCCCGGCGTCCTGCCGGGCCCGGGTTCTCCTTGGGTTCGGATACCCGGGGCACAGCCTCACTCGCCTTATCGGCCGGCTGGATCCTGGCCTTGAACTCTTTCACCCGCCTGATCCGCCGATCTCCGCGTGCAACGCCTCGGTCACGCGCTCCACCACTTCAGCCCAATCACCCGGGCGACGCTGCCGGAACAGCCGCATGGTCGGATACCACGGCGTATCCTCCCGCTCGAGCATCCAGCGCCAGTCCGGCGAAAAACCCAAAAGCAGCCAGACCTTGCGACCCAGTGCTCCGGCCAGATGCGCCACCATCGTGTCCACCGAGATCACCAGATCGAGATTCATGAGGGCCGCCGCCGTGTCCACGATGGTCCCGGTTTCCTCCTCCAACTCGCGCAGCTCCATGCCCTCGATCCGCGCCCGCCAGCCCCGTTGCAGGCTGAAAAACGCGACCCCCGGAATCCGCCCCAGCGGCGCCAGCAACTCGGGCGCGATCGAGCGCCGACGATCCTGCCGGTGATGGGGATTGCCCGCCCAGACCAGTCCTACTTTGAAGCCTTGCTCCACGGAGAGGCGACGCTCCCATCTCGCCCGGTCCTCGGCAGCGACTTCCAGATAGGGAACCCGCCCCGGGACCGTCTCCAGCGTCGTGCCCACCAGATGCGGCAGGCTCAGCAGCGGAGCATGCACATCGTATTGCTCATCCGCCTCCGCCACCCAACGTGCGGGCATCAGCGGCCGCAACCTGGACTGGCAATTCAGACGAACGCGCGCGCCGGCGTTTTCCAGAATGGGCAGGTAGCGCACGAACTGGATCGTGTCGCCCAGTCCCTGTTCCGAGTACGCCAGAAGCGTCCGCCCGTGGAGCGGCTCGCCTCGCCACGGCGAGCCCGGGCGCGGCGGCATGCGAAAATCCTTGCGCCGGAGACGCCACTCGTACTCGGCAAAACCCTGCTCGAAATCGCCTCGCCGCAGCCACGCCATCGCCCGGTTCGTGCGCGCCTCGGCAAAGTCGGGCTTGCGTCGCACCGCCTCTTCAAAACACTCGAGCGCCTCGTCCCAGCGTCCCAACTGCTCCAGCGCGAACCCGCGCTTGTTCCAGAATTCGGCGGCGCCGGGCTTCAGCGCCAGAGCCCGCTCGTAGCACTGAAGCGCTTCCTCATCGCGCGCCCGCCAGGCCAGAACATCGCCCAGGTTGGCGTGCGCCTCCGCCAGCGCAGGGTTCAGTCGCAGGGCCTCCAGGCACGGCACGCTGGCTTCGGCGTGCCGTTGCTGCTCGATGAGAGCCGCGGCAAGATTGGCATGGGCCTCGGCCAGACCGGGCTTCAGACGCACCGCCCGCCGCGCAGCCAGTTCGGCTTCCCGCGCCCGGCTGCGCGCCAGCAGAATGGCGCTCAGGTTGGCTTCGGCTTCCGCCAATTGCGGGTTGCACGCCAGCGCCTTGCGACATGCGCCCTCGGCCTCCTCCAACCGGTCCATCTCCTTGAGCACGCTGGACAGATTCAGCCAGGCCTCGGCGTAGCCCGGCGCCAGCTCCAGTGCGCGCACCAGAGCCGCCCGGGCCTCCTCCAGACGACCACAGGCCCACAGCGTGTTGCCGTAGTTGTTGTAGGCCTCGGCGCGCCGGGGATCCAGGCGCAAAGCCGTCTCGTGATGTTCGATCGCCGCCGCCAGTTGCCCCAGGCTTGCGAGCACGCTGGCCAGGTTGCTGTGCGCCTCGGCATAGCGGCGGTCCAGCGCGACGGCGCACCGGTAAGCGGCGCACGCCTCTTCGAGGCGTCCCAGCGCCAGCAACACCGTGCCCAGGTTGTTGTGGAACATCGGCACGTGCGGGCTGGCGCCCAGAGCGCGCTGAATCCAACCCACTGCCTCCCCCGGCCGCCCGCTCTGGTAAAACAGCATGCCCATCAGGTGCAAGGCGTCGGCGTTGTCCGGATCGCTCTTCAGGACCTCTTCGTAGACGGCCGCCGCTTGCCGGAGGCGTCCCGCCCGTTGGTGTTCCAACCCGAGTTTCAGCAGTTCCATGGTCGCGGTCACGGCAGTTCTCGCTTGTGTTCGACCCAGGTTTCCAGCTCGCTGCGCACGCGCTCGATCACCGGCCTCCAGGCCCCGCGCGCCGGCTGACGGAATAACCGCATCGTCGGATACCAGGGGCTGTCTTCCCGCGCGCGCATCCATCGCCAGTCCGGCGCGAACGGCAACAGGACCCACACCGGCCGCCCCAGAGCGCCGGCAAGGTGCGCATGCATGGTATCCACAGTAATGACCAGGTCGAGGCGCTCGATGGCGGCCGCCAGCCACGGCAGTTCGTTCCATGGCCTCGGCAGGAGCGAAAGCGACCAGCCCGCCGGCGGCTCGAGAGCCTGCTCGGCCCGCGGCCCGTCCTGCAAGCTGATGAAGGTGACGTCGCGGACCTCGCCCAACGGAGCCAGCTCCGAAAGATCGAGCGAACGCCGGTGATCGTTCCGGTGAGAAGGGTTGCCGGCCCACGCCAGGCCGACGAGCAGCGTGCCTTCAGGCGCGAGCCGGGGCCACTCAGCCGGGGGCGCGGGCGCTCGCAAATACGGCGTCCGGCCCGGCAGCGTTGCAAGCGTCACGCCCAGAATGGCCGGCAGGCTGAGCAGCGGAGCGTGAACCTCGAAAGCCGGCAGCGGATCACCGGCGGCCACCACCTCTTCGACCCCGGCGACCGTCCCCGCCAGCTCCACCAAGGCCCGCTGGCACTCCACCACCACCCGTCCGCCCGCGCGCGCCACTTCCGGCACGAGGCGCAGAAACTGAATCGTGTCCCCCAAGCCCTGCTCGGCGTGAAGCAGGATTCTCCGACCCTGGAGCGGTGTGCCATCCCAAACGGGCTGCGCGAAGGGTCGCGGCCTCACAGCGGGAAGTTTCCAGCGCCACTCATACTCCGGGAAGCCCCGACCCAGGTCCCCCTCCAGCAACCAGATCAGGGCGCGTGTCGCGTGAGCTTCGGCGTTGCCGGGATCCAGCCGCAACGCCTCTTCAGCGCAGGCCAGCGAGTCGGCCGGCAATCCCTCCTCGACCAGCGCGCGCCCCAAGTTCACGTAGACGGCAGGATCGTCGGGCCGCAGCCGCTGCGCCTCGAGATAGCAGGCCAGAGCCTCAGGAAAACGATCCAGCCGGTTCAGCGCGTTGCCCAGGTTCACGAGCGCCTCCACGTAATCCGGCGCCAGCCGCAGCGCTTCCTCGTAACACAGCAGGCTTTCCCGGAACCGCCCGAGGTCTTGCAGCACATTGCCCAGATTGTTGTGATAGGCGGGCGCCGCGGGATTCCCGGCGATGGCGCGCGCGATCAGCGCCGCCGCCACGGTGGGTTCTCCGGTCTGAGCCTTTAGGACCCCTAACAGATGAAGCGCGTCCGGCTGATCGGGTTGCTTTGCCAGCACCTCGCGATAGATCCGCTCAGCTTCCTGCCAGCGCCTCTGGTGCTGATGCTCGAGCGCCAGTTCCAGCAGCTCAACGGTGCTCAACATGGCCGGGGCCTCATGCGCTTCGGCTAACCTCGTCGTTGCGGGGTCGCTCCGGCGATTCCTGCTGGGGACCGGAACCGGACTCGGCGCCGGCTGCGCGCGACCGCAGCCGCTCAGCCAGTTCCGCTGCTTTCTCCGGCGTCGCTCCGCCCGCCGCCTCCAGGTTCTGCTGGCGCGTGAGCTTGACTTCCGCCCGGATGACCGGGATCTCCTTGGGCGCCACCACGCCCAACTTGACGCGACCAGGCAGGATCTCGAGCACGTGAACTTCGACCTGGTCGCCGATCACAATGGCCTGGCCGACCCTTCGGCGCACGATGAGCATACGTTTTCCTCGCGGGGGGGAACCGGCAAGGGATGCCTGTGCGAGTAGCCGGAGTCGCTCATAATCGCCTGCACCGCCCGGCGGTTGGCCAGGTTGACCACCACCGGCGCCAGCAGGTTGGCGGTCGGGGGCTGCCCCTCAGCGACCGCTACGATGGCCAGGCATAACACCTGCTTGCCGATCTCGGGCTGCCGGTCCTCGGGCAATTCCAGCAAGCGCAGGTCCTCCGCCGACAAGCTGAGCCGATAGCCCGGCTCGATGGCCTGCACCGGCAGCGTAATGAAGCAGAGATCGGGCCGCCTCAAGCTTTGCAGGAACACGATGGGCCGGATGTGCGATTGCTGGAGGGCGACGAACTCGCGTTGGTCCTCGAAGCCGGGCAGGCCGGCCGGGAACTCGAACACCGAATCACGCTCGTACTCGACGATGCCGAAATGCCGCGTCTCGAACCGCATGGCGACCCTACTTGCCTGCTATCGGCAGGCGCGCGCGCCGGCTTTACGGCTCTCGACCATGGCGAACGGGATCGTCCTGCCCGGCGGCGTTACGGTACAATTTCAGCTTCATGCCTGCGCGCGTGTCTCTGTTCGTGACCTGCATCGTGGACCAGTTTTTCCCCCGCGCAGGCCTGGCCATGGCCGAGGTTCTGGAACGCCTGGGCTACCGCGTGGAATTCCCCGAGGCGCAAACCTGTTGTGGCCAGCCGGCCTTCAACACCGGCTATCGTGAAGAGGCCCGCCGGGTGGCCCGCCACTTTCTGTCGGTGTTTCGCGATGCCGAGTACGTGGTCGTGCCTTCGGGATCCTGCACCTCGATGATTACCCGCCACTACGAGGAACTGTTCCGCAAGGACCCGGAGGCGCTCGAACAGGCGCGGCGGCTTGTGCCCCGGGTCTGGGAGTTTTCCCAATTCCTGCTCGAGGTAGCGGGTGTGGAGGACGTGGGCGCGCGTCTGCCCGCCGTGGTGACCTACCACGACTCTTGCCACGCCCTGCGCGAGCTCGGCATCCGTGAGGGCCCGCGCCGCCTGCTCGCCAAAGTCCGCGATCTCGAACTCCGCGAGATGCCTGCCAGCCAGGAATGTTGTGGTTTTGGAGGCACCTTCTCCGTCAAGTTTCCCGACGTTTCCGCCGGCATGGTGCGCGCCAAAGTGGACGCCATTCATCAGACCGGCGCGCAGTACGTGGTCTCGGTGGACGCCAGTTGTCTCATGCAAATCCAGGGGGCGCTGAACCGCGCCGGCTCCCCCGTGCGGACTCTGCATCTGGCCGAGGTCCTGGTCCGACAGTGAACCCGCCATGACCGCGCTGCCCCGTGAACAGATCCGACAGACCCTGGCCGACGCCCGCTTGCAGGCGGCCATTTATGCTGCGACGGGACGGCTGATGGAACATCGCCGGCAGGTCGTCGCGCCCGAAGTCCTCCCCGATTACCAGGAGCTGCGCGAGCAGGCGCGTCGCATCAAGGAACACACGCTGGAGAACCTGGACGCCTATCTGGAGCAGTTCGAAGCCCGTGTCCGCGCGCGGGGCGGCCAGGTGATCTGGGCCAAGGACGGCGCCGAGGTGGCCGACTTCCTGCTCGAGCTGGCGCGGCGCTCGCAGGCTCGACTGCTGGTCAAGTCCAAATCCATGACCACCGAGGAAATCGGCCTGCGCGAGCGGCTGGAGGCGCATCACTTCGAGGTCGTCGAAACCGACCTGGGCGAGTACATCATCCAGTTGGCGCACGAGCGGCCGTATCACATCGTGGCCCCTGCCCTGCACAAGACGCGCGAGGAGGTGGGCGAAATCTTCAGCCAGCGGCTGGGCGTCGAGCGGGAGAACGCGCCGGAAAGGCAGACCAAGATCGCCCGCGCCATCCTGCGCCAGAAATTTCTGGCGGCGGATATCGGGATCACCGGCGCCAACTTCCTGGTGGCTGATTCGGGCGCCGTGGTGCTGGTGGAAAACGAAGGCAACGCGCGCCTCACCACCAGCGCGCCGCGCATCCACGTGGCCGTGGCGGGAATCGAAAAGCTCATCCCGCGCGCCCAGGATCTGGCCGTTTTCCTGAAACTGCTGGGCCGCAGCGCCACCGGCCAGCCGCTCACCGTGTACACCTCCGTCCTTTCGGGGCCGCGGCGCGAGGGGGAGTGGGACGGGCCGGAACAATTTTACGTCGTTTTGTTGGATAACGGCCGCAGCCGCGTTCTGGCGGACCGCGACAAGCGTCAGACCCTGTACTGCATCCGCTGCGGCGCGTGTCTGAACCACTGCCCGGTTTACCGGCGCATAGGCGGCCATAACTATCCCTGGGTGTACTCCGGGCCCATCGGCAAGATCGCCTCGCCGCAGTTCCAGGGGCTGACCCAAGACCCGTGGCTGCCCTTCGCCTCCAGCCTCTGCGGGGCCTGCGCCGAGGTCTGCCCGGTCAAGATCGAAATTCCGCGCCTGTTGCTCGAGCTGCGCGCGGAGGTCGTCAAGACCCAGGCCCGCGAGAAGCAGCGGCGCGCGGAACGATGGGCCTTCAAGCTTTGGGCCTGGGTGATGTGCCGCCCGCGCGTGTACGAGGCGCTCAGCCTGGCCGCGGGCCTTCTGGCCGGTGAAGGCGACAGCCAGGGTTGGTTGCGCCGGCTGCCGGGACTGCTGAACGCGGGGCCGCTGCGGGCCTGGATGGACTATCGCGACCTGCCGGCGCCGGGCCGCAGCTTTCGCGCGCTGTGGAGGGCGCGCACAGCCAGAGTGCGGGAATGATCAGCCGGGATCACATCCTCAACAAAGTCCGCACCGCCTTGGGACGCTCGAGCAGCCGCGAGCCTGCGCCCGCTCCCCCCGCACGGCTTGCGATCCCGGAGTGGGGCCCTGAGGAAAGGTGGCGGCGATTCGCGTGCGCTCTGGAAAAGCTGGGCGGCAAAGCGGTGCTCGCCGGCGATGGCGCCGAGGCCCGGCAGTACGTGGCTCAATTGACTTGCGGACGCCCCGCCGTCGCCTCTCTCTCGCCTTTCCTCGAATCGTGCGGCATTGACGAATTGCCCGGCGTCCGTCGCCGCTTCCGCGACGCCGCCGAGCTGCGCGCAGCCTGCGCCGCGGCCGAGTTCGGCATCACCGGCGCCGACTATGCTCTGGCCGAGACCGGCACGCTGGCCTTGTTTTCTTGCCGCGAGGAAGCGCGGCTGATTTCGCTGTTGCCTCCTGTGCACGTGGCCCTGCTGCCGGCTTCCCGATTGCTCACCGGCCTGGACGAATTGCTCGGCCTCGTTCCCGACCCGGCCGGAATCTCCAGCGCCCTGGTTCTCATCACCGGTCCGAGCCGCACCGCCGACATCGAGCAGATCCTGGTGCGCGGCGTCCACGGGCCGGGTGAAATTCATGTCATCGTGGTGAATGAAAGGGAGGAGACGGGATCATGAAACAACTGTGCATCTCCGCCGGACTGTGGCTGGCTACCGGCGTTGCCCTCCACGCCCAACTGGGTGAACTCTCCATCAGCGCCGGCCGGGCCGCGGCTCGCAACAACGTGCTCGGCACGGCGCGCGATCTGGCCGGGGCCGTGCTGGACTACAAGAGCGAGACCAACTTCCGCCTCGGCTTCCGATTCACTTTCAACAGCTACCGGTTCTTCGGCCATGAAATCGGCTACGCCTATAACCGGGGCAAGTTGACGGTGAACACCAGGCCGCCCGCCGAAGTCGGCCTGCCCGTCCACCAGGGCATCTATAACTTCCTGGCCTATGCTACGGCCGAAGGCGCCGCCGTACGGCCATTCATTGCCGGCGGCGGGCATTTCGGGACCTTCTACCCGCCCGGAACCGGCGTCTTCTCGGGCAACGGAGTCACCAAGTTCGGCTTCAACTATGGCGCCGGTCTGAAATTCCGGGTCAGCCCATTGCTCATGTTGCGACTCGATTTGCGCGATTACGCGACGGCCAAGCCTTTCGGAGAGTCCTTCCCCGATCAGAAGGGCCTGCTTCGCATCCTGGAAGTGTCCATGGGCTTGGGCATCGCCTTCTGAGCTGGGCGGAGCCGGCCCACCGGAACGGACCGAAGCGCCAAATCTCCCCCGAGCGTCAGCCCGGCGCCTCGCCCGATCGCCCGAGGCGCAACAGATTAATGCTAATCAATTTCAGTCTTGCCACTGGAAGCATCCAGTGGTACGCTAGAAACCCGGTCCAGCAGTACCATGACTCTTGTTGCCTGGCCCCCGCCTCTGTGGCAGGAGATCCTCCTCCTTGCCCTGGTCGTGCTGCTGTTCCTCGCCTACTGGTTCCGGCGCAACGTCCTGGCCGAGCTCAAGGCCCAGCCTCCCGGCGAGCTGATCGAGCAGATTTGCCGCGCCAACGACCTGGGCTTCCCGACCATCCTGGAGCGCCTGCAAGCGGGGCACGATCTGGAGAGCTGGGCAATGGCCGGGAGAGTTTTGGGGCGGGATTACAAACTGCTCACGTTCCTGCTTTTCCACGCCGGAGGGACCGGGCGTTCGCGGGTCACCTTCAGCGATCGCATGCTCATGGCCGACTTCCGCCTGATGCAGATCCGGTACTGGATTACGCTCAGCATCGCGCAACGCCCGCCGAGGCAGGCGCTGGAGGAAATGGTCAGGATCCTGGGCCGATTGGCGGACTCCGTCGCACGCCGGGTCTATCCGGCCCGCTCACGCTCGACCACCGCTTGAGCTTGCCGGCAAGGGCGCCGACGACCAATCGCTTACAATGGAAGTGTGGAGGCTGATTCCCGCCTGCAAGACTCCGTCCAGGGCCTGAACCTCGTCCGCCAGGAGATCGCCAAGATCATCGTTGGCCAGCAGGACGTGGTCGAGGGCGTGTTGCTCTGCTTGCTGGCGGGCGGGCACGTGTTGCTGGAGGGCGTCCCCGGGCTGGGAAAGACCACCTTGCTGCGGACCCTGGCTCGCGCCCTGAACCTGAAGTATTCGCGCATCCAGTTCACGCCCGACTTGATGCCGGCCGACATCGTGGGGAGCATGATCCTGGAAAATACGGACACCGGCGCCAAGGCCTTGCGCTTCCAGCCCGGTCCGATTTTCGCCCACCTCGTGCTGGCTGACGAGATCAATCGGGCCACGCCCAAGACGCAATCGGCGCTTCTGGAAGCCATGCAGGAACGAACCGTGACCAGCGGGAACACCACCCACCACCTGGAAGCGCCTTTCCTCGTGATGGCCACACAGAACCCCATCGAGATGGAGGGCACCTACCCTCTGCCCGAGGCTCAACTGGACCGCTTCCTGATGAAGATCCTGGTGAAGTACCCCTCGCGCGATGAGCTGGCCACCATCGTGGAGCGTACGATCCAGAAGGATGATCCGGTGGTGCGGCAGGTCATGGATCGGCACGAGATCCTGCAAGTCCGAGCCGCCTGCCGGGAGGTGCTGGCCGCTCCCCACGTGCGGGATTTCGCGGTGGACCTGGTCCTGAGCACCCAGCCTGCCCATCCCCACGCCCACACGCTCGCCCGTCGCTACATTCGTTACGGCAGTTCTCCCCGCGGCGCGCAGGCTCTGGTGGAGTGCGCCCGCGCCCTGGCCCTCGTGCGAGGCCGGTTCCACGTCAGCATCGAGGACGTTCTCCACGTGGCGCCCGCGGTGCTGCGCCATCGCATCATTCTCAACTTTGACGCGCACGCCGACGGGCAGACGCCCGACAGCATCCTGGAAGAAATCATTCGCAGCGTCGCCGCCAGAGCCCCGGCGGCCTGACAGAGGGGCGTGGTCGGTCCATGCCCGGGCACGATTGGGTCAATCAGAAATTCCTGGAAAGGCTGGAACGGCTGGCCTTGCGCTGGCGCAAGTCCTTTCCCGGCTTGATCGGCGGCCGCAACGCCTCGCACTTCGGCGGGCCGGGCATGGAGTTTCTCGATCACAGGCACTTCCACTACGGCGACGATCTTCGCGCCGTCAACTGGCGCGCGTACCTGCGGTTCGAGAAGCTCTTCCTGAAAGTCTTCCGGATCGAGCCGCACGCTCCGGTGCGCCTGTTGCTGGACGCCAGCGCCTCCATGGAGTTGGGCGCGCCTCCCAAGTTCGATTACGCGCGCCGACTGGCAGCCGCGTTGAGCTACGTGGCTCTGGTTCGCCTGGACGCGCTGGTTCTGGTCCCTTTCCGTGAGGGACTGGAATCCGTCATGCGTTGCGTGGGAGGGCGCCACCGCTTTGCCCCGGTCATCGAGTTCCTGGCCGAACTTCGCCCGGCCGGGCGGACCAGTTTCCTGGAGGTCGCGCGCCAGTTCGTGGACCGCTTCGCCGACCGTGGCCTGCTGGTTGTCATCTCGGATTTTCTCGATGAGGGCGACGCGCTCAAGGCCTTTCAGTATCTGGCCGATTTCGGCCACGAGCTGGTCCTCATCCAACTGTGGTCCGAACAGGACCGCGTCCCGCCGTGGGAAGGACGGCTGAACCTGGTGGACGCGGAATCGGGCGCCGCGCTCGAGCTGGACTTCGACGCTACTGCGCGCCGGCAATATACGGCCGCATTCGACGCCTACTGCGAGGCCCTCCGCCGGGTGGCTCTGTCCAACGGGGGGCGTTACGTGGGCTTGCCCACCACGCTGGATCTGGAAGAGGCCGTTTTCGGCCTGCTCGCCGGCGCCGGGGCCGTGGAAGCATGAGTTTGCTCAACCTTACGCTGGCGCAGTTCCTGGGCTTGCTCGGGGCCGGTTCGGCCCTCCTGATTGTGCTGTACCTGCTGGATCGCTCGCGCCGCCGCCAAAGGGTCTCCACCTTGCGTTTCTGGGTCGAGGCGAATCGCGCCCCCGAAACCCGGCGCCGCCGTCGCATCCAGCAATGGCCTTCGTTGTTGTTGCAATGGCTCGCGCTGGCGCTCCTGCTCGCGGCTCTTGGAGATTTGCGAGTAGGATCGCGTGGACAGGCGTCGCGCGATCACATTCTGGTACTCGACACCTCGGCCTGGATGGGCGCACGGGCGGCGGACCGCACCCTGATGGTGGAGGCACGGGAGCTGGCTCGCGCCTGGCTGCGGCGGTTGCCGGCAGGCGACCGGGTCATGCTCGTTCGGGCCGACGCTCTGACGACGCCTGCCACGCCGTTCACAGAGGACCGAGCCCTGCTCGAGGAAGCCATCGCGCGATCCCAGCCCAGCGCCACGGCGTTGCGTCTGGGTCGCGCCCTCGCGTTCGCTGATCGCCTGCGGCGCAGTGGCGGGAACGCCGGCGAGATCGTCTTCATCGGCAGCGGACGCATCGCGCCGGAGGAGCTAGCTCAGCCTGCCCGAATCCCGGATGGGCTGCGGTTCCTGGAGGTTCGGGGCGAAATGGACAACTGCGGCTTGCGCCATGTTGTTTTGCGCCGCGACCCCCAGGATCCTTCGCTCTGGCGAATTCTTGCCCGGGTCCGCAACTACGGCCGGCGTCCGCAGTTTCGTCGCCTCAGGCTGGCCTTTGGAGGCTCGCCCGCCGGCGAAGCGGTCTTGAGTCTGCCGCCGGATTCCGAACACGAGGCCGCCTTTTCCCTTCGCACCCAGGCAGCCGGCTGGCTGGAACTCCGCCTTTCGGGGAGAGACGCTTTGGCCGACGACGATGCGGCCGTACTCGAGCTGCCTGCTCTTCGCCCGATCCGCCTCCTGGCGTACACACGGCAGCCCGAGTCCCTCCGCCCGTTGCTCGCCACCAATCCCTGGGTTCGCGTCGAGTTCCGTCCTCCCGAGGCCTACGATCCTGTCGCGGCAGCCGATGTCGTCCTGCTGGACCAGTTCTGCCCGCCCGAGCTTCCACGAATCCACTCGGTGTGGCTGGACCCGCCTGCGGATCGAGCGCCGGCCGCCGTTCGCCGAAGCGTCTCTCAAGCGCGGCTGAGCCGCTGGCGGACCGAGCACCCGGTAGCCGCCGGATTGCGTACGCGCGACCTCTGGCTGGCGTCGGCGCGAGTTCTGACGCCGGCGCAAGATGACGTCCCGATTGCGGAAGTGGATGCCGGCCCCGTGATCCTGGCGCGCGCAGGCCGACCCAAGGCGGTCATCTTCGGATTCCAGCCGCTGGCGACCGCCATGCGCTACGAGGTCGCCTTGCCTTTGTTGTTCGCCAACATGCTCCGCTGGATGGCGCCGGAAGCTTTCGGGCTCCAGGAGGTTCTCGCGCATAGCGCGGGAAGTTTGACGCTGGAGCTGGGAGAGGATGGCGGCGGAGAGGTTCGTGTGGTGACGGACGGCGATCACAGCTTGCCGTTCACTCTCGAACGCAACCGGCTGGAGTTGTTTACGTCCAGTCCGCAGCAGGTGCGCGTGCTGACTTCGGCCGGGGAGCGAGTGGTCTCGTTTGCCCTGCCCGAGCTCGCTCAGGCGCGCTGGAGCCCGCCCGCCGGAGTCCGCCGTGGACTGCCTCCTTTGCGAGCGCAGTCATCCCCGAGGCTCGGCTTGTGGCCTTGGCTCGCGCTGGCGGCCGGCGCCTGCCTTTGGCTGGAAGGCCGATTGTACGGTCGCTTTCGACCGGCCGCTGCGCACGGGCCGACGAGGCTTTCCTGGCGCGCAATCTCAGGCTGGCTGCGGCGGACGGGAGTGGCTCGCTCATGACCGTGGAACGCCTCTGGGTTCTCGCGTTCTGCTGGCTTCCCCTGGCCTGGGCGGCCTGGGACTGGAAGCGGAGTCCGCGCCGCCTGGCGCTCCTGCTCAAGGCCTTCGCTCTCACGGCCATCCTGCTTGCGCTGGCCGAACCCCGCCTGTCGGTAACGACGAGCAAGATGGCTGTGTCGGTGCTCGTGGATACCTCCGCCAGTCTGAGCCCCGCGGACCTGGATCGCGCCTCGAGCCTGGTGGAGCAAATTTACCGAGCCCGCGGGCGACATGCGGTCCGGGTCATCCCTTTCGCGCGACGCCCGCGCCCGCCGGCCGCTGCCGAGATCGCCGGTGGCTGGAAGCTTCGTTACAGCGAAGGCGAACATGCACGAGCCACCAATCTGGAGGCGGCCATCAACGAGGCCCTCTCCGAGCAACCCGCCGGTATGGTTCCCCGCCTGGTGCTTGTCTCCGACGGACTTCAGAACCAGGGCAGCGCGGCGCGCGCCGCCTGGCAGGCCCGCGAACTGGGGGTTCCCATTGATACGATTCCGCTGCAAGGACGACCCCGCCCCGAGCTGCGCCTGGACTCGGCGAGCTTGCCGCTTCAGGTGTTCGCGGGCGAACGGTTCCCCCTCGATCTGGCGGTCAATGCCCCGCGCCCGGCCGAGGCCGAGGTGGAAATTCTGGCCTCCGGCAAGTCGCTGGGCGTGGACCGGGTGAGGCTGGAAAGCGGCGCCAACCTTGTGCGGGTCCATGCCCGACTGGCCACGACGGGTGCGGTGGACCTGGTGGGTCTGATCCGCGCGCCCGGACTGGGTGAGGTGCGATTCGCCCAAGCGGTCACGGTCCGGCGCCCCCGAGTCCTGCTGGTCACACAGGATCCGCCCGGCGCCGAGAAACACCTGGTCCAGGTGCTCGAGGGGGCCCAGTTTCAAGTCGAGCGCAAAGCCGAGGTCCCCGACGGCAAGCTCGATCTCCATCAGATTATCGTGCTCAACAATCTGGACCTGGAGAGTCTTCCCGGCGCGCGCAAGCAATCCCTGGCCGACTTTGTGCGCGCCGGCGGCGGGCTGCTGGTCATCGGCGGAGAGAATAACGTCTACGTAGACAAGAAAGGCCTGGAAGATCCGCTCGAGCAAGTCCTGCCGGCTCGTCTGGCCCCGCCCCGCACGCCGGAAGGCGTAGCCGTGGTCCTCGTCCTCGACAAATCGTCTTCCATGGAAGGACGCAAGATCGAGCTGGCCCGGCTGGCGGCCATCGGCGTCATCGAGCATTTGCGCCCCATTGACCTCATCGGAATCCTGATTTTCGACAATTCCTTTCATTGGATCGTGCCCATTCGCAAGGCGGACGATCGCAACCTTCTCAAGCGCCTGGTCTCCGGGGTCATGGCCGACGGCGGCACGCAGATTGCCCCCGCCTTGCAGGAAGCCTACCGCCGCATCCTGCCGGTGCGCGCCAACTACAAGCACATCGTCTTGCTCACCGACGGCATTTCCGAGGAGGGCGACAGCATGGCTCTGGCGCGGGACGCGGTGGCGAACCGGGTCACCATATCCACAGTGGGCCTCGGCCAGGACGTCAATCGCTCGTTCCTCGAGAGGCTGGCGCTCACGGCGCGCGGGAAGGCTTATCTGATGGCCGATCCATCGGCGCTGGAGCAGATCCTCATCCGCGACGTCATGGAACACACGGGCACGACCGCGGTCGAAAAACAGTTCCGCCCGATTGTAGTCAAGCGAACCGAGTTCTTCGAGAAGCTCGCCGTCGAGTCGGCGCCGCCCCTGCTGGGTTATGTGCGCTTCATCGCCCGTCCGACCGCGGACTTGCTGCTCAAGGCCGACGAGCGCGATCCCCTGCTTGTGCGCTGGCAATACGGCTTGGGACGGGCCGCCGTGTTCACTTCCGACGCCAAGAGCCGCTGGGCGGCCGGCTGGGTGGGCTGGGAGGGGTTCGATCATTTCTGGGCTAATTTGTTTCGGGACCTTCTTCCCAAAGCCCCGGAAGGAGAGGCTGTGCTGCGCTACGACCGCGCCACCGGCGAGCTGGCGGCGGAGTACCGGCTGGCGCCCCACCTGGAGGCCCCTGCCGAACCGCCCGAGATTTTCCTGCTGGGCGATCAGGGCGTGCGGGGCATCATGCGGCTGGAAAAGGCCGCGCCCGGGTTGTATCGCGGCCGCGTGCACGTGGGCGCGGCGCGGGGAATGTTTCGCGTCCGTCCGCTGGAAGAGTCGCGCGCCTTCCCTGAAACCGGAGTGTATCTGGAAGAAGCCGAGCTGGCCGACTACGGCAGCAATCCGGCGCTTCTCAAGCAGTTGTCGGCGCTCACCGGCGGGCGTTTCGCCCCTTCGCCCCGGCAGATCTTCGAACATCCCGGGCGCTCGGTTCCGCGTACCTGGCGATTATGGCCGGCCCTGCTGACGCTCGCTCTCCTGCTCAACCTCGTCGAGCTGGTGATGCGCAAAGGGCCGGGCGTGGCGGAATCGCTTCGCGGGTCCCGACCGCACCAACGGGAGACGATCGCAGCCTGACCGTCGGTGTTTGTACCATGGCCCGACATGAAAGCAGCCGCGCGTGTGTTCTTGCCGCCTTTCTGGGCGCTTGCCGCCCTTGCCTCTGACGTCCACGTCTGGGCGGTCCCCAGCCTTGCGAAAGTCAGACCCGACGATCCCGCTCAGACCTCCAATCTGGTTTGGGACGGCCAGAGCCGCACCGTCACGGTGGCGGGAGCGCGCAATGAGCACGTGCCCTTTCAACTCGTGATTTCGACACCGCCTCCCCCGAGCCGCCACACGCCGCCCGCCTCGGGTTTCTTCGTCGAGGCCGGCGATCTGGAATCAGCCCACGCACGGATCCCGCGCGAGCAGGTTCGTCTTTACCTCGAACATTACATCCTCTGCTATGCCGTCTCCAGTCCCGTCGGATCGCCCGGCTTCTGGCCCGACGCGCTGGCGCCGCTGACCGAGCCGTTCAGCATGGCGGCCGAGTTCCGGCGCACCGTCAGGAACCGCCCGGTCTGGGTGGACATCGTGATCCCTGAGGACGCCCGGCCCGGCGAGTACGTGGGGCGGCTGCGCGTCACCCGGGACGGCGAGCCGGTCGGTGAAGTGCGGCTGCGCTTGAAGGTTTACGACTTCGCACTGCCGGCCGAGACGCACCTCATAACCTACATGGGCGTATCCGAGCGGTACGTGGCCCGTTTTCACGATGTCAAGCCCGGCTCCGCGGAGGCCAGGCGGTTGCTCATGCGCTACCACGAGTTTCTTTACCGAAACCGCATGGAACCGTGGTTCAACGAACTGCTCGAGCCGGAAATCGAGCGTCGCGACGGAGAGCTGGTCGTGCAGTTCGATCGCGCCGCGTACCAGCAGTATCTGAACGTGTGGAAGACCAAACGGGTGGTCCTGGAAGCCGCGCCCGGCCGATTGCGCCGGTTGCT
>Ga0209809_1000592_pt1 | contig 32902 bp, 33 predicted proteins | sample YNPMSTMetaG_FD_186172 | JGI IMG/M metagenome (GOLD analysis project Ga0209809, IMG submission 186172) | Anoxygenic and chlorotrophic microbial mat microbial communities from Yellowstone National Park, USA - YNP MS-T MetaG (SPAdes) (version 2) ...
GTGGGACTGCCGCTCTCTGGCTGTGGAGGATCCTGGTTTACCAGTCCGTTGAAGCAGCAACTCCGGGAAGTGATTCTCGGAAGCTCCCGTCTACAGCCCGTCAGGGCTTAGCGGGAGAGGATGTCACCTCACGGTGTTTTGAATCGAAATCCAACGGCCATCAGGTGGGTTCATCACAAGCGGTAGCCGCGGGGAGTGATCAGCCGGCTGCCGTAGCGAAAGGTCTGCGAGCTGCCGATCAAGACCAGGGTAAACATGTCCACCTGCTCAGGATCCAACTCCCCTAGCGTGGTGAGGTGGATGGCCTCGCCGGGACGGTAGAGGTTGCGGGCCACCGCCACCGGGGTGTGGGTGGGGCGGGCCCGGCGAAAGATCTGCAGCGCCTTGAGGAAGGGATCCAACCGCTGCCGCGAGCGGGGGTTATACAGGGCCACCACAAAGTCGGCCTGGGCAGCCGCCTGCAGGCGTTGCTCGATGGCCGGCCAGGGGGTGAGGCGATCCGAGAGGGAAATAGCGCAAAAATCCTGCATGAGAGGGGCTCCTAGGCGAGCGGCAGCAGCTTGAAAGGCGGAGATCCCCGGCAGCACCTCCAGGGAGGGGCGGATCCCATCCCAGCCGCTGCGGGCCAAGTACTCCAGCACCAGGCCGGCCATGCCGTAGATCCCCGCATCCCCCGAAGAGATCACCGCCACCTGCAGCCCCTGCTGGGCCAGGGCGATGGCGCGCTGCGCCCGCTGCACCTCCTGGGTGATGGGAAAGGCTTCGCAAATCTGGCCGGGGTGCAGGAGGGGCGCCACCAAGTCCAGGTAAAGCTGGTAGCCAATCACCACCTCGGCTTGGGCCAGGGCCAGGCGGGCGGCCAAGGTCAATTGGGCGGGATCCCCAGGGCCGATGCCAATTAGCCACAGGTGCCCGGCGCGAGGGGAATACTCGCGGGCGGCGCGGGCAATGGCCAGGGTACAAGCTCCCTCGCTTTCTGAGGTGAAGATCTGCTTGGGGCAGACAAGGGTGGCTCTCCCCTGGGCTGGATTGTCCTCTCCCGACCAGCGCTGGGCCGCCAAAAGAGCAGCCGCCTCCGCCACCGAAGGGGTGCCCACCGCCTGCCGCACCGCCTCTGAAGGGTGGGGAACCGGGATCCCTGCCAGGGCCGCGGCGGAGAAAAACTGGATGGGCCAGCCATGGGCCTGGGCCAGCTCCAAGAGCCCCGCCTCATCCCGTTTCAGCTCCAGAGTGGCCAAGCCGGCAACGGCCTCGAGGGCCAGCCCCTGGTTTTGCAACAGGCGCCGCAGGGATCCCTCCAGCCAGGCGCGGCTGGTGCCCCGCTCGCAGCCCACCCCCACCCACAGCACCCGCGGATGCCAGTGGACGGTGGGGATGTGGGGGCAAGGCGTTGTGTATTCCCCAATCCGGATCTGGGCCACTGCTTGGTCGGGAGCCGTAGTCAAAAGAGGATGATCCGCTGGCCAGGCCCGCCGCCAGAGCTGCGTGCCGCAGGTTTGCTCTACGGCCACCGGCTCTCCCCGCGTCAGGGCAGCAGCTACCCCGTTCCAATCGCCACTGCCCCGCCGCCAGCCGTAGGGATGCCCCAACACATCCACAGGCGGGATCCCCAGCCCTTCGGAGGCAGAGGTGAGGATCGGCTCGGCTCCCAAAGCAGCCGCCACCTGCCGCGCCAGCGCATCGGCCCCGCCCACATGTCCCCCGCAGAGGCTAATGGCCCAGCGGCCTGATTCATCCACCACCACCACCGCCGGATCCCGGTATTTGTCCTGCAAGAGGGGGGCAATTAGCCGCACCACCGACCCAACTGGCAAGATGAAAAGACAGCCCTGCACCTGGGGCCAAGTTTGGGCCACCGCTGCCGCCAGGGATCTGGGCGCTGTGGGATGGCTGGGATCCCCATAGGCTTGCCAGGGCCAAGGCAGCGGCTCTCCCTGTGGATTGGCTTTGCTCCAGCAGATCCACTCCTCTGGCAGCAGCGACAGCAGAGCCTGGGCCAAGCGGCGACCGCGCGGGGTGGGGGCAAACAGGGCAAGCTTCATCAGCCTAGGGATCCTATACTGGACTACAGAGCCACCCGCAAATGGACAAGCGCCAATGCCAACCCCCCTTGGACTGATGCTGCCGCTGATCCCCCTGGAGGTTTTGCTCTCCACGAAGGGGCTGATGTTTTTGCTGCTATCGGCCTACGGCGGGGCCATGTGGACGTTTCTGAGCGGCGCACCGCGGGTTTACACCATCATCGTGCCCGATCTGGAGCAGGCGCGAGGGTTTTACGAAAAGGTCTTGAGGCTGCCGGAGGCGGAGCTGCCGCTGCAGTACTACTACGGCTATGAGCAAAGCATGGTCGGCTCCAGCCTGGGATCTGCCTACTTCCCGGCGGATATTGGCCTCAGCTCCCGCCTTGATGCCAAAGCCCGCTCCACCTCGACACCTCTCGATACTGCTGGCCTCTGGTATCAGCTCTCCGACACCGTGCAACTGCACGTGATCCCCGGTACCACGGATCCCTACGGCAGTCTCTCCAGAACTCCCTTTGTACCTGCCTACGGGGCGGCAGCCGGTCGCAGCAGCGGCGTCCGCTATCGCCACACCACCTACGAACGGGAAGCCCTCAAAGCCCTCCTGAAGCGGATCAACAAGCAAGGGATCCGCAGCAGCGTCCGCTCCGAAAAGCCTTTTGTCTTCTGGGTGCGCGACCATCAAGGGCAGATCGTCGAATTTGCCGAAATAGGATGAGGGGATCCCCTAAGATTGTTGGGGAGGCAAAAAGTCGGCACCGGGGGGACGCCAACGGATGAAACAGATGCTGCTGCTGTTGCTGGGTTTGCTGTGGATTGGGGTGTGGGCTGGACAGCCGGCCATGGCTCTGTCGCGAGCCAAAGATCACCCAGCAGTTACTGTGCAATCTCAAGCCCAGCAATTTATCACCACCGAGTCGGGTCTGCAGTACTACGACCTTGTCGAAGGTACAGGGCCTTCACCTCAGCCGGGGCAAACGGTGGTGGTGAACTACGTGGGCAAGCTGCAGGATGGCACCGTCTTCGATAGCTCCTACAAGCGCAATCAACCTTTTACCTTCACCTACGGGGTAGGGCAGGTGATCCGTGGCTGGGAGGAAGGTCTGGCCACCATGCGGGTGGGTGGCAAGCGGTATTTGCGCATTCCGCCGGAGTTGGCCTATGGCAGCCGCGGCGCCGGCGGCGTGATCCCTCCCAACGCTACTCTCGATTTTGAAGTGGAGCTCCTGGCCATCCAGTAGGTTCTGGATATCCACCCCTAAGCTTGACTGGGGGTGGGGAAAGTCAAGGCAGGGAGATGGCATGGCGCTGCGGCAACTCCCTTCTACGCTACAAACCTGTCTCCGTCTGTGGGGCCCAATTTTCTCCCCAAAGCTCGCTTGCGCCGGCACTTCCGCCAAGTGCGGCAAGGGGTGGATCGCTCTCTGGTCGAGCAGAAGATAGTGGCTCATCTGGCCTCTCAGCCCCGGCTTTTGGCGGCCAAGACCATCCTGGCCTACGTGGCCTTCGGCTCCGAGGTGGACTTGGGATCCCTGTTCGCCCTTTTCCCTGAAAAGCGCTGGGGGATCCCTCGTTGCTTGCCGCAGCGGCAGTTGCGGTGGCACCGCTACCACCCAGCTGAGCTTGTTCCCAACCGCTGGGGGTTGCTGGAGCCCTCTCCCAGCAGCGAAGTCATCGATCCCGCCGAAGCCGAGTTAATCCTTGTGCCCGCCCTGGCCTGCGATCGCTGGGGGAGGCGCCTGGGCTATGGCGGCGGCTATTACGACCGCTTTTTGGCCTCGCTGCCGGATCCCGGCGTGCCCAAGTGGGGCATTGTCCCGCAGGCCTGCCTACTGGAGCAGCCTCTGCCTCAGGATCCCTGGGATCAGCGCTTGGACGGGATCCAGACCGAGGAGGGGTTTTACCGGGCGGGGGATCCCCTAGACTAGGGGAGATGGGCCTTGGAGAAAAAACATGAGCCAAGTTTGGAAGAAGGGGCTTCGCTCCCTCTGCTGGAGCCTGGGTTGTGCAGCTTTGGCGGCGCTCTTGCTGGGTTTTGGAGCCATCCCCCTGCAACTGAAGGATTTGCACCTCACCCCCTGCCCGGATACCCCCGAATACACCAACCTGGTTACCAGCAACGGCAACCCCATACCGGCCAGGTGCCTATTCATTGAAGGCACGGTGGTCAACCGCTCCAGAAATACTGTGCTGAATGCGGATGTCTTCGGTCGCCTTTACGATGCCAACGGCAATGAGGTTCTGCCGGAGCGCACCCGCCTGGGAGCCATCGAGGAGGTTCCCCCCGGCGAAAGCCCCTTCTCCATTCGCATCTCCGTGCCCGTGACCAGCCCGCTGCCTCTGACTATGGAGCAGTTCAAAGCCAGCGGCTTCAGCGGCACCGTGCGCCGTTAAAGCTGGCGGGTGAAGTCCACCTGGGCCGGGCGCCCCGGCAAATGGACCTGGGCAACCACCGGCGGGGTTTGGGCGATCAGCCGTCCCCGACGGAAAACGTACAGGCAAGCCGGTTGCAGGCGAATGGCTTCGACAGCATCGGCAGCCTGGAGCACCACCAAGTCGGCATAGCAGCCGGGTTCTAGTCCGTAGCCTTCTAACCCCAGAATGCGGGCCGGGTTTTCCGTAACCGCCAAGAAACACTGCCGCATCTGCTCATAGCCTGTCAGTTGGGCAGCGTGGATCCCCATGTGGGCCACCTCCAGCATGTTGCCGCTGCCCAGGGGATACCAGGGATCCATCACGCAGTCCTGGCCAAAAGCTACGGTCAGCCCGGCGGCCATCAGCTCCGGCACCCGCGTCAGCCCCCGCCGCTTGGGATAGGTATCGTGGCGGCCCTGCAGCACCAGGTTCACCAGCGGGTTGGCGATCACCCCCAGCTCTGCCTCGGCCATCAGGGGAATGAGTTTGCTCACGTAGGCGTTGTCCATTGAGTGCATCGAGGTGAGGTGGGAGGCGGCCACCCGCCCCTGCAGGCCTAGCCGCAGCGTCTCATAGGCCAAGGTCTCGACGTGGCGGGAGAGGGGGTCGTCTGTTTCGTCGCAGTGCAGATCCACCCGGAGGCCGCGCGCGGCTGCAATCTCGCACAGAGCCCGCACTGAAGCGGCTCCTTCGGCCATTGTCCGCTCGAAGTGGGGGATCCCACCCACCACCTCCACCCCCAAATCCAGAGCCTTCTCCAGAAGCTGCACCGCCCCTGGCGAGCGATAGTAGCCATCTTGGGGAAAGGCCACCAGTTGCAAATCCAGGTAGGGGGATACTTTTTGCTTGACCTCCAGCAAGGCCTGCACCGCCACCAGGTTGGGATCGCACACGTCCACATGGGCGCGGATGGCCAGGATCCCGCGCGCCACCGCCCAATCGCAATAGGTCAAGGCCCGCTCCATCACTGCCTCCGGCGTCAGCAGCGGCTTCAACTCCCCCCAAAGGGCGATCCCTTCCAGCAAGGTGCCCGATTGGTTGACGCGCGGGATCCCGTAGGTAAGGGTGGCATCCAGGTGAAAGTGGGCATCCACAAAGGGGGGCGACACCAAGCGGCCGCTCACATCAATTTCCTGCCAGGCAGTGGCCTGCAGATTCACCTCCAGGGCAACGATGCGCTCCCCCTCGATGCCGATGTCGATTCCCTTACGGCCATCCGGCAAATTGGCCCGGCGCAAAATCCAATCCATCCACCTCTTCCAAACCCGGCTTGACCATTTTCTCGCCAGCGGTAGCTACCTCAATGGCAAGCTCGATACAGGGATTCCAGCTTGGGCAGGTAAGGCAGGAGTCCAGGAAGCGGCGCACGATGTCTGACCGCCCATGCAGCAACAAAAAGGCCATCACCGGCACGTTGTTGCGGATAAACACCTCGTGATGGTTGAGGTCGGGGCTGGATCCCACCACCTTCAGTTAGCCGTCTACATAGGCACGAGCCTTCTGGGGGATTGCCGCCAACGCGCCGTTCGGCTTGTCCTGGTAGTTAACCTTTGCAGAGGATCTGGGGCCCCGTCGCCACGCCCCCATTGGCCCTGGGCCGGCGGCTCTCCCTCCCAGGCGGCTCGGACAAAGCGTGTATGGTAGATAAAAGCCTGTTTTCGGGTATTTCCTCGTCCCTATGCCCAGGGTTAGCGCCTCTCGCCAGCAGACCGACCTTGGTTTGAGCCTTGCCCAGGCCAAGGGGCTAAAACCCTATCAGCGCAAGCAACTGCAACGTCTTTACCAACTGCGACTGCCTCCCAATCGGCTGGTGACGGTGGAGTTTGCCCAAAGGCTGGGAGCCCTCACTCAAGATCTGGAAAGCCAGCCCATCAGTGTCTACCTCAATCGGCGGGGCCAAGTGATTCGCGTGGGGCTGGGATCCCCTTTTGAAACGCAGATCCCGGCTTGGGAGCTGCCGCGCCAGGGGGCGGAGCGCCTGTCTGGGATCCGCTGCATCACCACCCAGGTGGGCGAGGGCGGCCCCAGCCAAAAGGCGCTGACGGCCATGGCCCTGCAGCGGCTGGACGCCCTCATTCTCCTGTCGGTATCTCCCTCAGGAGGACGGCTGCGCCGCGGCGGAGGGGCCACGGGCTTTGTCAACTACGCTTATCTGGCCCACCTAGTGCCCCAGGGAGAGAGCCGCTGGCAGGTCTCCGAGCCTCTGCCGCTGGCGACCCTGGCAGAGCAGGATCTGCAGGAGCTGGTGGCGGAGTTGGAAGATAGTTTTCGTCGCCAATTCACTGCCCGCCAGGTGGATCCCCAGCAGGAGCGGGCCATCCTCGTGGGACTGCAGGAGCCGGGACAGAGCAGCGAAGACCTCATAGACAGGCTGGCCGAGCTGGGCCGCCTGGTGGAGAGCGCCGGCGGCCAGGTGCTGCAAACCCTTTGGCAGCGGCGGGAGAGTCCCAATTCGGCCACGGCGATCGGCTCCGGTAAGGTGCAGGAGCTGGCCCTGCTGGTGCAGGATCTGGGAGCTAACCTGGTGGTGTTCGACCGCGAGCTCACCCCCAGCCAGGTGTGCACCCTGGAACAGGCAGTAGGGGTGCGGGTGGTGGATCGCAGCGAGGTGATCCTGGATATCTTTGCCCAGCGGGCCAGAACCCGGGCCGGGAAATTGCAGGTGGAGCTGGCGCAACTGCAATATCTGCTGCCGCGCCTGGCCGGCCGCGGTCCCACCATGTCGCGGTTGGGGGGTGGAATTGGCACGCGGGGGCCAGGGGAAACCCAGTTGGAAACGGAGCGGCGGGCCATCCAGCGGCGCATCAGCAAGCTGCGGCAAGAAGTGGAAGAGCTGCGCCGCCACCGGCAACGGCTGCGCCAGCGACGGGAGGGATCCCAAATTCCCGTGGTGGCCCTGGTGGGCTACACCAACGCCGGCAAGTCCACCCTTCTCAACGCCCTCACCCAGGCCCAGGTCTATGTGGCCGATCAACTCTTTGCCACCTTGGATCCCACCACGCGGCGGCTGGAGCTGCCCGGCCAGCAGGCAGTGCTGTTGACCGACACGGTGGGATTCTTAACCGAGCTGCCTGAGCAATTGGTAGAGGCCTTCCAGGCCACGCTGGAGGAGGTGACGGAGGCGGATGCCCTGCTGCACGTGGTGGATCTCTCCCACCCCAACTGGGAAGGGCACATCGAGGCGGTGGAAAAATTGCTGGACGAGATGCCCCTGGCCACCGGCCCGCGACAACTGGTGTTTAACAAAATTGACCGCCTCGATCCCGAATGGGTCGAGGACGTGCGCCTGCTCTACCCCAAGGCCCTGTTTGTGTCCGCCGCCAACGGCCAAAACTTGGATCAACTGCGCCACACCCTGGCCCAGTTTGCCGCAGCTTTTGCTCCCAGACCCTGCGGGGGTCGGCAGTTTGGGGATCCCTGAAGCATTTCATCAGAAAATCAAAACTTGGCGGCTCCTCAACATTTAGTTACATCACGGTTACGATGAGTGCAGAGGGCAGTTAGGTAAAGTTGCCATTTGGCAGAGGGGGAAAACATGGCCGTTACGGCAGTTGCACCGCGTTCAGGCCATCTTACGCTGCAGACGCTGCTCATTGGAGCCGATACCCTTGCCATCCGCTCCCAGGACTGGGATCGGGATCGGTTTGATATCGAGTTCGCCCTGGAAAACGGCACCACCTACAACTCCTTTTTAATTCGCGGGGAGAAGGTGGCCCTCATCGACACCTCCCACGAGAAGTTTCGCCAGTTGTACCTGGATCTGCTGCGAGGCCTCCTGGATCCCGCCACCCTCGACTACCTGGTGGTCAGCCACACCGAGCCGGATCACAGCGGCCTAGTCGGGGATCTGCTGGAGCTGGCGCCCCAAATGACGGTAGTGGCCTCCAAAGTGGCCGTGCAATTTTTGGAAAACCTGGTGCATCGCCCCTTCCGGCACCTGGTGGTCAAGCAGGGGGATCGCCTGGATCTGGGCAAGGGACATGTTCTGGAGTTCATCTCTGCTCCCAACCTGCACTGGCCCGACACCATCCTCACCTACGACCACGGCACGCAGATCCTCTACACCTGCGACGTCTTTGGGATGCACTACTGCGATGACTTTGCCTGGGACGAGCATCCCCACCTGCTACAGGCCGACTTCAAGCTCTACTACGACTGCCTCATGGGGCCCAACGCCCGCTCGGTACTCTCGGCCCTGAAGCGCATGGAGTCCCTGCCCCCCATCGCCGCCATTGCTACCGGCCACGGCCCCCTGCTGCGCCACCACCTGTCTGATTGGGTGGAGCACTACCGCACTTGGAGCCTGGAGCAGGCCAAAGCCGAACGAATGGTGGCGGTGTTCTACCTATCGGGCTATGGCCAGGCGGAAGCATTGGCCCAAGCCATTGCCCGCGGCATCCAAAAAACCGGCGTTGCCGTAGAGCTGGCGGATCTGCGGCTGCTGGATGCCCACGAGGTGCGCGAGCTGATGAGCTTGGCCGCTGGTGTGGTGATAGGCATGCCGCCCCAAGCGGGGCCTGATGCGGCCTCCACCCAGGTGCTGCTGAAAACCCTCCTGGCTGCTGCCCACAGCAAACAAGGCTTTGGCCTGTTCGAGTCGGGGGGAGCAGATGACGAGTCGGTCTACCTCTGCCGCAACACGCTGCAGGAGATGGGCGCCAAAGAAGTGTTCCCTCCTATTCTCCTCAAGCAACCCCTAGACGAAACCCTGCTGCAATTGGCGGAGGAAGCCGGCACCGACCTGGGGCAGTGGCTAACGCGGGATCGCACCATTCAGCAGATGAAAGCCCTGGATGCCGACTTGGATCGCGCCCTAGGCCGCATCAGCAATGGCCTTTACATCCTCACCGCCCGCAAAGGGCAGGCCACCAGCGCCATGCTCGCCTCCTGGGTGGCCCAGGCCAGCAGCGATCCGCCGGGGATCAGCGTTGCCGTGGCCAAAGACCGGGCCATCGAGTCCTTCCTGCAGGTGGGCGATACCTTTGTCCTCAACGTGTTGCAGGAAGGCCATCACCAGTCCCTAATGCGCCACTTCCTGAAGCGCTTCCCGCCGGGAGCCGACCGCTTTGCCGGCATCAAGACCTACCCCGCCGCCAACGGATCCCCCATCTTGGCCGATGCCTTGGCCTACCTGGAGTGCCGCGTGGCCAGCCGCCTAGAAACCAGCGACCACTGGGTGGTCTACAGCACCCTAGAAGCCGGGCGGGTCTCCAACCTGGAGGGCCTCACCGCCGTCCACCACCGCAAGGTGGGGAATCATTACTGATCCCTCACCCCCAGGGAGAGGAGAGGTTCAGCAGGGCTTGAAATAGCCGTCCTGCTAACGCGAAAACCTCCCCGCCTATTTCAATAGGACAGTTGGTAGACCAGCCCGTTGACATGGAGGAAAAAAGGGCTACCCTCTCCCAGAGGGATCCCGGCTGGCCGCAGTGGAAAAGGCAGCCCCTCTGGGCTCTGTTCCGCTTTCTGAGCGAGGCGGTAGAAGACCTCCCCAAACCCAGAAGAGGGAATCTCCGCGGCAGCATGCTGCTGTTGCCAGCGCTGGTAGGGGCTGAGTCGAGCTTCCCTCTGGTCGATGTTCGACGGCACAGGGAGAGAGGGCGATATAGCCGGCTGTCCGGCGGGCAAAAGAGCCGCTACCTCCGCTTGGGCCCATCCTCCCCTGGCCAAGGCCATAGCCAAAAGCCAGCCGCTTCCCCAAACCCAAATGAACTGCTGCATGACCGGATCCCTCGCTCTGCCTCGACTAGCCGCTTCTCGGGCTTTTTTGTCCGGCACTGAGAAGATAGCTCCCATCTTCTCGAAGCCAGACCGAGGGAAGCATGACGGAGATCCTGCCAAGCCTGTGATCTGGATCAGAACCATTTAGATCATCAGATCAACGGAGCTCCCCTCTATCCGCTAACTGATTTGCCAGTAGGGCTTGGGCTGCTGGCTCCCACATAGGCCTGCCAAGCCAAATCCAGCAGGCCATCCAAGACCGCCGCCGCCACTGCAGGGCCGCCCTTCCGTCCCTCAGTGCGGATGTGGGGCACCATGGAATCGGCCAGCTCCTGCTTGGCTTTCACCACATCCACAAACCCAGCCGGCGTCGCGATGACCAGGGCAGGGGATACCTCTTTCTCGGCGATCAACTGCACCAGGGTGGAAAGAGCCGTCTGGGATTGGCCAATGACAAAGATTGCCTCAGGGTAGCGCTGAGCTAGGGTTTGCAGGCCCCAGGCAGAGCGGGTCTTGTCCCTCTGGGGGCGGGTGACAGCTTCGCTGCCGCAGTAGATGGGGTTGGAGAAGGTGTTCTGCACGGCCCGCGCGATGCCTACCTGCACCATCGGCTCGTCCACCACAATGGTGGTGCGCGCCGCCAAAGCCGCCGCCCCAGCCTGCAGGGCTTCGTTGCCAAAACGGATGAGGTGGAGATACTCGAAATCTGCAGTAGCGTAAATAACTCGACGAACCACCTCATACTCGGCGGGGGAAAGCTCGTGCTTGCCCACCTCCTGGTCGATGATCATCAGGCTTTCCGCATCGGTAACATGCCACTCCATCGCCTCTAAACCTCGCCTGCCAGCCACCCTCAATGGCAGCATTCTAGCTGTAGAGGCCCCACTTGGCGGCAAAACCCGAAGCTAGCCCGGCGGCCAGCCCATCGCCCGACCGCCCAGAACGTGGATGTGCAGGTGAAAGACGGTTTGACCCCCGTCTTCTCCTTGGTTGATGACCAAGCGATAACCTCTGCTTAGGCCAGCTTCAACAGCCACCCGCTGAGCCGTCAGCAGCAGGTGCCCTAGCAACGCTTCGTGTTCGGGCTTGGCCTGGGCAATGCCGGGGATAGGCTCCTTGGGCACCACCAAGATGTGGACAGGAGCCTGGGGAGCAATGTCTTTGAAGGCGATGGCTCGCTCGTCTTCGTAGACAATCTGGGCCGGGATCTCCCTGCGGATGATCTTGCTGAAAACGGTGTCGCTCATGGGTAGTTACGAAACAATCCTGCCCTTAGCCTACCCGGTTTAGGGATCTCATTGGTTGAGCAGCCACTCAAACTCCTGCTGTAGGGATTGAATGGGCCCCACCCGCGAGATCAGCAGGACATCTTCTCCGGCATCCTGAAAGCGAGACCGCCACAAACTGACCAAGTCGGGATTGTTGCACCAGAAGCGAATAACCGCTTCGATTAGCTGATCCAAATCCCAGCCCCGCCGCGCCGGCACCTCCTCCAAGGATCCCAGCAGCGCATCCAGGGTGCAAGGGCGGGTGCCCAGGTACTCTACCCGACAAGGCCGCTTTGCCAGCTCCTGCTGCTGCCAGAAAAAATCGAGGGCAGGGGCAATGCCGATGATTTCAAAAGTATAAACCATTGGATCTGGTCCTAGTTTTCTTGCCAAAATAGAGACCTTGCAAAAAGAGGTTCAGAAACTCCTCGACCGATTCAAGTTGGGATCCCTTCCCAACCCTCTTCGGCCTGAACCTGAAGGTTAGTGGATGGTAGGCACTGATTATACTCAACTTGAGCCAATTGCCAAGGTAAAGAGCAGGTGGACACAGCTCTTTTGCCGCTGGCCACTACCTGGGAATCGGCTGCTGCGGCAAACAATCTTGTGCAGATAAGGCCGAAAACTGCTAGCAAACCAAAGCAAGGACTGCCAGCACTCCTCGAGATTTTTTGTGAGTTGACTCTGCCGACAAAACAGTTGACGCCCGCCTTTCCTGGAGGCGCCAGAGAGACGGTGGAAACAACGGCTTGGTGAAAGTCTCCGGCCTAGGCCCTTTCTTCTATCCAGGTCGGTATTGGGTTTTGCAGGTTTTGCGCGGCAGGAGAGCTGGGAGCGGGGAGATGAAACTCCAGGCGCGGCTGGCCTACCCCGTAGGTGAGGGTGTAGCTCCAGCTCAGGCAGCGCAACCACAGGCGGGGGTAGCGGGACTCCAGCCAGGGCTGCAGGCGCCGCACCAGCTTGGGAAACCAACTTCCCAGGAGGGCCGAGAGCAAAGCCAGTCCGGTGTAGCTGAAGTAGGTAGGTAGCCACTGGGCAAAGCCTTCCGCTCCTACTGCCTCCCAGATCCACAGCAGCAGCCGCGGGTTCTGCAGAGCCGCTTTGATAGCCATGCGGTTAAAGGCCAGCCAGCCAGCCCGGTCTTTGATAAAGTCGTCCACCACCTCAGGCGGCTCGGTGGCGAGAATACCGAAAAAGCTGTTGAGGATGGCGTTGATGCGCTCGGGCGGCAACACCTTGCCGGTGGGCACCATCATCCCCCGCGAAAACAGCCAAGTGACGGCGGAGTTGCCCTGGTAGGCGCGGATCTGGGCTAGGTCGGCGGCTTTGAGGAGATTATGGCGCAAGGCTGTGTCCAGCAAATCGCACAGGCGAGGGCAGTTGCGCACCAGGGATCCAAACCCCGTAAAGCTCAGGGGCGATTGCAGAGCTGCCGCATCCCCAATTAAAAGGAGGCGGTCGAAGGGCTCTTGGGGAGCTGGCTGCTGGCCAAAGCGTCCGGGGATGTAGCCAAAGGTGGCTTTTTTCCACTGCAGGCGCTCCGGGTCGCAGCGGCGGTATTCCGGCAGGATGGTGAAAAAGTCTTCGTACAGCTCCAAGAGGGAGCCCGGGTTTTCCGGATGCACCTGGTGGTAGTGGAACAGGTAGAAGGTGAGATCCTCCCCCGGCCCAGGGAACAGTTCCCAGATGAGCTGCCGACCGCGGCTGATGTCGCCGTGGCTGGCCAGGATGTCGCCAAATTGGGGATCCCAAACTCCTGGCTCAAACCCCCCTGCAATGGTGGCCCCTACCGTGGGGCAAACGCTGTCGAAGGCGCGGCGGCCGTAGAGCTGCTGGGCAATGGGGGAGGCCGTCCCCATGGCATCCACCAACAGGCGGGATCCCAGAGAGAACTCTTCTTGAGTGGTTAGGTCCTTAACCACCACCGTGACGCCTTGCTCCTCGATGTAGGCCCGCTGAAACTCGCTGCGCTCGTAGATGGCACCACCCCTGGATCTCAAGATTTGACCACAGAGCTGCAGGAGCTTTTCGGCATCAATGGCCAGGTTGAGCACCGTCGGCGTGTGCAGGACGGGGGCGCGCACGGGGCTGTTGCCATCAAAAAACTTGTTAAAACCATCCGTGTATTCCCTGAGGATGAGGCTCTCCATCTCCTCAGGGCTGAGGAGGCCAAACTCCACCAGCGTCTGCAGCTCCCGCCGCGAGATGTTCCACTCCCGGTTCATGCGGCCAAAGGGCAGCCGTTCCACCAGGGCCACGCGGTAACCTAAGCGGGCCATGGCCGCGCCGTAGATAGCCCCCAACGCCCCGCCCACGATCACCAAGTCCCACTCTTGGGGGGCGGGCTCTGGGGCAGGCTGGCGAAATAGCACGGGGGGCCGGCAAGCGTGAGGGGATTGGACTTCTTCCCGCCAGCGTTTCTCCCACCAGTAAACCCGCTGCAGGTCAAACTCCCCGTTGGGGATACGGCGGAAATACTTCACCGTCTGCGGGTAAAAGGGCTCCAGTTGCTCAAAGATGGATCCCTGGCTGAGATCGACATCTGGCAACTGCGGGTAGCGGTGGGGAAATTGGCTTTGGATAGCCCTTTCCACTTCCTTTAGCCAGCGGCCCTGCTGGGGGAAAGGCCGCTCTGACCACTGAAAGATCTTGAGATAGGTGGTGTTCAGCCCCGACCAGAGGAAAACGGCCAGCTGCGCTCCGGATCCCTCTAGGCGTAGCCCAGTGGGGGTGAGTACCTTTTGGCTGCTCGCAGGCAGAGGCAGGTGCTCCTGCAGCCAGCTCAGCACTTGAGCGGTATCTGGGCAAGGGATCTCGCGGTAGTACAGGAGCTTGAGCACAGCGCCAAGACACAAAAAAAGCCGATCTTTACCCATTGTGACACGAGGGGATGCCGGAGGTGGGGTTATCTCGACCATCCATTCCCAGAGACGAAGGGGAAGAGGCGAACTAATGCCTCAGTGACGGGATCCGACTCCAAGGCCCAAACCCGAGCCTAGGGGGCTTCCCACTCGCTCCCCTCAAGCAGGAAAAATCGGGGATCCCCTCTAGGAAGCTGCAAAACACTGCTTCATCTCCTGCAGCACCTGAGCATCCTGGGAGGCGGTTCTAGCGCCTGCCTGGGCGGCCCAGCACTTAAGGCTTTCGATCTGGTCGCGGGCAATGGAGGCCAGGGGCACAGTTTCGCGGATGGCCTGCAGGATGTCTTCCTGGGTAAAGTCTCGCCGAGCGCCGCTGCCGCTGCCTCCAAAGGCGTTGTACATAGCGTCAACGATAGCCTGCTCGATCTCGGCGCCACTGAAGTTTTGGGCGGCTGCTGCCAGCTCATCTAGGTCAAACTCCCGCAGCCGGCTGGGGCGCAGCCGCTGGAGGTGCACTCGGAAGATCTCCTTGCGCTCGGCCTGGGTGGGCAGGTTGAGAAAGAAAATCTCGTCAAAGCGGCCCTTGCGCAGCAGCTCCGGCGGCAAGAGGGGCACGTTGTTGGCGGTGGCCACGATGAAAACGGGGCTGGTCTTCTCCTGCATCCAGGTAATCAGGCTGCCAAACACCCGACGGCTGGTGCCCGAGTCCCCGTCGGCGCTGCTGGTGATGTTGCCAAAAGCTTTGTCGATTTCGTCAATCCAGAGCACACAGGGGGCCATGGCCTCCGCCAGTTGGATCATCTGGCGCACGCGGCTTTCCGATTCGCCAACAATGCCGGCAAACAGCCGCCCAACGTCCAGCCGCAACAGCGGCAGCCGCCACTCGTTGGCGATGGTTTTGGCGGAGAGGGACTTGCCGGTACCCTGGATCCCCACCAGCAGCACGCCCTTGGGATTGGGCAGGCCGTAGCGCCGCGCCTCTTCGGTAAAGGCTTCCTGGCGCACCCGCACCCAAGCTTTGAGGTTGTCCAGCCCGCCCACGCTTTTCAGGGTCTCGCGGGCGGTGAAAAACTCCAGGATGCCGGTCTGGCGGATGGCCTGCTTTTTCTCCTCCAACACCAGGTCGATGTCGGCCTCGTTCACCTCCTGCTTGGCGGCCAGGGCGCGAGCCAAGACGCGGCGGATGCGCTCCCGGCTCAGCCCCTGACAGGCTTTGACCAGTTGCTCGCGGGCCAGGGGGGTGAGCTTGAGTTTTTCCGGGGCCACATAGAGCTGGATGAGGCGGCTGATCTCTTCGCTGTTGGGCAGGGGAATGTCGACGACGGTGATCTCCTCGGCCAGGTCGCTGGGCACTTCTAGAATGTGGCTGAGCAGGATCAGCGTCTTGCGGGTGCGCTTGAGCTCGCGGCTGAGGTTTTTCAGCTCCCGCAGGATAGGGGCGTTTTTGTCGCTGCTGGCGTTGCGCAGCACAAAGTGCAGATCCCGCAACACAAACAGGGTGTCTTCCTGAGGAGCCGAGCGCCACACCCGCCCCAGGGCGGCCATGATGGAGCCGCGATCTTCGCCGCTATCTTGCCAGCCCCGCACCACGTCCCAAAACAGCAGCCGCCGCGGCGGATCGGTTCTCTTGGCTACTTGCACGAGCACAGCATCCGCTGGCTCCTCTTCTGGAGAAACCAAGTAGATCAGGGGGTAGCGAGCCCGGATCATCAGATCCAGCTCCCGCACCAGTTCCCCTTGCACTTCGGTGGCGATCCCGCTCAGGATGGGATCCCCGCCGCTTTGCCGAGTGGGGTCAGTGAGATCTTTTACGGCTTCTGCCATCGGGAGTTAGGAGGGTTTTGAGAAGATTCTGTGTCTAACTTCAGGATAGAGCAGGGATCCGTTGCAGTTCGGCCAGCATGGCACGGGCGGTCTGGGTGGGATCCGCCGCCTCCATGAGAGCCCGCACCACGGCTACGCGGCTGGCGCCTGCCTGGCGCACCTCGGCCAGGTTGTGGAGGTCGATGCCGCCGATGGCAAACCAGGGCAAGTGGGCCTTCTCAGCGGCCAGGCGCACGTACTCCAGGCCGGCGGGGGGTTTTTCCGCTTTGGTGGGGGTGGCATAGACGGGGCCGACACCGATATAGTCCACGCCGCTATTGAGGGCTTGGGCCAGCTCTTCGGCATTGGTGGTCGACAGGCCAATCAGGCGCTGGGATCCCAGCAGGTGCCGCGCCTGGGCAACCGGCAGATCCGTCTGGCCCAGGTGCACCCCATCCGCTTGGCTGACCAAGGCCAAGTCCACCCGGTCGTTGACGATCATCAACGCCTGGTAGCGGTCGCACACTTGCCGCAACTGTTTGAGATCCCAGAGCATCTCCCTATCGGTGAGGTTCTTGCGGCGGTACTGCACCAGCGTCACCCCTCCCCGCAGCGCCTTTTCCACCACCTCCAGCCAGTGGGGCACCGGGCTGGTGACCAGGTAGAGATGGGCCGCCAACAGCCGTTGGCGCAGGGATCCCCCCAGCAGCTCGCTTTCTAGAACATAGAGCCGATAACGCATGTCTTTGGCCAGCTTGGCCAGGCCGGGTGCTACCCAATGACTGGACTCGGCCAACTTGCCGTATTCTTCCAAGACCCGCAGCGCTTCTTGCACACGGCTGCAATTGGCCTGCAGCAGGTGGCCGAGATCCCGCCGTTGCTCCTCTTGCGGATGGGAGATCTGGGTGCCCGGATCGGCAGGGGTGTCGCGGGCCAACCGCAGCGGGTCGCTGTGCCAGCGGGCCAGGGCTTGGCGCATGGCCTTGCATTCGCTGGCCAGCTCGCCGTTTTCTAGGCCAAAGCGAAACCACTCCTCTAGCACCCGTAATCCCTCACGAGCTCGGTCGAGGTTGGCATCCAGGATACGGGCGACGGCCTGCGGTTTCATGTCCCCTGCGCGTGGGAGTTTTAATCTTTTTTTTACTGTAAGTTGAAACGGTTTCTCTGGCACCTGTCCTAGCCTTTGTCCGAAAAGGAGGCAGGCTGTTGCCAAAGGGCGTTGAGGAAAGCTTGCTGTGGCGTGTGTCCCCAGGCAAACTCACGGGGGCCGATCCCTTCCGGCAGGTAGGCCCAAGCATAGCACTCGCAGGCAGGAAAGTAGCGGATCTCCCACCAGGGCTGGCCGGCGGCCACATCCTTCACCGCCCGCCAAAAATACCCCCGCTGACGGGTAAGACGGGTCTCGACGAAGTAAGGGCCTTCCAGGCGCAAAGCTTCCACCGCTGCAATAAACTCGGCTCGTTGTCGCTCATTTCGGATCATTACCCTGGCTTCCCCTCGCAGGTTGGCTCTATTTTAAGAAGAGATTTTTGGTAAGCTACAGGGTTCTGCTCGTTTAGCTCGAATGGAGGCGGCAACACCCCAGAGTTGAACTCCCATCCTCTACCCAATGAATCCACAGAATTTGTCGCGGGTGCTGTGCCTGAGCAATGGCCACGGGGAAGATGAGGTGGGCAGTCGCATCGCCCTGGCCCTGACCGGCCTGGGGATCTCGGTGCAAGCCCTGCCGATTGTGGGGGAAGGCACCGCCTATTGCCGCCGCGGCATCCCGCTGCTGCCCCTGACCCAGGTGATGCCTTCAGGGGGATTTATCTATCAAGATTGGCGGCAGTTGTGGCGGGATCTGCGCGCTGGCTTGCTGGGCCTGACGGGGCGGCAACTGGCTTTGGTTCGCCGGGCGGCGGCTCAGGTCGAGCTGGTGCTGGCGGTGGGGGACATTGTGCCTTTGTTAATGGCCTGGTGGAGCGGCAGCCCCTACGTCTTCGTGGGCACAGCCAAGTCGGACTATTATTGGCGGGACGAACAAGGGCCCTACCGACGCGCTTGGCTGGGACAGCCGGTTTCCGATTACCTGCCCTGGGAGCGCTGGCTCATGGCCCGCAGGCGCTGTCGCGGCTCCTTCTTGCGAGATGAGCTGACGGCCACCGCTCTGCAAAAACGGGGCCTCCGGGCTTTCTACCTGGGCAACCCGATGATGGATGACCTGGAGCCGCGGGGAGAATTGCCTTTGGATCCCGACCGGCCCGCGGTGCTGCTGCTGCCGGGATCCCGCCCGCCGGAAGCCTACCGCAACTGGGCCTTGATGATGCAGGTGGTAGAGCAACTGCCGCCGGAAATCCAAGTTTACGCCGCCCTCAGCCCTAACCTGGAGCGGAACCCCCTTCAAGAGCGGATCCCTGCTCGACGCCGCGACCTGCTCCTGGTGTGGGGAGATTTTGGCACCTGTGCTCACCGGGCAACAGCGGTGCTGGCCATGGCGGGGACGGCCACGGAACAATGCGTGGGCCTAGGGAAGCCGGTGGTCACCCTGCCGGGGGAGGGGCCGCAATTTACCCCCCGCTTTGCCGAAGCTCAAACCCGTCTCCTGGGATCCGCAGTCCACCTCACTTCACCCCAGCAGGCCCCTGCCGTGCTCTGCCGGATTCTGAGCCGCCTGGCCAGCGATCCCGCTTACGCCGACCAACTGCGAGCCCACGGGCAGCGGCGTATGGGATCCCCTGGCGCTGCTCAGCGCATTGCCGCCCAGATTAAAGCCTGGCTCCCCAACCCCGCTGGCTAAGTCCGCCCCACCTTCTCCATCAAGTCGTCCAGCTCTGCGTAGTCCGGCAGCGCCGTGTCGATGGGCTGACCTTGGCGCAGCACCACCCGGTCGTGCTGGGGTCGGGAAAGCAGCTCGTCAAACCCCCGCCCCTTGAACAGCACCAAGTCTGCCGGCAGGCCCACCCCAATCGCCCCGGCCTCTACCAAGCCCATCATGCGGGCCGGGGTGGCAGTGATGGCCTGCGGCCAATCCCCATAGGGGGTGTCCAGGTGCAGGATGCGGGTGGACTCCCGAAACACTTCTAGGCCATCGTGATCTCCAAAGCCGTAGAAGGGATCCCGGCAGTTGTCGCTGGCGATCATCACCGGCACGCCCAAGGCTTTGAGCTCGTGCAGCAGCGTCACCCCCCGCCAGCGGGGCGTGTGGCCGGGGCGGCGGTCTTGCAAATAGAGATTGCACAGGGGCAGGCTGACCACGGCGATCCCCGCCTCCTTCACCAGGGCCATGGTCTGGTGGGCCACCTGCGGCGGCTGCACCGCCAAACTGCAGCAGTGGCCGCACACCACCTGGCCTGCAAACCCATGGCGCAGGGCTGCCGCTGCCACATGCCGCAACGTCAGGGATTCAGGGTCGTCTGTCTCATCGGTATGAAAATCCAGATCCAGCCCCCGCTCCTGGGCCAGGGCAAACACCCGCTCCAACTGCTTATCCAGCTCCGGCCCCATCGCCGCCACTCCGCCCAGGATCCCGCCCAGCTCCGCCACCTTGTCCGCCAGCTTCTCCCCTGCCGGTGTGAGAAAAACATCCAAGTAGGTCAGCGTCACCGCCTGCAGCTCTAGCCTGCCCGCCCACTCTCGGCGCAACTGGGCAAAGACTTCCCAGCTCACCTCGGCTTGAGGGCCCTCGCAAACCAGGTGGGTGCGCACCGCCTGGGATCCATGGGCGTAGCTGCAGCGCAGGCCAAAGTTGCAGCGGCGGTAGACATCCTGCCAAAGTTTTTCTCGCCTGCCGGCGTAGGCCCGCTCCATCTTGGCCCAGTCTTCCTGCTCGGCCCGGGTGGCCCCGGCAAAGGTGCCGTCGGGGTTGGGGCTGCGCGGCCACACGTGCCCTTTGTCCAGGTGGGTGTGGATATCGACAAAACAGGGCCACACCTGGCCCCGCCTTAGATCTACACTCGGGATTCCCTGGGGCGGGATCCCTGTGGCCGCTCGGATATGGCCAATTCGCCCTTCCCTAATCTCCAGATCCAGCAGCACCAAGCCCTCTCGGTTGGGAACCGCCGCTGGCACCACATCCTTCAGCACCGAGATGGGAACTTGGGCATTCAGCAGCCAGTAGCGGGCAGCGCCAGGGATCTGCACAGTGGTACAGCAATTAGGCAAACTGGCCCACCACCTGCATGGCAAAGCTCAGCAAAATAAAGGCCAACCAGGGGGAGAAGTCCAGGCCGCCGATGGGGGGGATGAGGCCGCGGAAGAGGTTGAGATAGGGATCCGTGAGCTGGCTGAGCACCGACAGAATGGGGTTAGACCAGTTCAGTTGCGGGAACCAGCTCAGCAAAATCCGCACAATCAACAGCGCGTTGTAAATGACGATGAACTGGTAAAGGGAGCGAAACAGCAAAGACGCGGCACTGCCGTAGACCAGCCCCAGAGAGAGGCCGTCTGTCCAAGGGAGAGGGAGCAACAAAGGGCTGAGCATCATGGTTAGAAACAGCGAGGGAACAACTCTTCAACAACTTAAGCGCTGTCGGCAGAGGCAGACCTGATCCAGGAGAGCAACTCAGCCGAGAGGCGAGAACGCTGGCACTCCCCAGAGGAGAAAGCCAGTGCCGCCTCTAGTTTGGCATGGACAGGGGTCCCCTGCTTAAGGCTTTTCCTCGACAGCGCTAGAAGATATCTCCTTGACGAGCAGTTGTGCGCGGGTGGCCTGGATCGCCTCGTTCAACTCGGCAATCTTGGCTTCGAGGGTGCGGCGGGCCTGGGCAATCCGCTCTGTTTCCTGTTCCCACTCCCTCCAGTTGCCGGAGCTGGGCACAGCCGGCTCACCCGAGGCTCGGAGGCGCGGTCGTTCAGGAGGGACAGAGGTGCCGTTGAGACGGTCGGGATCCCGGCGCTGGCCTTCGGCGGATCCCTTGCTTAGTCGGGGGGCCAGCACAAAGGCGATCACCCCGCCGATGATCCCGCCCAACACAGCGCCGGCTACCACACCGGCAATGAAGTCGCCTTTCTGATCTGCCACGCTTTTGTCCAGCTCACCAAACTTAAGCTATCTTTTTCCGTTTTACCTTTCCTGTCCCACTCCCGCCAGCCAATTCGGCCAGGGCTGGGGAAGTCGCCAGGGGCTGAGCCGCTCCAGGTGGGCCTGCACCTGTTCCCTCAACTCGGCCAAAGTATGTTGCAGATCGCTGGTTGAGGGCAGGGATCCCAGTGCCGCCTGCCAGAGGTGAGTTGGAGACAAGTCGGGGCTGATCACATGCCACAGCCGCTGCAGCTCCTCAAAGTGAAGGCGGTCATCTTCCGTGAGAGAAAGCACCAACTGGCGGCGCAGTTCACGGGCCTCCTCCGACATCAGGTAGCGCAAACCCATGCGGGCGGTGGGTACCCAATCCAGCCCCCCATCGCTGCGGGCAATTTGGATCAGGTTCTCCAAGCGGTTCCAGCGGAACTTGCCATCTTTAATTAGCACTTGCAGCAGCCGCTGGCGAATGCGGGGCGATTCGTCCGTCAGCAGGCGCTTGGCCACATAGGGATAGGCCACGCCGACAATGCGAAACTGCGGATAGAGGCTGAGGGCCACCCCCTCTTGGGTAACCAAAGAGCGGATGACCAACGCAAAGTGGGAGGGCACCTGAAAGGGGTAGCGGTACATCAAATCGGAGAACTGGTCGGTGGCGGTTTTGAAGTTAAAGTTGCCCACCTCCTGGTTCAACACATCCGCCAACACCGTCTCCAAAGCAGGGATCAGCTCTTGACGGTTGACATCCGGCTGTAAAAAGCCCAAGTGAATAAAATCGTCGAACAAGGCGTCGTAGTCGCGATCCACCAGGTGAACCAGCGCGTCCACCAGGTACTCCTTCATTTCTTCGGTGAGCTGATCCATCATGCCAAAGTCGATGTAGGCCAGGCGGCCATCGGGGAGGGCAAACAGGTTGCCCGGATGGGGATCGGCGTGGAAAAAGCCGTATTCCAGCAACTGCTTCAGTCCGGCCACCACGCCGATGCGCACCAGTTGTTTCACCTCCAAGTTGGCCGCCCGAATGCGCTCCACATCGGTGAGCTTGATGCCGTCAATCCACTCCAGGGTCAACACCCGGCGGGTGCTGTAGGCCCAAAAGATGCGCGGCACATACACATCGGGATCGCCGCGAAAGTATTCGGCAAAGCGCTCGCAGTTCCGTCCCTCCTGCAGGTAGTCGATCTCCTCAAACAGCTTGCGACCAAACTCATCCACCACCGCCGTCAAGGTGTTGCCCAGGTTCAGGGGCAGCCAAGGCCCCAGCCAGGTGGAGGCCCAGCGGATGAGGTACAGATCCAGGCTCAGCCGCTCCCGCAGGTGGGGCCGTTGCACCTTCACCGCCACCCATTCGCCACTGTGCAGTTGCGCTTTGTAAACTTGGCCCAAGCTGGCGGCAGCCACCGGCTCGGGCGAGATCTGGGCGTAGATCTCGGTGATCGGACGGCCCAACTCTGACTCAATGCGGGCAAACGCCTCCTGGGAAGGAAAGCTGGGCAATTGATCCTGCAGCTTGGTGAGCTCTTCCAAGTAGTCTTTGCGCACCAAGTCCGGTCGCGTCGAGAGGGCCTGCCCCACCTTGATGAAGGTAGGCCCTAGGTCAGTGAGCAGCTTGCGCAACTGCTCTGCCCGCTGGGGCACTTTGCGATCGCCCTGTCCCCAAAGCTGATCCCAGCGTAGACAGAGAACAAACCAGAGGAGGGGCCAGAGAATGGCCAGCGCCCGACCCATCACCCGGAGCAGGCGCCAGCGGTAGTAACGAGTGATGAATTGCGGATCGTAAACTTCTAGGTCGGCAATGGAGGAAATCCTGTTAACCACGCTCAAGGGATCTCACAATCTGTTTTTAAAGCTCTTAATATCTATCGTAATCTATCGTAATGGCAAAAGCCTCTTGTTTTCTCTTATCTTGCTTAACAGCGCCTCCTCAGCGTTCGCCAGCCAGGTTCTCGGCCAAAGCCGGCTTCCCCCGATCAAATGACGGTGTTGTCCGGGATCACCGAGTCCTTGATGATGGTGACGATGCCGTTGCTGATCCAGATCCCTTCCTCTTCCCGCTGCGCTTCGCTGACGTGATCCTTGTTGAGGATGCGGACATTGCGCCCGATGCGGGCGTTTTTGTCCACGATGGCGTTGACGATGTGGGAGTTGGCGCCGATGCCCACCGGTGGGATCCCAGCCTCCAGCTTGGCCTGCCGCTCTTCTGCCGACTCGTAGTAATCGGCCCCCATGACCAGGGTATTCTCTACGATGGTATTGGCCTCCAGGCGGCTGCGAATGCCGATGATGGAATTGCGAATTTGAGCATTTTTGATGATGCAACCGTCGGCAATCATGGAGTTGACGATCTGGGAATCGAGGATTTTGTTGGGGGGCAAAAAGCGTGGGCGGGTGTAGATGGGCATTTCGCTGTCAAAGAAGCTGAAGGGAGGGTTGGGCTGCTGCACCAGCGCCAGGTTGGCTCGATAAAAAGCCTCGATGGTGCCGATGTCCTCCCAGTAGCCCTTGAACGGGTAGGCCTGCAGATGGTACTTGCCGATGGCTGACGGCAGCACCTCTTTGCCGAAGTCGGTGTGCTCCTTCACCTTCAGCATCTCGATGAGGGCCTCCCGCCTGAATACATAGATGCCCATCGAGGCGATGTAGGGCTTGGCTTTGGCCTCTTCCGGGCTGAGGCCGAGGGCTTGGGTATCCACCTGACAGGCTTTCAGCAGCTCCCCTTGCGGCTTTTCTTTGAAATCGACGATCCGTCCATCGGCGTCGATCTTGAGCAAGCCAAAACCCGAAGCCACTTTTTCTTCGCAGGGGAGCACCGCCAGCGTCACATCGGCTCCGGTTTGCCGGTGATAGTGAATAAAGGGGCGGTAGTCCATGCGGTAGAGGTGATCCCCCGATAGGATGAGGAAGTCCCGCGGCTTCCAGGAGTCCATCAGCCAGAGATATTGGCGCACAGCGTCGGCGGTGCCCTGAAACCAATCCGGGTTATCGGGCGTCTGTTGGGCCGCTAAAATATCCACAAAGCCGCCTGTGAAGGGAGACAGGCGGTAGGTGTTGATGATGTGGCGGTTGAGGGAGGCGGAGTTGAACTGGGTGAGGACGTAGATTTTATCAATATCAGAATTGATGCAGTTGCTGACCGGGATGTCGATGAGGCGATACTTGCCTGCCAGAGGCACAGCAGGTTTAGCACGGCGCTTGGTCAGGGGATAAAGTCGGGTGCCACGCCCACCGCCCAGGATAATCGCCAGTACATCGCGCATGGTTGTCCTCCACCAGGCTACACCCAATAGCATAGACTGCTGCGGCGGCACCTGACCCAATCTGGCCAAGGGGAATCGGGAAATCGGAAGCGCCTGAAACAAACCCTGGGGAAGCTGATGGCACGCGTCCTGGCTTTTACCAACAACAAAGGGGGCACCGGCAAGTCCACCCTCTGCGTCCACGCGGCTCAGTTAACGGCTCAACGGGGCTACCGAGTTCTGCTCATCGATCTCACCTCCCAAGCCACCGCCAGCAGCCTTTACCTGGAAGAGGCCGGATCCCTGCCCCCCGAGGAAACGGTTTGGGCCAGCCTGCACCCGCAGTACCGACGTCCTTTGGAAGAGGTGATCTATTGCACCGACAAGGGGGTGGATGTGGCGCCCTCCCACAGCACCATGGCGGAAGTGGCGGCCCAACTGGCGGCTGCTGGCGACTCCGGGCAAGACCTGTTGCAGCATCAGCTCGCTCCCCTGCTGCCGGATTACGACTTTGTCTTTCTCGATACGCCAGGGGAACTGAACGCCCTCACCGCCAACGCCCTGCGGGCGGCCCGGCGCGTGTTGATCCCGACACGGCTCAACCGCGTCGACTTCTCTTGTACAGAGGTGACCCTGCGCTATGTCGAGTCCCTGAAGGGCGAGTTGAGCCAAGTCCGCGCCATCTTGACCATGCTGGACGACCGCTACTTGCCAGGGGGCATCTGGTCCGGATCCCATACCGGGCAATTGTATGTGCAAGCGCAACAGATTTTTGCGGATGTGCTTTCACCCGTTACCATTCCAGATAGCAGCGATTTGCGCACCGCTTTTGACTACGGCTTGACGGTCATGGACTATCGGCCTGGCTCGGTGGTGTGTCAGCGATTGGAGCAGTTTGTCGAACATGAGGTGCTCTTGTGACTGGATCGGACCGTAGCCTCTTTCCTTCTTCGGGAGAAACTTCCCGCACTCGGCGCAAGGCCAGTGCTAAAACCAGTTCAGAGCCCACCCCTGCAGAATCTACTCCCACGGGCGAGGAGCCGACAACGATGTCTTCTCAGTCTCCTACAGAACCAGCCCCAGAATCGCCGGACCTTGAAACCCTCAAAAGCCAACTGGCCGAAGCTCAACAACTTTTGCAGGACTACCAAAACAAAGTCTCTGCCCTGCAAGCTCAGCTACAGCAAGTCACTGCCCACCGCGACGAATTGCAGAAGGCGCTGGCCCAGTTACAGGCGGTGGCCGAGGAGCGGGCCAAGACCATTCAGGAACTGCAAAGCCGCCGAGGGCAAGTCGCACCTTTACCCAAGCCGCAACCCCAGCCTTCGCCTCTGCACGCGCAAAAGAAGATCATGAATCGGCCCATCTTTGACAACGTGTCGCCCACCGACGAAGATATGCCCCCCTACATGCTGGACTAGGCAGTTGGTACTAGTCTGGATTGCGCCGGAGGAAAGGAGGGTGTAGGGTTAGGGATCCCTGTCTGCTCGGTTGCCGTTCCGGTCTGCACGCTATGACTCCATCCCAGGCGAAGATGACTGTTTCTGGCGATGCCATTCCGCCCCACGGGGGCACCTTGGTCAACCGCATTGCCTCCCCTGAGCAGGCGCAGGAGCTGCGCTCCAAAGCTGAACACTGCCCCATCCTCCACCTCGACGAGCGGGCCCAGTCGGATCTGGAGATGATCGCCATCGGGGGCTTCAGCCCGCTCACCGGCTTCATGGGGCGGGAAGATTACCAGTCGGTTCTGGAGACGATGCACCTGGCCAACGGCCTGGCTTGGTCGCTGCCGGTAACGCTGCCGGTCTCTGCCGAGATAGCTGCCGATCTCAAGGAAGGGCAGACCATTGCCTTGGCCAATGCCGAGGGCAGGCTCTTGGGCCTGTTGGAATTGACCGAGAAGTTCACCTACGACAAAACCCGCGAAGCGCAGCAGGTCTACCGCACTACCGATGAGCAGCATCCGGGGGTGAAGGTGCTCTACCAACAGGGATCCGTCTATTTGGCCGGCCCTGTAACTCTCTTGCAGCGGGATCCCCATCCCCTTTTCCCGGCCTACCAGATCGACCCGGCCCAGTCGCGGCAACTGTTTCGGGAAAGAGGCTGGAAAACCATTGTCGGCTTTCAAACCCGCAACCCCATCCACCGCGCCCACGAGTACATTCAAAAGTGCGCTCTGGAAATCGTGGACGGGCTGTTTCTCCACCCGCTGGTGGGGGCCACCAAAAACGACGACATCCCCGCCGAGGTGCGCATGCGCTGCTACGAGGTGCTGATCGAAAAGTACTTCCCCAAGGAGCGGGTGATCCTGGCCATCAACCCTGCGGCCATGCGCTACGCCGGCCCGCGCGAGGCCATCTTCCACGCCCTCGTTCGCAAAAACTACGGCTGCACCCATTTTATTGTGGGCCGGGATCACGCCGGGGTGGGCAACTACTACGGCCCTTATGATGCCCAGCACATTTTCGATGAGTTCCGTCCCGAGGAACTGGGCATCATCCCCCTCAAGTTTGAACATGCCTTCTATTGCACCGTCACCGGCACCATGGCCACGGCCAAGACCAGCCCCAGCCAGCCCCACCAGCGCATCCACCTCTCGGGCACCAAGGTGCGGGAAATGCTGCGCCGCGGCGAGATCCCCCCGCCGGAGTTCTCCCGCCCCGAGGTAGCCCAACTGCTGGCCGAAGCTATGCGTGAGCGGGGACAGCCTGAGTAGGGGCAAAAAGAGCCTGCTCCAGCCCAGGCCCTCTGTGTTCTTGGGGAGTCGGCCAAGCTGAAATAGGGCGCTGCCTCCTTGCCTAGGCTGACTCCGCTAGATTGATCGTTGGGTTGCGGTCGCAGAGCCCCCAGGTATCAGCTTAAAACCGGTTCTGTACATGGGCATCACCGGCCAGTCCTCTGGCGCAGCCTCAGGGATACCAAACCATAAACAAACCCACGCCCAAAAGCAGGGGAAGGATGCTGCTCTCCTAGGAAACTCTCGCCAGGAAGCCCTCCATGGGCAGCAACAGACCTCATCCCGCCTCAAAGCGGAGCTGGTCGGGATCCACATAATAGCAGCGGGCATTGTCAACACAGATCAACGCCCAGCCATTTTGGTCAACATCGACCAACGTATACTCGGATTGAGGGATGAAGTGGCCCTGGTGGTTGCGGGTCTCGCCTTTAACCCAAACGGTCTGACGGTTCATCTTCAAGTTCCTCCAATTTACAGTCAAAGAAAATCAAAAGCAGAACTCAATTTCAATGCAAGTCGATGCAAGAAGTGTCACACCAAACAGAAACCCTTGCATCTCCTCAAAGCCCAACAAATCCACAGGCTTGCGTGGGATGCAAGCTAACTCACAGCGGTGCCCGAATACCGTCTTGCGATTTGGTAAGAGAAGTCTAGCACCAACTCTATGAGAATATTGTTAAAAGTTGCGGATTAAGTTGACAAGCTCTAGATTTTCCTAAATTCTTGTTGCAAAATCGGGTTAAGCCTGCTTAACCTGCTTGGTCTACTTCAAATAGCCATTGGTGCATCTTGCTCAACTGAGGCCAATTGGGACGGCGGTTCCCTCCCTCTGCCAAGTTAGATTTGACCCCCTCGATCTGCTCGGGATCCCGCGCCAAGATTTGCTTGATGATCTCCACCTGCTGGCGTACCCCTGTTTTTTTCAGCTCCAGCATCGCCAAAGTCAAGTTCACCCGCGGCTGGGCGTCCACCGGGTCTAGCTTCACAGCAGTTTGGGCAGCTTTCAGGGCTTTTTCCGCTTGCCCCTCCAAAAGATAGAGCCAGGACAAGCAAGTCCAGGCTGCTGCCGCCTTCGGGGATCCCTTACAAATGGCCTCGAAGGAAGGGATCAGCGTCTTGGCCGCTTCCCCCGCCTCGTAGCGCCGGATCCCTTCCTGAAACAATTCTTCAATGGCTGCGCTCATCGTTCTCAACTCGGCATAATGACGTATTGACAAGTGCACTACTTTATGGGTGTAAGGCTGCTCTTGCCTGTTCGCTCATCTGTTGTAGCGCACCGGTGTCGGGGAGAGGGATCCCTTCCCCTTCAGCAAGCCATAGCCAGTACTCGATGTTGCCGGCAGGGCCAGTGATAGGCGACCAAGTATAGCCCTGCACCTGCCAGCCGCGGGCCACCGCCGCCTGCATTACTGTCTGCAGCACGCGGGCATGGACGGCCGGATCCCGCACTACCCCCCTTTTGCCCACCTGGCCTCGGCCCGCCTCAAACTGCGGCTTGACTAGCAGCAAGGCTTCCCGCGGCGAGCGCAACAGCTTCCACAGAGGATCCAACACCTTAGTTAGGGAAATAAAGGAGAGATCCACCACTGCCAGATCCGGCCAGTTGGGAGTGGGCACCTCGGTTCCGTAGAGATCGGCTGGCTGAAGATAGCGCAAGTTGGTTCGTTCCTTAAGGATTACCCGCGGGTCAGTTCGCAAAGACCAGGCCAATTGGCCATAGCCCACATCCACCCCATAGACCCGCTGCGCCCCTCGTTGCAGGAGGCAATCGGTGAAGCCCCCAGTGGAGATGCCAGCATCCAAACAGATGCGACCCTGGACTTGAATGGGAAAAGCTTGCAGTGCCCCCTGAAGCTTTTCTCCTCCTCGCGAGACAAAAGCAGACTTGGCCTGGATGTGGACTACAGGATCTCCGCTTACCCACGTCCCGGCTTTTTCCGCCCGTGCTCCGTTGAGGAAGACTTCTCCCGCCAAGATAGCCCGCTGCGCCTGCTGGCGCGAAGAAAAATACCCTCGCTCCACCAGCCAGGTATCCAGGCGGACTCGATCGGCCATGCCCTAGCCACTGGCCTTCCACTCCATCAAGATAGACGACCGGGATCCCTTCTGTCAGCCGCGACTTAGCCAAAGCGCCCGCTCACATACTCTTCCGTCTCGCGGTTGGCGGGAGAGTTGAAGATCTTCTCGGTGCGGTCAAACTCTACCATTCGTCCGTAGCGGATCCCTCTCTCGTCAAGTTCAGTGTTGAAGAAGGCAGTGAAGTCGGACACGCGAGCTGCCTGCTGCATGTTGTGGGTGACGATGATGATCGTGTAGCGACGGCCCAATTCCTTAAGCAGCTCCTCAATGCGCAGCGTAGAAATAGGATCCAGCGAGGCGCAAGGCTCGTCCATTAGAATTACCTCCGGCTGAATGGCCAGGGTGCGGGCAATGCAGAGGCGCTGCTGTTGTCCACCGGAGAGGGAAAGGGCGCTCATCCTCAACTTATCTTTCACCTCATCCCAGAGAACGGCCTGGCGCAGTGCCCGCTCCACGAGCTCGTCCAGATCCCCCTGGTAGCCATTAATCCGGGGCCCAAAGGCAATGTTGTCGTAGACGGATTTGGGGAAGGGGTTGGGCTTCTGAAACACTAGGCCAACCCGCCGCCGCACCTCAGAGGGATCCACATCCGGGTCGTAGATGTTTTTCCCGTGGAAGATAACGGAGCCTTCTACCCTTGCCCCTGGGATTAAGTCATTCATGCGGTTGAAGCAGCGCAAAATAGTGCTCTTGCCGCAACCTGAGGGTCCAATAAAGGCTGTGATGTGATTTTTCGGGATCTTCAGGGAAACCTGCTTAACCGCCAGGTGGGAGCCGTAGTAGACGCTCAGATCCCGCGTCTCTAGTTCAACCTCCAACCGGGTGGGTTGCTCAGGAGAGCCCGACTTGTCAGAGAGTGGAGAGCGCATAGGCGTGTTGGAAAGAAGATAACGTTGCTGCAAGGCTTAGATAGTGATGGCTTCTTGGCGACGACTCACAAGGAGCCGGAAACTGACGGTGGTAATCAGGACCAAAATCACCAGAGCCAAAGCCCCTCCCCAGGCAAGCTTCTGCTGGTTTTCAAAGGGGACAAGGGCAAAGTTGTAGATCAACACAGCCAGCGAGGCCACTGGCTTCAACAAACCGCTGGGCCAGAGAAAGCTAAACAAAGCCGTGAAGATCAGGGGCGCCGTCTCACCTGCAGCGCGGGCAATGGCCAACGTCACCCCCGTCAGGATCACCGGCAGAGCCGCTGGCAACACCACGCGAAACACCGTCTGCACTCGCGAAGCCCCCAACGCATAGGCAGCAGCCCGCGTATCGGCCGGCACCAGGCGCAGCGCCTCTTCACAGGACAAAATGATGATAGGCAGGGTCAGCACCGATAGAGCCATCCCGCCGGCAAGGGCCGAGAAGGTTTTGGAGGAAAGCACCAGCACCCCATAGGCAAACACCCCGGCAATGATGGAGGGAACCCCCGTCAACACCTTGATAACGAAGCGCAGAAAGGAGGCCGCGGGGCTGTTTTTGCCAAACTCCGAGAGATAGATGGCTGCGAATAGACCAATGGGGAATGTGATGGAGATAGCAATCGACACCACAATAATCGTCCCCAGCACCGCATTGCCAAATCCGCCCACCTGATCGCCCGGAGGAGGGGGAAGCTGGGTCAGCGTCTGCCAGTTCAGGCGCTCGATGCCCCTGGTGAAAACGTAGTAGAGGATGAGAGCCAGCACAAAAATGGCGAAGATGCTGGAGATAGTTGTCAGCGCTGTCATTCCTACATCCAAGAAGATGCGCTGCCAGGGCTTCGCTCTGCGCTTAAACAAATTGTCTTGCTCTACCGCCTGCACCTGCGCCGTCATGTTCCTCTACTCCCACGAAGCTGTTAGCGCAAACTTGACACGGCGTATCATCAGCTCCGCCGCAATGTTAACCACCAGAGTGATGGCTAACAGAATCAAGGCCAAATACATAAGTGCTGCAACCTGCTCGGGGCCCGCTTCCGCAAACTCGTTGGCCAATAGGGCTGGGATGTTGCTGGCAGGAGCCAGAAGCGAGATGCTAATGCCGCGGGCATTCCCAATCAGCATCGCTACTGCCATCGTCTCCCCTAGGGCGCGTCCCAAACCCAAAACCACCGCTCCCAGGAGGCCGCCAATTGCTGCCGGCAGCACGACACCAAAGATGGCTTCCCAGCGAGTGGCTCCCATCGCATAGGCAGCCGCCCGCAACTCTGGCGGAACGGACACCAGCATTTCCCTGGCGATGGCAGTAATGATGGGGATGATCATGATCCCCAAGACAACCCCCGATGTCAACATCCCAGGCCCTACTGGTGGTGTGCTGAAAATGGGCAGCCAGTTGAAGTGCTGGAACAAAAACATCTGTATAGGGCGGAAGAAGGGGATGAAGATAAACAACCCCCAAATGCCGTAGACCACACTGGGAATGGCTGCCAGCAGCTCCACCACGATGATCAAGGCTGTGCGCAAAGGCTTGGGCAAAAAGTCCTCGCTCAAAAAGATGGAGATGCCAAAGCTTAAGGGAACGCCCACGATCAGAGCAATCAGAGAAGTTACCAGCGTGCCGTAGATCTGGGGCCAAGCACTGTAAATGTCCTCAACAGGATCCCAGGTGGTGCCCCAGAAAAAGCCCAGCCCGAACTTCCGAATGGCAGGTAGCGCCTGAATCCCAATCTCCAGGGCAATCCACAACAGTAGGAAAGCCGAGAAAAAGACGGCGATCCGCGTTGCCCAAATAAATAGCCAGTCGCGCCGGCGCTGGAAGACGGGCCGGGGCCGAAATAGAGAACTGCTCTCCGAAAAGGTAGTGGTCATCTGCTGGGTAGGGGGTACAAACCTCTACAAAGTGATGCTTTCCAGGGCAGCCAGAGCTTTCTTCCAAACCTCTACGGAGTGATTTTTTCCAGGGCAGCCAGAGATTTCTTTCGCGTTTCCTCCGGCAAAGGCACATAGCCCAGCGGCTCCGCAAAGGATTGCCCCTCGGTGAGGGCGTAGCGAAGAAACTCTCTGACAGCCTTGGAGGTTTCAGCTTTGGGGTAGACTTGGTAAGCCAAGATCCACGTGTAGCCCACAATGGGGTAGGAGTCTTCCCCTTCGGGATCTGGGTCAACCCCCAGCAGCCGCTCGTCGAGCTTGATTCTCGCCAGCGCTGCCTGCTCCGTCTCAACTTTGGGGACGACGAACTTGCCTGCCCGGTTTTCCAGGCGAGCGAAGTTTAGGTTGTTGAGCTTAGCAAAGCCGTACTCCACATAGCCGATTGAGCCAGGAATCTGCTTGATTTGTTCAGAAACGCCTTCGTTACCGCGAGCTCCCACGCCAGTTGGCCAGTTCACGGAAGAGCCACGGCCCACTTTTTGCCGCCATTCGGGGCTAATGGCGTTGAGGTGGGTGGTAAAGATGTCGGTGGTGCCACTGCCATCAGAGCGGTGCACAACAGTAATCGGCAGATCTGGGAGAGTCACGCCTGGGTTAAGGCCAGCCAGCAGCGGATCGTTCCATCAGAACCTCCGGGGTACTCCCGCCACAGCGCAGCTTGGCGGGATGGGGGATAGGCGGTGAGACGAAGGGGTTCAATGCCCCTGAGTCTCACAATCTGGGCGTTGCCTGCTGCTCGACATACTTCTTCAACTCCTCAACGGTGACCCCACCACAAGAGGCAACAAAATAGGTCCCTGTCCAAAATACAGGCTTGCTGTAGAACCGTGCCACCTCTGTGGCGAACTCTTTGCGAATCAACCGGCTGGAGACTGTTTTCAGGTTGTTCACCAGCTTCGAGACCTGGACATCCGGCGGAAAA
>Ga0209809_1000593_pt1 | contig 32838 bp, 22 predicted proteins | sample YNPMSTMetaG_FD_186172 | JGI IMG/M metagenome (GOLD analysis project Ga0209809, IMG submission 186172) | Anoxygenic and chlorotrophic microbial mat microbial communities from Yellowstone National Park, USA - YNP MS-T MetaG (SPAdes) (version 2) ...
TTTCGGCCCGGAGGTTGTTGTTATCCTGGGGCCGGTAAAGGTCGCCGGAAGCGCCTACGTCGGCATTGCTGTAGGAGAGGTTCGAACTCCACGTGTAGGCGGCGCTGAAGAGCAGGCCCGAGCTCAACCTCTTTCGGATCCAGGTCTGCCAGGCGTGATAGTGGCTGGACTCGGAGTTATCCACGTACCGAAATTGGGCAAAGCCGGGTACGGGAGGCAACCCGGTGAAACGATCGGGAACGTTCATGGCGCGGATCATGCGCAGCTTGACGCCGCGGCTTCCGCTGTAACCCGTCTCCAGGGCGAAACTGGCGCCCAGTTGCCGCTGGACCGTGAGCGTCCATTGCAGGCTGTAAGGGTTCGGGGAATTCACTTCGATGGCGTCGCCCGACCAGGGTGCGTTGGGATCGCGGGCATACTGGATGGTGCCTTCGTTGGTGATGGGATAGCGCAAGCCGAGTTGCCGGATTTCGGCCGCCGAGAAGATGTAGCGGAACGGCTCGTCAATGGCGTTGCGCACCTGGCTGGTAGCCCCTCCGGCAAAATTGTGGGGGTTGTGAAAGGCGCCCAATCCGCCCCGCAACACAGTGCGAGAGTTTGTGTCGAGCGACCAGGCGAAGCCCAACCGGGGCGAGAAGTTGTTGTAGTCCGGCTCATAAATCCGATCGGCCGGACGCAAGGGGCCGAAGCCAAACGGGCCACTGCGGTTAAAGACCCTCCCGTCACGCTCTTTGACCACCGAGAAGTAATCCCAGCGAAGCCCGGCGTTGACCATCAGGCGCGCCCCGATCCGCACGTCGTCCTGAAGGAAGCCCCCCAGCGCCCAGTTGCGCAACTGGTAAGGCCGCACCCCGTAGGTGAGCTGGGCTGAGACGGGCCGGTTGGCGAGAATGTCCTCGGGGGTGGAGTATTGAATCCTGGGAACCTCGACGTTTTCGCGTCCCGCTCGCCGGTACATCCAAGAACCGCCGAATTTGACGGAATGCCGCCCGCGCGTCCAAGAGGCGACTTCGTTCAAGCTCGTCGCGCCGCCCGTGCGCGTTGCGATCTCCCCGCCCGTGTCAAAACCGCAGGGATCACAGTTGATCTCGCCAATGCCCAGCTCGTAAACCCGATCGAGCCGGAGCGTATCCACCTCGTCGTGGCCGAAGCGAGATTCTAGACTCAGCGAGGGGTAGATCCAAGTGTGAGTGAGAGTGCCGCCGTCAGAGGCGCCGGTCCACCGCCGAGAGTTCTCGTTCACACGCGGCATGGTGCGCACCGGACGGGAGCGGGTGAAGCGCGCCATCAGCAGGTGACGGTCGTTGATGTGGTAGTCGCCCCGCACCAGCACGTGGTCGTCATCGGCGGTCGTCGAACCGGCGCCTTGATACAAAGCCACCGCTGCGCCCGGCCGGTAGCTGGTATTGGGCTGGGGGAAGAGATCGAAGTAGGGCTTGTAGGCGGGCACGGCGCGGATGGCCTGCTCGCGGAATTCCGGCGTCGGGACCTGGCCGTTGAGCGCGCGGAACGCCCGTTCACGATAGCCCTCGTACACTCCGAAAAAGAACAGGCGGTTGCGGCGGAGGGGCCCGCCCAGGGAACCGCCGAACTGGTTGAACACGGCAGGGACTTTCCTCGCCAGAAACTGGTTACGAGCGTGAAGGTTTTCAGTCTGGTTGTTTGCGAAGAGGCTGCCATGAAACTGGTTTGTGCCGCGGCGGGTGATCAGGTTCACATTGCCGGACATCGTCCCGGCGATCTCGGCCGACACGATGCCTTTGGTGATGCCGACCTCCTCGACCGCCTCCAGGCTCACCGCTCGGATGTAATTGATGCTCTGCCACATGGCAAGGGAAGGGGACTCGAAGTCGCCGACCGAGTCCACGCCGTCCACCGTCAGGCGAAACCCGGCCGGGGGGAGCCCGTTCATGGAGACGCCTGCGTCGGCCGCACCCGTGACGACCACTCCCGTGTTCAGGCGCAGGAATGACGTCCAGTCGCGGCGCGCCGCGGGCAGTTCGGTCAATTGTCGGGAGCCCAGGCTGCCTGTCTGCTCAGCGCTGACGGAGTTGACCAGCGGCGCTTCCGCCGTCACCAAGACCTGTTCGCTCGCCGTACCGAGTTCGAGCAAGAACTGTAAATCCAGGCGCTGGCCGGCGGTGAGCGTGACGTCACCCCGCCGGAGAGTTTTGAACCCGGCAGCCTCAACCGACACAGCGTAGCGCCCAGGCGCCAGGAAGGGTAGCGTAAAGATCCCAAGCTCATTGGTCACCGTGGAAACCACGGCGCCGGTTGCCAACTCGGTGGCCTGGATAGTAGCTTGGGGAACGACGGCCCCCGCAGGATCCAGGACCCGTCCGTAAAGGGTGGCGGTGGTGACTTGGGCGGGTGCAGGCACACCGAGCCAAGAAAGAAAGACAACAAGAATCAGTGGCGCGACCGCCGTCTTGAGGCGCATGGTGAACCTCCAGCGGAAGTTCGACAACTGTTGGGAGGATACCACGGTTTGCAAAATATGTCAATCTATTCGAAGAAAGGATGGAGGTCTGTAAATGACTGCGCTCTCTCGGCACTCGCCACCGCTGATTTTCATTTCCCTGGCTTTATTCGCCGCATCCTGCCGCCCCACTTCCCACACGCGGCCCGCCCGCTTCACCAACTCCCTGGGCATCGTCATGGTCCGCGTTCCGGCCGGCAGTTGCCTCATGGGCAACGAGCTTCCTACAGCTCCCGAGCTGGGCTTCTCGCATACTGCGCCGTGGGGCGACTACGACGAGCGCCCCGTACGTGAGGTGCGGATTTCGCGGGACTTCTTCATGTCCGAAACCGAGATCACCGCCGAGCAGTTCGCACGCTTTCGCACCGAGTACGTGCCCCCGGGCGTCATGCATCCCTACGCCACCGGCGTCAGTTGGGAAGACGCCGTGGCCTTCTGCCAGTGGCTCAGCCGCAGGGAAGGTCGCAACTACCGCCTGCCCACGGAGGCGGAATGGGAGTACGCCGTGCGAGCCGGCTCGACGGGCCACTTTTTCTCCGGCCGGCAGCCGCCGGCGCCGGGAGCGCGCAATCGTTTCGGACTCCGAAACATCCACGACGGCCCGGCCGAGTGGGTCATGGACTGGCACGGGATTTATCCAGCCGAGCCGGAGACCGATCCCGTAGGGCCGGCGGAAGGCGTCGCCCGCGTCGTGCGCGGCGGCGGCATTGCCTCGCCCTGGGCCAGCGAGCTGCCCAAATATCCCAATAGCGGCACGCTGCCCTACTTTCGCCGCTCGGCCAATCGCGCCTCGGCGCCGCCGGACTGGCGCGGACCCCACCACATAGGCTTTCGCATCGTCGAGGCCCCGCTGCCCGCCACGCCGCCGAGGCCGCGCGAAAGGCCGTGGCACGAAACGGCGGTCAAACAATCACGCCAACACGTACTGAACGGCCCCGATGCAAGCCGGCCCTGGTTCCGGCAGCGCGATGCACTCCCCATCCCCCCCGCGGATTCCACTGAGGCCGAAATCCGCGCGGTGGGCCTGGCACCGGGGGTACTCGGCTACATGCACCACGCTGCGCTCACCGTATGCCCGAACGGTGACCTGCTGGCGGCATGGTTTTCCGCCCCCATCCCCAACTATGAGGACCTCGCGAACGTACTCGTGGTGGCCACGCGTCTGCGCTTCGGCAGTCGGGAATGGGACATGCCCGAGCCATTGATAGATCTGGCCGATATCAAGGACACCTCTCCCGTGTTGTGGACGGAGGGCGAGACCGTGTACTTCGTCAGCGGAGGAGCCGGTCTGTCAGGCGTGCCGTTCCGCTGGCGGACATCGCGCGACAGCGGCGCCAGTTGGGGACCGCTGCGGCTGCCCAACATCAGCGGGCCACAAGGTGACTCCTCGGCGCAACCCATTGCCGGCATGTTCCGGGGGCGCGACGGGACGCTTTATCTGGCTGCCGACGCGGTGGGTCCGGCCTCTTTCTTATGGGCGAGCCGCGACGACGGCGCCACCTGGTACGACACCGGGGGCCGCACCGGAGGCCGGCACACGGTTTTCGCCTTGCTCAACGACGGGCGGATCCTCGGCCTGGGCGGCAAGGCCGGCGCCATCCAGGGTTACATGCCGCAGGCGCTCTCCTCTGATGGCGGCCGCACATGGCAAATCAGCAAGAGCCGGTTTCCCGCCGTCGGCCCCAACAAGCAACGCCCCGCACTTCTTCGGCTCAAGAGCGGCCGGCTCTTTTTCGCCTCGGACTGGCAGGACAACGCCGGCAACCGACCGCCCGGCACGCCCCACTGGGGCGCTTTTGTTGCGCTGTCTGATGACGAGGGCCGGACCTGGCGAATCAAGAATCTGCCCGGCGCACGCCTGCCCGCCCGTTACGAACTGCGCAACCGGCCCGGCTGGCCCGACGATCCCTCGAAGCATCCGACCCTCGGCTACCCGGCGGTCGCGCAGGCGCCGAACGGGATCATCCACCTCATCACTTCGTACAATCACCCCCCGCAACACTTCGAGATGAACGAAGCATGGATTCTTTCCGAAGGCGATGCTGCGCCGGAGGACGCGACCTGCCGCAGCGGTCTGTTGCCGTCGCGTGCAATCCAGCCCGGCGGTGTGCGGGCCGAGTGGAGCGGATGCCTCGACGCCCATGGAGGCTACCTGCTGCACGGGGAAGAGCGCTGGTATTACCCCAGCGGCACGAAGATGTACGAGGTCAGGTGGGAGCGCGGCCTCAAGACCGGTGTCGAAACGTACTGGGACGAGCGTGGCCGCATCGTCTGGCAGTGGGACCGGCGCGAGGACGGCCTCGCAGTTTGGACGCGTTACTGGCCCAACGGCCGCAAGCGGACCGAGTCCTATTGGCAGGGTGGCAGGGCCGCGGGCATCGCGAAAGAGTGGAACCCTGAGGGAAACCTGGTTCGGGAGATCGAGTTCGTCAACGGCGTCAAGAAGAACTGGACGCGCGCCGACAGCTTCCCGCTGCCACGTTAAGCGTCCAGGCGGCTGAGATAGTGGAAAGCTTCGCGCGCCACCGTCTCGCCGTCGGGCGTGAAATCGAACAGTTCAACCGACAGCCAGCCATCGTACCGGTGCTGCCGTAAAGCCCGCAGCAATTCTGCGAACGGATAGTTCCCGCGGCCGGGCGCGCTGCCGTCGTACTCATTCAAGTGGACGTGGCGTATCCATGACCCGTATCGCTCGAGCAACACGCCGACGGGCTCAGTTTCAGCCACCGTGTTATGCGTATCCAGGATGGTCGCCAGAGCGGGGCTGCCGACGGCGCGCACGATCCGCAGCGCCTCCTCCAGCGTATTGACGACATTGCACAAATGCGGCGCCAGCGGCTCCAGAAGCACGGTGACGCCGGCGCGCTCGGCCCGGGGCGCCAGCCAGGCCAGGCCTTCCCTCAACCATGCGAGGGCTTGCCCGACGCTCACTCGTCCGACGGCATAGCGCTGCCTGGCGCTGCCCAGCACGAGCACCGATCCCGGGCTGATCTCCGCTGCCAACTCCACCAAGCCCGCCAGGTAGTCCCAGCTCCGCCGGCGCAACGCTCGATCCGGCGACGTCAGATGCAGTCCCGGCGGGCTGCCCAGCAGCGAATGGAAAGCCGGACAGGCCAGACCCTCCGCGTCAAGCAGACGGCGGATTTCGCGCCGACGCGCGGCCGGCAAAGCCACGGGGTCCGGGTCCACGTGCGAAGGTTGGATCTCGACTCCCGCATAGCCGATCTGCCGCGCAAGGCGACAGGCCTCCGCGAAACTCGAGGGTGCGAAGGTCCCGCTGCATATTGCGAGGCGCGCAGGGATCAACCGCACGGGCAAAGCCAGGCCGGCCAGAAAGGTTCGGCGGGAGATCATTGCGTGACCTCTGACTTCAATCCGAACAGTTCCCTGGCGTTGCGCCAGTAGATGCGCTCGAGATCCGCCTCGGGGAAACGCTGGCTTTCGATCTGCTCGATGATGAGCCGGGGATCCACCCACGGGTGATCACTGGCGAACAGCAGCTTGTGCGGACCTGCAAACTGCGAGACGTAACGGATGCCCAGTCCCAACGGGTTCACGGTGTCGAACCAGACTTGCTTGAGATAGTAGCTTGGCGCCCGGCGAATGTGCTGACCGCCGCGCTTGAGGACCATCACCTGGTGATCCACGCGTCCGATCAGATAAGGCAGCGCGCCGCCCGTGTGCGGGCAAACCAATTTTAACCGGGTATGTTTTTCCAGCAGGCCGGCCAGGATGATCCGGCAGAGCGCGATCGTCGTATCGAACATCAGCCCCAGACCCGCCGCCATTTCGTAGCCCCGCGTGGCTTCATAAGTGACCGGGCAGGCGGGATGCAACAGCAAAGGCAACCCGCGCCGCTCTGCTTCCTCGAAGAGCGGGCGGAAAGGTTCCTCGTCCGGGAAACGACCGTTGATGTTCGAATACAGCAGGATGCCTCTTATGCCCGGCCTGGACGTCGCCCGCTCCAGCTCCTCGAGCATTGCCTCCGGAGAGTCAAAGGGCAAAACCGCCAGCCCCAGGAAACGATCGGGGTGGCGGCTGATTACATCAGCGATGAAATCGTTCAGCTCGCGGGCCACTACCGTCGAGTCGCCGCCGAACAGTTCGGGCCCCGGATCATTGATGCTGAGAACCGCCAGGCGAATTCCCGCCCCATCCATATCGGCCAGCTTCGCTTGGACATCCGTGTGTTTGGGGAGAATGCGTCGTCGCCACGGACCGACGATCAGATAGCGTTCTCCGCCCACGCGCTCGACCCGCGGCGAGTCCCGCCGTTTCTCCAGCCGGCGCAGAAACTCCTCGGAAAACAGATGGCTCTGGCAGTCAATGCGCACGCGCGAGGCGGCAGGGGCGCTGCGTGCGACGCCGGCCATCGAAGCCGCGCGAACGAAGCTCCGTCGCGTGGGTTGTTTCATAGCTTCACACCCGTGTCAGATTTTCACACGGAAGCTGCCGCGCCCCGCTTGCACCCGGCGGGCCCTCCGGCCGCACGGCAGTCCCCGGAAAAGTTGCCGCCTGGCGGACCGCGCCGCCGGCGTGTCGCCCTTCAGCGCAGCCGCACGGTCATCCGCCGGCACCACGAAGCGAGCGCTTCAGCGCACCAGGTCGCCGTCGCGGAACGCGTACTCGCCGCGCGGCGAGCCATCCGGCCCCCAGTATCGAACGGTTCCGTGACAGCGGGCATCCCTCCATTCCGATACTCGCTTGACGCGGCCGTTGGGCCAGTACTGCGTCCACACGCTCGTCCCGTCAGGCCGATGCTCCCATTGCCAGACTTTGCTGCCGTCCTCGCGCCACAGCGCCTCCACGCCGCGCTTGTACCCGTCCGCCCATTGGACCTCATACAGTTTGGCGCCGTTGGAGAAGAACCACGTCTCCGATCCGTCCAGCACGAACCGGCCGTCGGCCAGAATCTTGCCCGCCCAGCGCGCTTTCACCTTGCCGTCCGGGTATTTCTCTTCGCCCCGCACGGGACGGCCCGGACCAGGGGCGGGCGGCTGCATTTCACCGGCATCGGAAAGGATCCAGGCCTCGTTCATCTCGAAGTGGAGCGAGGGATGGTTCATGCTGGTCGTCAGATGGATCACGCCGTTGGGTGCTTGCACAGCGACGGAATAGCCCAGCGTTGCGTCGCCGTGATAGTGACGCGACCAGCCCTTGCGATCCTTGAGAGTCCAGGCTTCGTGGGGCAGGCCGCCGGGCAGTTTCTTGATCTTCCACGTCTTGCCTTCATCGTCGGAGAGCGCCACGAAAACGCCGCGCTCGGTGACGCCTTTGGGCTGGCGCCCGTCGCGGTGCTGGAAGTCGCCGGCGAAAAACAGCCTGCCGCTGGCCAGCCGCACCAGGCTGGGACGCTGGTTGCTGCCCAGCGCCGGGAACGGCGTCTTGGTGGCCGGCGACCACGTCTTGCCGCCGTCGCAGGAGACGGTCTGCGGCATGTAGCCGTCAATGTCGGTGTTCTTGCCGCCGATGCCCAGGATGCAGCCGTTCCTCAGGCGGGCGAACACGGTGTGCCGTCCCGCCGTGCGCCCGCCGGTGTCGAACCACGTGCGGCCCTCGTCGCGCGAAGCCCAGAGTAAGGACTCGCCTTCGATCCCGTCGCTGGAAAGATACATCGTGCGATCCGGCCCGCGAAAGGCGTGGCTGATCGGTTGCGTCGAGTAGCCGCCGATCGGACCGATCAGCAAGGGGAACTTCAGATCGTCCCAGGCGGCCCCGCTGTCGCGCGACGAATTCCAGCGAAACGGCGCCGCCCACAGCCCGATGCCGCCGCCGAAATGGTGGAGCACGCCGTCGTCGTTCCACAACAAGGACGATTGGTCGTTGACGTCGGCGAAGTCATAGAACGGCCCGGGCATGTCCCATTGCTCGGCGCCGAAGCGCAGGCGCGTCGCCACGAAGCTGGTGTTCGGGTAGTATTCCGTGGCCGGGGTGGACGAAGAGAAGAAAACCGCGAAGAGGTCGCCGTTGGGACAGACCTCCAGACTCGAAGAGTGGTTGTGTCCAAGCTGCGAGGGATGCAACCCCGCGGCCACGATCGCTTCCCAAGGCTGATTTTCGGGAGGGATCGGCAGCAGCACGCGGCGGCGGAACCAAGGTTTCTTGGGATCCGGCCCGGCCTTCACGGGAACGCCGCTCTGCTTGACTGCCTGATAGATGAAATCCTTTTCTACGCGCCAAGGCCGCGTGGAGGGCAGCGGCGCTTCGACGATGCGGAACCCGATCGGGTGTTGCCCCTTGTAGCCGGGAGCCACACTCGCCCGGTTAGCCGACCTGCGGTAGTAAGGAAGCAACCCGTGCGCGAGGCCGCGGTATGGGCCCATGATGCCGCCGCCGCGCACAACGCGAGCCACGCCGGTTTCCGGCCCGACGGGATCCACCTGCGGGTCTTCCGGATAGAGGCCGTGCCAGTCCAGAACCCACTCCAGCGGCCCGGTATGCATGTTCTTGACGCCCCACGCATTGGGCGTCTCGTCCGCCGGCGGCACATCGCCCGAGGAGAAATGTGTCGTGCTTCCGGCGCGGGCCACGTACTCCCACTCCGCCTCGGTGGGCAAGCGATAATTTTTCTTCTCGACCCGGCTCAGCCACTCACAAAAGGCTACGGCGTCGTCCCAGCTCATTCCGGTCGCATAGGGCGGGAAACGACCTGCGTCCTGGTGGTCGTAACGAAACTGTTGGAACTGACGCGATGTGATCTCGGTTTGGGAGATGTAGAACGGGTATGTGAGGCGCACCTCATGCACCGGCTTCTCATCGTAATCGCCTTCGCGCAGCAGTTCGAGCTGGCCCAGACTGGCCGGATCCGTGGGCAGGGAGTTACCCATCCGAAACGTGCCTGGCTCGATTCGAACCATCCGGATTCCCAGCGAATTGATATACTCCTTGGTTGGCGCTTGGTCAGCCATCCGGCCGACGGTGTACACCGCCGCCGCTGCGCAGGTCATAAGAGCCAGCAAGGCAAGCCGCATGACGCCTCCTTCGATTCGCTCGAAACGGACATTGTTCCATTTCCGGCTAAAACTTGTCAAATGCGCTTGCAAGTTCAGGGGATGAAGTTTTAAGCTTGTCAGGTAGTTGCAAAGCCGACCACTCAGGAGGTCCGATGCAGACCACCGCTAGTCCTGTACGTCGCCGCCGGCCCAAACGGGCTCGGGCCTCGGAAGCCGCGTTCCCTCCCCAAGCCTATCTTTCCAAGGCTGTTGCCCGGGCGCTGGACGTGCTCGACTGTTTTTCGGACCGGCGCCCCCACCTGAGCCTGAAAGAGGTCGCGCGTCTGGTGCCGATGCCGGAGTCTTCCTTGTTCCGTATCCTGGTGACGCTGGAGGCCCGGGGTTACCTCGAACAGAATCCCGACGGTTCCTACCAGCTAGCGCCCAAAATGCTGTTTGGCCGGTTGCACGACCGGGCCGAGCGGTTGAGGCAGGTGGCGCGGCCCTATTTGCAGAGGCTGGCCACGCGCTTTGACGAAACAGCCAGTCTGGCCTACCTTTTCGTGGACAAGATCCAGGCCCTCGATACGGTCGAATCCCTCCAGACCATCCGTTTCACGAACACGCCGGGGCGCGTGCTGCCACCTCATTGCAGCTCGCTGGGCAAGGCCATCACGGCCTTCCAGCCCCTCGACAGGATGGAACGCATCCTGGAGGTCTATGGCCTGTTCCGCAGGACGGAGAAGAGCATCACCGACCGCCGGGCGCTGCTGGCGGAATTCGAAGAGATCCGCCGGTCCGGATATGCGTGCGACCGCGAGGAGAGCGTGCCGGGCGGGATCTGCTTCGGCGCCCCGGTGCGCGCTGGTGACGCGCCCGTCGTGGCCTCGGTCAGTATTTCGGTTCCCGTGGTCCGGTTGACGCCCGAACGCGAGGCCGAGATGATCGAGGCTGTCCGTCAGACGGGTCGCGAAATCGCGTTGGCCTTGGAGGCCGCCGGCGTCTGAGCCCCGCCGCTCAGACAAGAGTTCGCCGGGCTGCGTGCTAGGATAACTTAAGGTCAGGTCCCGGGCTCCGTGCGACGGGAAGCCGTGAACTCCGCCAGGTCCGGAAGGAAGCAACGGTAGCGGTGACGCCCGTGCGCCGCGGATTCCCTGGGGCCTGGCCGCAATCGGCGCCCCGATGTACCAGGTCATCGCCCGCAAATATCGCCCCCAGAGCTTCGCCCAACTCGTCGGCCAGGAGCATGTGCGCGTCACCCTGGAAAACGCCATCCGACTCGGGCGCATCGCGCACGGCTACATCTTTTCCGGCCAACGGGGCACCGGCAAGACGACGGTGGCGCGGATCCTGGCCCGTTGCCTGAACTGCGTTGAGGGGCCGATGGTGACGCCTTGCGGCGCCTGCTCCAGCTGCGTGGAAATCGCAGCGGGCAACTCGGTGGACGTCATCGAGATTGACGCCGCCTCCAACCGCGGCATCAACGAGATGCGGGAGCTGCGCGAGAACGTGCGCTACCGGCCCGCGCGCGACCGCTACAAGGTTTTCATCATTGACGAGGCTCACCAGATCACACCGGAGGCGTTCAACGCCCTCCTGAAGACGCTGGAGGAACCGCCGGAGTGGGTGGTCTTCGTGTTGTGCACCACGGAAGCGCACAAGATCCCGGGCACCATCGCCTCGCGCTGCCAGCACTTCAGTTTCCGCGCTCTTTCTTTCGAAGAGATCTACCAGCGCCTCGAACAGATCTGCGCGCTGGAAGGCATCCAGGCCGATGGCGAGGCTCTCGGCGTGCTGGCGCTCGCGGGCGACGGCAGCCTGCGCGACTCGCTCTCCGCGCTCGATCAGGCGATCGCCTGCTGCGGAACCCGGCTCGAAGCCAACGAGGTTCGCAACCTGCTGGGAATGTTTTCCTTGGAAGCGCTCGGGCAGGTGGCGCAAGCCTTGATCGCCTCCGACTCGCGCCGCATGCTGGAGGTGGTCCATGAACTGGTGCTCAACGGCCGCAACCTTCAGCACTTCTGCCGGGAGCTCGCCCGTTACTTTCGCCACTTGCTCGTCAGCAAGGTGGCCGGCGACAACGCGCGTCTGGTGGCCGCCTCGCCGGGCGAGCGCACCCGGCTGCGCGAGATGGCCGCCCGGTTCTCCGAGGAAGATCTCATCCGGTACCTGCAACTGACTCTGGATCTTTACCGGGACCTGCAGTTCTCGTTCGATCCGCGCCTGCATATGGAGCTGGGGCTCATCCGCCTGGTGGAGGCAGGCAAGCTGGCCCCGATCGAGGAAGTGCTTTCCCGGCTGGAGTCAGCGCCGACTTCCTCACCGGCGCCGTCCCCCGCTCCCGCCGCGGCAGGCAGCGACGTCAGACAAAGGCTTCACGCCGCAGCCCTGGATCTCGGCCTGACGTACACGGCCGACGCTTTGCTGCACGCCGAGGTCCGCGAGGCGGGCGGGGATCTGGAAATCAAAGCCCCAAAGGAATACGCCCTGGTGCTCAAGGGCCAGGAACTGGAAAAGGCAGTGCGCAAGGCGTTCGGCCGCGCACGCCGGGTGAAAGTCACCCTCGTGGAGGGCGCGGCCCCCGCGACCGCTGCCGACCCGCCGCGCGAGCATGCCGACCAGCTCAGGCAGCGCGTCCTGGCTCACCCCGCGGTGAAACATTTCCTGGAAACCTTCCCTGACGCTGAGATCCGCGCCGTGCGGGATCTGAAAGAATAGAGGAGGAGCGAGACCGTGAAGCTACCCGGTGGCATGGGCAACATGCAGGCCATGATGAAGCAGGCCCAGCAGATGCAGCAGAAGCTCCAGGAAGAGATCGCGCAAATCCGCGTGGAGGCTTCCGCGGGCGGCGGCATGGTGACGGTCCGCATGGACGGCCTGAAGAACGTCCTCGCCGTCAAGATAGATCCTGAGGTGGCCGGGGATGTCGAAATGTTGCAGGATCTGGTGGTGGCCGCCTGCAACGAGGCCGCAAGGAAGGTAGACGAAGAGGCCCGCCAGAAAATGGCCGGAGTGCTGGGCGGCCTGGGTCTGCCGCCGGGCCTGATCTGATCCGGCGCCTGCACTTGCCATGCCCGACTACCCCGAACCGCTGGCGCGACTGATCCAGGAATTCAAACGCCTGCCCGGCATCGGACAGAAGTCCGCGCAACGGCTCGCCTTCCACGTGCTGCGCGCGCCCCGGGAGGATGCCGAGCGGCTGGCGCAAGCGCTGCTCCATGTCAAGGATCGTCTGGGACTGTGCCGGCAGTGCAACAACATCAGCGACTCGGAGCTCTGCCCGTTCTGCTCGGACCCGCACCGCGATCCTTCCATCATCTGCGTGGTGGAGGAACCCCACAACATTCTGCCCATCGAAACCACACGGCAGTACAACGGCCTCTACCACGTGCTGCACGGAGCTCTTTCGCCGCTGCGTGGCATTACGCCCGAGCACCTGAAAATTGCGAACCTGTTCCCGCGGCTGGAATCCGGGTTGGTCAAAGAGATCATCCTGGCGACGAATCCCACGGTGGAGGGCGAGGCGACGGCCGCCTATCTGGCCCGACTGTTGAAGCCGCTCGGGTTGCGGGTCACGCGGATCGCCATGGGAATTCCGGTGGGCAGCGATCTGGAGTTCGCCGACGAGGTGACGATCACCAAGTCACTGGAAAACCGGCGGGAGGTCTGAACGGCGGACCTGGGAGGCGCCCAAAAAAATTTCGAAACGTGTGTAACCCCCGGGGACGTACCCACGCCTTTATGGTCAAACCCCTAAAAAGCGGGCGCACTCACCCTTTCACCCAACAAAACCCAACCCCGGCGCCCGCTTCTTTTTTTTGCGTGAATTCCTTTCAGGCGTCCGGTTCGTCGCCTGCCGCCGCGGTCATCGTCGCGCGTTCGAGTTCGCGCTCGCTCAACAACAAACGACGCAGGGTGCGCAGATCGTTCAGGATCCGGCGGCTGGTTCCCATGTGCATGGCGAGTTTGGCCAAGTTGTAGGCCACTAGTTGCAGCGCCTGCTTGCGCCGCTCGTCGCCGGGCGCGGTGGCGCGGGCGATCTCCTCATCAATTTCGCGCCGCGCCTCCTCGATGGCCTCGCACAGCAACTCGACGAACTGCTGGGCGCTCTCGATGCTGTCGAACGGCGTTTCGGATTCCATCGCCCCGGGCGGATTCCCTGATTATAATTCTGGCGCATGGGGAAAGGGAAGGGCATGCTTGGGGGGGTAGGTCGCACCCGCATGAGCGGTGAAAGCAGGGGTTCCGGCCGGTCTTGACAAGCGCCGGGCGCGTGAGGCATACTGGGCTTAGGCGAAGAAAAGGCGAAAATACCATGGCCGTCCCCCTCCTCATCCCGGCCGCTCGCCTCCGTCCCCCGCAACTCGATTACGCCCCTATCGGACTGCCTCCCTTCGACTCCCTCGCCGGCGGTTTGCCCCGCGGCGCCATCACCGAAATCTTCGGCCCGCCGGGATCCGGCCGCACCAGCCTCCTTTGGACGGCCCTGGCTGCCGCAGCTGCGCGCCAGGAAGTCTGCGCCCTGGTGGACGCCACCGACGCTTTCGATCCCGATGCGGCCGCCCAGGCCGGCTTGCCGCTGGATCGCCTGCTCTGGATCCGCTGCGGCGGCGATGCGGAACGCGCTCTCAAGGCCGCGGATCGCATCGTCAACGACGGCGGCTTCGGTTTGATCGTGCTGGACCTGGCCGATCTGCCGCTTCGCGTTCTGCGTCGCATCCCGCCGGTTTGCTGGTTCCGCCTGCGCCGCGCCGTCGAGGGCACGCCTGCCATTCTGCCGGTGGCCACGCCGCAACCTGTCACCGGCACGTGCGCCTCCCTGGTGGTGGAAATGCAAGGCACGCAGGCGCTGTGGTCCGGTGCGCCCAATGCCCGTCTGCTGCGCGGCGGCGTCTTCCAGTTGAGGCCGCGCAAGCCGGTTCATCAGCAAACAGCCTCTTTCTCTGCGCGCGCCCAGTGGGCGAGGTGAGCCATGTTCGCGTGCCTGCACGTGCCCGGCTTGCCGTCTTTTCGCCAGAGCGTGCTGCTCGATTGCGCGGCCGCCTTCTCGCCCGTCATCGAGCAGACCGCGCCGGACGCCGTCACGCTCGCGCTCGACGGCTGCGCGCGCCTGTTCGGTTCGCCGGAGCGAGCGGCTCAACGGATGGCGCAGCACGCCGCCTCGCTCGATCTGGAAGCTCGCGTCGCGGTGGCGGCCAATCCCGATACCGCTTTGCTGGCCGCTCGCGGCTATCCGGGAACCCTCGTCATCCCGCAGGGCCGTGAAGCCGAATTCCTGGCGCCGTTACCGGTCGAAGTGCTCCAGCCCCCGGCCGGGATCGCCTTCAAACTGGCCTTGTGGGGCGTGCGGACGCTGGGCGAGCTGGCGGCGCTGCCCGAAAAAGGCCTGGCCGAGCGCTTGGGGGAAGAAGGCGTTCATTTGCAAAAGCTGGCGCGCGGAACTTTCCGGCGTTCCCTCACTCCCACGACGCTGCCGGAACGACTCGAGGAAGGCATCGAACTGGAGCACCCGGTCGCGCTGCTGGAGCCGCTGCTGTTTCTGGTGGCGCAACTGATCCAACGGATCTGCGAGCGATTGAAGGCGCGGGCGCTGGCGGCCATCGAGCTGGCGCTCGAGCTCGAGCTGGAGGACGGCGGCAAACATGTGCGACGGCACCGGCTGCCGGTGCCCATGCTTTCCGCACGGTCGTTCCTGAAGCTGTTGCAGCTCGATCTGGAGGCGCACCCGCCGCAAGCCGCGGTATGCCGGATCCATCTTTATGCGGAGCCCGCTGCGCCGCGTTCGGTACAGCACGGTTTGTTCGTGCCGCGGCAGCCGGAGGCTGAGAAGCTCGAGCTGACGCTGGCTCGCCTGACCGCCCTGGTCGGTGAAGGGCGCGTGGGGGCCCCGCAGCCGCTCGATACGCACCGCCCGGATGCCTTCTGCCTGAAACGCTTCACGGTCGAAGAGACGCTGGCTCCGGCGGCCGCCTGCGCCGAGCCGGTGATGCTGGCCTTGCGGCGGTTCCGGCCGCCGCGTCGGGCGCGCGTCGAGGAGCGCGGACGGCGCCCGCACGTGGTCATGGCGCCGGGAGTGCACGGGCGGGTGGTCGAGGTGGCCGGCCCGTGGCGCATCTCCGGCGACTGGTGGAGCCCGCAGGCTTACTGCCGCGAGGAGTTCGATGTGGCGCTGGCGGATGGAAGCCTTTACCGGATTTACCGCGATTGTCTGAGCGGCGGCTGGTTCGTGGCCGGAAGTTACGATTGAGCAGCCCGGCTAGCGCTATAATACCAGTTTGGTATAACTTCGCTAACCAAAGGATCCTCCATGCCCGCCCTTCTCATCAAGGACGTCCCGCCCGAACTCCATCGCAAACTGAAGGAACTGGCCGCGCGCAATCGCCGCAGCATGAACCGCCAGGCGCTGGTGTTGCTCGAGGAGGCGCTGGAACGGGAAAGCCGGAAGGCGGAGCTGCCGCCTCCGCTGAAGGGCCGGATCCCGCTCACCCGGGCCCTGGCGAATCGGGCCAGGCGGGCGGGCCGGCCATGATCGTGCCCGACACCTACATCATCGCTTACGCCCTCATCGAGGGTCCCCGCACGGCGCTGGCGCGCCGGGCCTTGACGCTGGATCCGGACTGGCGTCTGCCGGCGCTCTGGGCGCACGAGTTCCTCAACATTCTGGCCACCTACGTGCAACTGGGCGGCGCCCCCCGGAGTCAAGCCTTGAGGCTGTGGCGGCGGGCAACGGCCCTGCTGAATGGTTGCGTTACGGCGGTGGACATGGAACTGGCCCTGGAGCTGGCGGCAGAGCACGCCATCAGCGCCTACGACGCGCAGTTCGTAGCGCTGGCAATGCGCACCGGGGGCCGTGCTGATCACCGAGGACCGCCGCCTGCGCCGGACCTTCCCCTCTCTGACGGCTTCCCTGGAGAGTTTTTGCAAGGGTAACCCGTCGTCGTGAGGCGGGAGCCGCTTGACAGCGGCGGGCCGAACCGGCCATACTCGTCTTAGGCGAAGAAAAGGCGAATAAAGCGGCCCTCCTCGCTGCCGGGGCATCCGCCATGCTCTACGCCGAACTCCACGCCCGCTCCGCCTTCAGCTTCCTCGAGGGTGCTTCCCTGCCCGAAACGCTCATCGAGCGCGCCGCCGAGCTGGAGCTGCCCGCCGTAGCCCTGCTCGATCGCAACGGCGTCTACGGCGCGCCCCGCTTCCACATGGCCGCGCGCCGGGCGGGCGTGCGGGCGCATATCGGGGCCGAGATCACCTGTACGGACGGGGCGCGCTACCCGTTGCTGGCGGCCACCCGCACCGGCTACCGCAACCTCTGCCGGCTCATCACCCGCATGAAGTTGCGCGCCCGAAAGGGCGAAGGCGCGGCCACGCCGGCGGAGCTGGCCGAGTTCGCCGCCGGTCTCATCTGCCTGACGGGAGACGAGAACGGGCCGCTGGCGCGCGCCCTGGAACGGGGCGGGCCGGAAGCCGGACGACGCGCGGTCGAGGGTTTGATTGAAACATTCGGCCGCGAAAATGTCTATGTCGAGCTCCAGCGCCATTTCCGCCGCCGCCAGGAAGCGCGCAACCAGGCCGCCCTGGAGATCGCCCGCGCCCTGCGCCTGCCCGCGCTCGCCACCGGCGGCGTCTGCTACGCCCGGCCCCGGGAGCGGGAGATCCTGGACGTGCTCACCGCCATTCGCCACAAGCGCACGCTGGAGACCGCCGGGCGCCTGCTCGAAGTCAACGCCGAACGTTACCTCCGCTCGGGTCAGGAAATGGCCCGGTGGTTCGCGGACGTGCCGGAAGCCCTGGCCGCAGCGCGCGAACTGTCCTCGCGGCTCGAGTTCACCATGAACGATCTGGGCTACGAGTTCCCGCGCTATCCCGTGCCGCCCGGCGAAACCATGGCCTCCCTGCTGCGCAAGCTGACCGAAGAAGGCGCGCGGCAACGCTACCGCCCCTATCATGAGCGCGCCCGTCGCCAGATCGAACACGAGCTGGCGGTCATCGAGAAGCTGCACCTGGAAGGCTACTTCCTGATCGTCTGGGATCTGGTCCGCTTCTGCCGCGAGCAGGGCATCCTGGTGCAGGGGCGCGGCTCGGCCGCCAACAGCGCGGTCTGCTACGCGCTGGGAATCACGGCGGTGGATCCCGTGGGCATGGAGTTGCTGTTCGAACGTTTCCTTTCCGAAGAACGAGGCGAATGGCCCGACATTGATCTGGACCTGCCCAGCGGCGAGCAGCGCGAGCGGGTCATCCAGTACGTCTACCAGCGCTACGGGCCGCGCGGGGCGGCCATGACCGCCAACGTCATCACCTACCGTGATCGCCTGGCGGCCCGGGAGGTGGGCAAGGTGCTCGGCTTCGAACCCGAAGTGACCGCGCGTCTGGCCTCGCGAGCGCGGCCCTGGGAGTTCGAGGATCCCAAGGAAACCGCCGAGCGCCAGTTCCGCGATGCCGGCCTGGATCCGACCCACCCCCAGATCCGCAAGTTTTTGGAATTGTACCTGGCCATCCAGGATCTGCCGCGGCACCTGGGCCAGCATTCCGGCGGCATGGTCATCTGCCAGGGCCGGCTCGATTCCATCGTGCCGCTGGAGCCCGCCGCCATGCCCGGGCGCGTGGTCGTGCAGTGGGACAAGGACGATTGCGCCGACATGGGCATCATCAAGGTGGACCTGCTGGGCCTGGGCATGATGGCCGTGCTCGAGGACTGCATCGAGCTCATCCGCGAACACTACGGCGAGGAGGTGGACCTGGCGCACCTGCCGCCTGACGATCCCGCGGTCTGGGACGCGCTCCAGCGCGCCGACACCATCGGCATGTTCCAGGTGGAAAGCCGCGCGCAGCAGGCCATTCTGCCGCGCATGCGGCCTTCGCGCTTTTACGATCTGGTGGTGCAGGTGGGCATCGTGCGCCCGGGTCCCATCGTGGGCAAGATGGTGCATCCCTATCTGAGGCGGCGGCAGGGCCGCGAACCGCCCGATTGCCTGCATCCCTCGCTCGAGCCGGTGCTGCGCCGCACGCTGGGCGTTCCCCTCTTTCAGGAGCAACTGCTGCGCATCGCCATGATCGCAGCCGGCTTCACCGGCGGCGAGGCCGAAGAGCTGCGCCGCGCCTTCACGCACAAGCGCTCGGAAGCGCGCATGAAGCAGATCGAGGTGCGCCTGCGCGAAGGGATGAATCGCAACGGCATCACGGGCGAAACCCAGGATCGCATCGTCGAAGCCATCACTTCGTTTGCGCTCTACGGCTTTCCGGAATCCCACGCCGCCAGCTTCGCGCTGATCGCTTACGCCAGCGCCTGGCTGAAGTGCCATTACCTGGCCGCGTTCACCGCTGCCCTGCTCAACAACCAGCCCATGGGGTTTTACTCGCCGGCCACCATCGTCAAGGATGCCCAGCGGCATGGATTGAAGGTGCGGCCCATGGACGTGACGCGTTCGGACTGGTCCTGCACCGTGGAGGAGGAAAACGGCGAGAAGGTCCTGCGTCTGGGACTCTGTTACCTGAAGGGACTGCGCGAGGCCGCCGGCCGCGCTATCGTCCGTGAACGCACCCGCGCGCCCTTCGCCTCGATTGACGATCTGGTGCGCCGCGTTCCCGAGTTGCGCCGGGACGAGCTGGAGCGACTGGCCGAGGCGGGCGCGCTCAATGCCCTTGGCGTGGAACATCGCCGTCACGCGCTCTGGGAGGCGGGTCGCGCGGCGCGGCCCGCCGGCCCGCTGCTGGAGGCGCTGCCGGCAACCGAACCAGGCTCGCCCCTGCCGCCCATGACCCCGGCCGAACGCCTGCTGGCCGATTACGAAACCGCCGGGCTCACGATCGGGCCGCATCCGATGGCCTATTGCCGTTCGGCGCTGCGCGCCCTGGGCGTGCGGCGCGCGGCGGAGCTCAAGCGGCTGGCTCACGGGCATCCTGTACGGGTAGCGGGCGCGGTGATCGTGCGGCAGCGGCCGGGCACGGCCAAGGGCTTCGTGTTCCTGAGCCTGGAGGACGAAACCGGAATCGCCAACGTGGTGGTGGATCCCGATACGTTCGAGCGCTACCGGCTGGTGCTGGTGGAAGCGCCCTTCCTGCTGGTGGAAGGCGTGCTACAGAACGTGGACGGCGTGATTTCGGTGAAGGCGGCGCGTCTGGAGCCGCTCACGGCGCCCGCGGCTGCCATCGAGTCTCACGATTTTCACTGACGCGGCCGCAGCACGACGACGTGGCCTCCGGTCGGCGCCAGCCGCGCGCGCGCAAACGGGTGGCGGCGGTCACGGTCTGAGTGGTGCGCACCGTATTCTTCGGATGCACGGCTGCATCCGGGGAGTCCGCCCAGATCTCCGCTGTGTAGCTGCGCCCGGCAGGCAGCACGCGCCCGAGCGGAATCTCGACCTCGCGCGCCTCGGCGCCCGCGATCGTGCCGATGTACCAGACGCCACCCTTGCGTCGCGCAACCGAGACCCACGAGCCGGGACGTCCGCCCAGCCCGCGCGTCTCATCCCAGGCGGCCGGGACCTGTTTCAGGAACTCGAGCTCCTTCGTGCCCCGGTAGGCCCCCGGATAATCGGCCGGCATCTGAAAACCGCTTTCGAAGATCACGTACAGCGCCATCTGGTGGGCCCGCGTGGTGGGGACCATGGGGTTCACGTTGCGCGGCGTGAACTCCGAGGGCGGCACGTTCTCGAAGCCGCCCGGAGTGTAGTCGAGCGGGCCGGCCGGCAGGCGCGTGAAGGCGACCATCACGTTGTGGTCCGCCGTGGCCCGGTGGGACCACTTCAGGTACTCCAGGCCCAGCACGCCCTCGTGCGTGAGCACGTTGGGATAGTAGCGCATCATCCCGCAAGGTTTGAACGCGCCGTGGAAGTCCACCATGAGTTTGTGTTCAGCCGCCTTGCGCGCCACGCGATGGTAGAAATCCACCATCTGCTGGTCGTCGCGGTCCATGAAGTCCACTTTCACGCCCACCACGCCCCACTTCTCGTACAGCGGGAAGGCCTTTTCCATCTGCTGATCCACGGCCGACCAGTGGCACCACAGCCACAGCCCGACCTTCTTGCTGCGCGCGTATTCGAGCAGCTCCGGCAGGTTGACACGCTCGTTCCAGGCGGTGATGTCTCGCCCGCCGCCTCCCTGTCCCACCGGGCCGGCCGACCAGCCCGCGTCAATCAGGCAGTATTCCAGCCCGGCCTCGGCGGAAAAATCAATATAGTGCTTCAATGTTTCGGTGTTCATGCCAGGCGTGAAGGACGCATCCCGGGCGAAATTGCCGGACCACCATGACCACGAGGTCTTGCCCGGCCGGATCCAGCTCGTGTCCGCGATGCGCGACTCCGGGCTGAGGCTCGTGACCAGGTTGGATTCGATGAGCCGGTACGGCTCGGCGGCGATCATGAGCACGCGCCAGGGCGACTCGGCCGGGGCCTCGCCCATCACCGCCACTTCGGGACGGTCCACGCGCGGCGCCAGCCGGGCCTCCATCGTCCGCCCGCGAGGGCGCGTCAGATACAGGCCCGCCCAGTTCTCCAGATGCGCCTCCGTGATCGAGACCCACGCCACACCGGGCGCCTCGAAGGTGAACGGCAGAGCCACAAGATCGTCGGGCTTGATCGCGGTCAGCGGAAGGGCTACGTAGTTGTCCTCATAGCTGGTGCGAAAGCCGGCCAGGATGAGGGGGTATGAAGTTCCTTCGCGCGCCGGCTGAAACTGGGTCAGCTCGCGCTCGACTGCGAACTTGCCAAGTGCGTCCGGCAATCGGTACCGGAACGCCACGCCATCGTTGTAGGCCCGGACCTCGATCTCGAGCGGGCCGCCTGCCGATTCGGTCCGCATGCGCGCCCCGCGCCACGGGTGTTCCACGCGGCCGGCGCGACCGTGAAGCAGTCGGTAGGAATCCGTCCCCGAGAGCGGGGCGGATTCCAGAATCGTGGCCTGCTCTCCGAGCGCGGCCCGGCCTTCCAACTTGAGGCCCAGCCGCGACGAGGCAATCAGAGGTCTGCCTTGGTAGTTGACCTCGTAGGTGAGCCGGCCGGCATTGGGACCGGAGGCGGGCGCCTGGATGGCCAGCTCGATCTGGTTGTCGGGACTGGAAATCTTTGCGACCTGCGAGCTCACCGGCAGGACGCAGATCCACAGGCCGCCGCACACCCATCGCGCGCGCATACCACGTTGATAGCAAATCCGTCGCCCGGGCGGCGGCGCAATCTTCGCTTTATGCCCGCAGCGTGTACGAGCTGAGCACCTTCATGTAGTTGGATCGCAGGAACGCGTTGGGATTGGCCACCGAGCGCTGGCTCATCGAGCCTTGCATCTGCCGCACGGACTCGTACTCGTGTTCCTGCATCCAGGCTTGCATCTCGGCCAGCACCCCGGCCACGTGCGAGATGCCGTTCCTGAGCACCGCAGAGGCGATGGCAACGATACGGGCGCCGGCCATCATGGCTTTCAGCACATCCTGGCCGCTGTGGAAGCCGCCTGTCACAGCCAGGTCCACGTTCACGCGCCCGTAGAGAATCGCCACCCAGTGCAGACGCAGCAGAGCCTCGTACGGGGTGCTCAATTCGAGCGTGTGCTTGACCTCCAAAGCCTCCAGATCGAAATCCGGCTGGTAAAGGCGATTGAACAACACCAGACCCCGCGCCCCGGCCTGCTCCAGACGCCGGGCGATGTTGGCCATGGCGGTGAAGTAAGGCGTCAGTTTGACGGCCACGGGAATGCGGACGCTCGAAGCGACCTCGCGGACCAGCGCGCAGTAAGCATCCTCGATCTGCGCCCCGGTCACCGAAGGATCGGTTTGCAGCGTGAAGATGTTGAGCTCCAGACCATCCGCGCCCGCCTGCTCGATGGATTTGGCGAACTGGATCCAGGCGCCGCCGGAGACGGCGTTCAGGCTGGCGATGATCGGTATCGAGACCGCAGCCTTGGCCTTGCGGATGTGCTCGAGATACCCTTCCGGCCCGAGATTGTAGGAAGTCATGTCCGGAAAGTAGGAGAGGGCCTCGGCAAACGCTCCGGTGGTCTCGCTCAACCGGCGGTCCAGTTCCTGGCTTTCCAGCGTGAGCTGCTCCTCGAAGAGCGAATGCAGCACCACAGCCGCCGCACCCGCGTCCTCCATCTTGCGGATGTTGGCGATTTCTTCGCACAGCGGCGAAGCCGAGATGACCACCGGATTCTTCAGGTTCAGACCGAGATAGCTGGTGGAAAGATCCATGGTTCACTCTCCCTGTTGACCGGACGGATTGGCGGCGCCAACCGGCTCGGGTACGGTCACCGGCATGGCTGCCAGATATTCATACTGCTTCCAGCGCCGCAGGACATCTTCTTGAGCGGCCTGGAGCAGGCGCTTGGCCGCCTCCGGGTTGCTGTGGCGCAGCATCGAGTAACGGGTCTCGTTGTAGATGTATTTCTCCAGCGGCAGCGTCGGCGCCTTGGAATCCAGTTGCAGCGGGTTCTTGCCCTGTTTGAGCAAGGTCGGGTTGTAGCGGAACAGGGGCCAGTAACCCGATTGCACCGCCGCCTTCTGCTGCTCCAGGCCGTGAATCATGTCATAGCCGTGCGCGATGCAATGGCAGTAAGCGATGATGATGGACGGCCCGTCGTACGCCTCCGCTTCCAGGAAGGCCTTGACGGTCTGCATGTCGTTATGGCCGAAAGCCACACGGGCCACGTAGACGTTGCCGTAGGTCATGGCCATCATGGCCAGGTCCTTCTTGGGCTGCGGCTTGCCGCCGAAGGCGAACTTGGCGACGGCGCCCAGCGGAGTGGCTTTGGACATCTGGCCCCCGGTGTTGGAGTAAACCTCGGTGTCCATGACCAGCAGGTTCACGTTTTCTCCCGAGGCCAGCACGTGGTCCAGTCCGCCGTAGCCGATGTCGTAAGCCCAACCGTCTCCGCCCACACCCCAGACCGTTTTGCGCACCAGCGCGTCCGCCAGGGCGTAGAGGTCGCGGGCTTCGCGCGTATTCACGCCCTCCAGTTTCTTGCGCAGAAGGACTACCCGCTCCCGCTGCTCGTAAACGCCCTTCTCCGTGGTCTGATCCGCGTTGAGCAGCGCCCCAGCCAGCTCATCGCCGATGATGTGGGAGAGCTGCCGGACCAGCCAGCAAGCGTACTGGGTCTGCTGGTTCAGGGCAAGCCGCAAGCCCAGCGCAAACTCGGCCGTGTCTTCGAACAGCGAGTTGTTCCAGGTGGGACCGCGACCGTTCTCGTCCACGCAGTACGGCGTGGTCGGCAGGTTGCCGCCGTAAATCGAGGAGCAACCGGTGGCATTGCCGATCACCAGCCGATCGCCGAAAAGCTGGGTCAGAAGCTTGACGTAAGGCGTCTCGCCGCAACCCGTGCAAGCGCCCGAAAACTCGAACAGCGGGCGCAGCAACTGGTTGTCTTTGACCTGCGCGGGGTTGATGAGGCGCCGGTCCATATCCGGGATCTTCAGGAAGAACTCCCAGTTCACCCGCTCCTGCTCGCGCAACGGCGGTTGCGGCGCCATATTCAGGGCCTTGTGCTTGACCTCGGTCTTGCTCTTGACCGGGCAGACTTCCACGCACAGGCCGCAGCCGGTGCAGTCCTCCGGCGCCACCTGAAGCGTGTACTTCATGTCCTTGAATTCACGCCAGCGCGCCGGGGCGTGCTTGAAGGCGGGCGGCGCTTCAGCCAGCCACTTGGGGTCGTAGACTTTGGCGCGGATTGTCGCGTGCGGGCACACCAGCACGCACTTGCCGCACTGGATGCACAGCTCCTCGTCCCAGACGGGGATTTCCAAGGCGATGTTGCGCTTTTCCCACTGGGCCGTGGCGGTGGGGAAAGTGCCGTCCGGCGGGAAGGCGCTCACCGGCAGCGAATCGCCCTCCCCGGCGATGATGGGGGCCAGCGTGCGCTGGACGAATTCGGGCGCTTGCGGCGGCACTGGCGGGCGGAGGTCGAAGGTGGACGTGATCCGGTCAGGCACCTTGACCTCGTGCAAGTGGGCCAGCGCCGCATCCACGGCGGCGAAGTTTTTCTTGACGATGGCCTCGCCGCGCTTTCCCCAGGTCTTCTCGATGGCGTCCTTGATTTTCTGGATGGCCTCCTCGCGTGGCAGGATGCCGCTGACGGCGAAGAAGCAGGTCTGCATGATGGTGTTGATGCGGCTGCCCATGCCGGTCTCGGCAGCCACCTTGTAAGCGTCAATCACAAAGAAGCGCAACTTTTTCTCGATGATCTGGCGCTGCACGGTGCGCGGCAGGTGATCCCAGACCTCGTCCGGGCCGTAGTAGCTGTTGAGCAGGAACGTCGCCCCCGGCACGGCGGCCTTCAACATGTCGAAGCGCTCCAGGAACGAAAACTGGTGGCAGGCGACGAAGTTCGCCTTGGCGATGAGGTAGCTGGAGTGAATGGGGTTGGGACCGAAGCGCAGGTGTGAAATGGTGACGGCACCGGCTTTCTTGGAGTCATAGACGAAATAGCCCTGCGCGTAGTTGTCGGTCTCCTCGCCGATGATCTTGATGGAATTCTTGTTGGCGCTGACCGTGCCGTCGGCGCCAAGGCCGTAAAACAGGCCGCGGAAAGCCTGCGGATCCTCGGTCGAGAACTCGGGATCGTAGTCCAGGCTGGTGTGAGTGACGTCGTCGTTGATGCCGATGGTGAAGTGATTTTTGGGCTGATCCTCGGCCAGCTCGTCAAAGATGGCCTTCACCATGGCCGGGGTGAATTCCTTGGAGGACAGACCGTAGCGCCCGCCGATCACGCGCGGCAACCGCTCGAAGGGAGCGATGCCGGCGACCATGCCTTCGTGCAGCGCCGTGATCACGTCCTGATACAGCGGCTCCCCGATGGCGCCAGGCTCCTTGGTGCGATCCAGCACGGCGATGGCCTTGACCGTGGGCGGCAGAGCTTTCAGGAAGGCCTCGGTCGAGAAGGGCCGGAACAAGCGCACCTTCACGATCCCGATCTTCTCGCCGCGCGCCATCATGTACTCGACCAGCTCATGGGCGACTTCGGCGCCCGATCCCATGAGCACGATGACGCGGTCGGCCTCCGGCGCGCCCAGATAATCGAACAGGTGGTACTGCCGGCCCACGATCTGCGCGAACTTGTCCATGACGTTTTGCACGATCGTGGGGCAGGCCCGGTAGTAGGGATTGCAGGCTTCGCGGGCCTGGAAGAAGACGTCCGGATTCTGGGCGGTGCCGCGCAGCACGGGCTTGTCGGGCGTCATGGCCCGCGCGCGGTGCGCCCGGATCAACTCCTCGGGAATCATGGCCCGCATGTCGTCGAGCTCGAGCTGCTCGATCTTGGCCACTTCGTGCGAGGTACGGAAGCCGTCGAAGAAGTGCAGGAAGGGTACCCGCGACTCGAGCGTCGCGGCTTGTGCAATGAGGGCGAAATCATGGGCTTCCTGCACGGAATTGGAGGCCAGCAGCGCCCATCCCGTCTGGCGCACCGCCATCACGTCGCTGTGATCACCGAAGATGGAAAGCGCGTGCGTGGCCACAGTGCGGGCTGAGACGTGAATCGTCGCAGGGCTCAGCTCACCCGCGATCTTGTACATGCTGGGAATCATGAGCAGCAGCCCCTGGGCTGCGGTGAAGGTAGTTCCCAAAGCGCCGCCCTGCAAAGCCCCGTGCAGGGCAGCCGATGCGCCGCCCTCGCTTTGCATCTCGATAACCTTGGGTACCGTGCCCCAGATGTTGGGGATGCCTTTGGCTGCCCACTCGTCCGCCCATTCGCCCATGGGGGAAGAAGGTGTGATGGGGTAGATGGCGCAGACCTCGTTGACATGGTAAGCAACGTAGGCCGTGGCTTCGTTTCCGTCAATGGTTACTTTCGTGCGTTTCATCTCTCGTTGACCTGTCTGATTGGCTGGTTGGCTTTACCTGCCGGCCGCTTGCGGGCGGCTGTCCCGTCCGGCTCGTTGGGCCTGAAATACGGGCAACCTTCCAGTATAGGAGCTTTCGGTCCGGTTTAGCGCCCAGCTCCGGAGCAGCACTCAATCCATAGTGCACGAGTGTTGCCATGCACCTTCCGGTGAGGATGACCCGCAAGTGCTTGCTCTGCAACGCACCGGTCAACCCGTGCTTGCAGCCGAAGCGGCTGCCGGCCCGCCGCTGGGTCAAATCACCCGGTCGGCCCCCCGACATGCCGCATGCCTCGGGCATTCCGCAACGCGATGACGCCGGTCGCAGCCGGTTGCTTTGGGCGCGCAACTGAATTACATTTGATGCGTTTGCCACTTTGGGCGCCGGCGAGCGCGCCCCCGGCGGGAGGTGCCGAGTGCAAGTGCTCTGTCTGGTATGGGGAATCCTGGCCCTGCTCGGGATGTTCGTCGCGTTTTTCCCTTGTCTGGGCGCGCTGAACTGGATCAACATCCCGTTCTCGGTGATCGGGTTGATCTTGAGCATCGTGACGGTAGCCACCTCACGGGATCCCCGCAAGGGGCCGGCCATCGCCGGGCTGGTGATGTGCGCGGTCGCCGTGTTCCTTGGAACCCTGCGTCTGATTCTGGGGGGCGGCGTGATCTGAAGCCCGACGCTTCCTGCGCTGACGGGGCGGCGCCTTTGGAACCGGCAGGGCGATGGCGAGCCGGGGCCGGGCGCGCCAACGCGACGCCCAGCAGGGAGTGGCCTGCGGGCAGGAAGTGCCCCCGCCCGACGGCCTTCGAGGCTGCTTCGGCGGCTTCCTCGTAACGCTTCTGATACAAGCGCTACCGGTAGAGTCCCAGGCAGGCGGCGGGCAAACCGGAGTCCCGCTCGAGAGCTTTATCGAAGGCGCGCTCGGCATCCTCGAGCCGGTCCGGTTCGAGGCAGGCCGAACCCAGCCGCACATCCAGGGCCGGAAGCCTGCTTTCGTCCTGCTCCAGCCGGATCAGGCGCTCCAAGGCTTTCTCTGCTCGCTCCTCGAGCAGATCGGTCATTGCCGGCGGCCATTGCGCCCAAGGCCGGCGCTCCTCGCTTTCGAGCGAGCTCCCGGGCAATTGGCGGGTCCGTTCGCGCTCACCGAGAGTCAGCAGACACCGGGCCGGCGGAACCGCGGAACGAGGTTCCCCAAGGTGGCCCCCCGCAAGTTGTTCCCGCAGCGGCAGGGCCAGAAGCGGCCGATGCACGTACAGGTACACCTGGGCCAGATTGAGATGGAGACTTGCGGACCGCCGCCGCGACCGCCTGCGGAGATGCCTTCGCCGGGCCTGCGATCGTAAGCCCAATCCTCGACCGTAGCAACAATGGTCATAAGATCCGGGTTAGCCGGAACATCCATCGGCACCCGACCATAATGGGTCTCAGGCCCGATCCGAAAACCCACGCCCCGATAACGGTCACTGACATTGGCCCAGTGTCCAAAGACGTAAGGCCAGCCAAAGGAGGTGCAAACCCGAGCCACCCCGCCGTTGGTAACAAACCGGGCGCCCGGGCCGATCAGCGACCCGGCCGGCAATGCGTGGGTGGGATCCCAAGAGCCCCCCACGCCGTCGGCGGTGGCGTAAGGTCTTCGCCAAGCCTCTCCGTCGAACGCTCCGCCGGGGGCTGTGAACACAACATCCGGGATGTCATCGCCGTTGAGGTCTAATTTGGAAAGGAGTGTTGGCGTAGGTCTGATCGGGCGGGTTCACGGAGATCACGGCGGGTTCGGCGGGAGTCCCTGCCGCCATCATGCCCGCCCCCGCCGCCGGCACGTAAGCCAACAGCCTCTCCTCGTGCCCTCGTTTCAAGGTACGAACAGATTTCGGAACCGGCAGCTCGGCCATTCTATCCTTGCGTTTGCCGGTTGACGAGGGCCGAAAGGAGATTCGTGGTACTGGTGCTTGCTGCCCAGGGAACCAATGCTTGCCCTGGCGCGCGGCAGCAGCGTTTCCGCCACCGACGAGACTCGGCCCACGCCTGGCATCTGCACCGCTACGCGGCGCCGACACCATCGTGCGGGGCGACACCCGACTCTCCGTTGGCTCACTGGGGAGCGGCCGGCGCGCCCTTGACCGGCAACTGAACCAAAATCTCGCGGGGCCAGGTGAAGGATCAACTTGCCAACCGGGATCATACCTGCTATAATCATGCGGCGCGGGACGGGTTGGGTACCCCCACGTTCCCAGTTCATTCCGGCCTAATCATTACATACGTGGGGGGATCAGGTGAGAACTTTCTATTATAGACTCTTGGCGCTGGCGATGCCTGTCGGCTTGTTGTGGGCCCAGGTAATCGTCACGGGCAGACTCAGCGGCACCATCACAGACCCGACTGGATCCGTCATTCCTCAGGCCTCCGTGCGCGTGGTCAGCGAGGAGACCGGAACGGCCTATCAATTGACCGCCAACGAAGTAGGACAGTACTCGGTGTCGGGACTTCCCGCCGGCTTTTACGCGGTCGAGGTTTCGGCCCCGGGCTTCCGCAGGGGTGTCGTGCGTCGCATCAAAGTGGACGTAGGCGGCACGGCAGTCGCCGATGTGCAACTGGAGGTTGGCGCCACCACCGAAACGGTCGAAGTGCTGGCCGAGGCGACCGCCATTGTCACGGCCACCAGCAGCATAGGAACCACCGTTACCGGGCGGCAGATCACCGATCTGCCGTTCACCTCCCGGGACGCCTTGGACCTGGCCACGTTGATGCCCGGTTTCTCCAGTGGGGGCGCGCCGCGGGCGGGCAGTTTCAACGCCCTGCCCAAGGGGGCTATCAACATCACCATGGACGGCGTCAACACCCAGGACAACCTCCTCAAGAGTTCCTTCGGGGGAGGGTTCTTCACATACATCCGCCCGCGCATTGACGCGGTGGAAGAATTCTCCATTTCGACCGCGGTGGCAGGGGCCGAGAGCGCGGGAGAGGGCGCCATCCAGATCCGATTCGTCACTCGCCGGGGGACCAATGAATGGCGCGGCGGTCTGTTTTGGTACCACCGCAACGACGCCCTGAACGCCAACTACTGGTTCAACAACGTGAACGGCTTGCCGCGGCAGGTCCTCAAGTTGAACCAGTGGGGCGGGCGGATGGGCGGCCCCATCATCCGGAACAAGCTTTTCATTTTCGGAGTGTTCGACGAGTTCCGGTTACCGGAGTCCCGGCTGCGGGAGCGTACCATCCTGAAGACGGAGGCTATCAACGGTCTTTACACGTATCGAGGTACGGATGGCGCGGTACGCACGGCCAACCTGTACGAGATCGCGCGCGCTGCCGGGCTGCCCTCGACGCCCGACCCGCTGATCCATAGCGCACTTCGTCAAATCGAGGCCGCCCGCGGCAGCCCGGAAGTGGGCATCACGCCGTTCGATCTGTTCCGGGACCGTATGAGCTTTAACAACCCCGGCAAGCAACTGCGTCGCTTCCCCACCGGGCGCCTGGACTGGAATATCACCGATTCGCTTCAGTGGGAAGCCATTTGGAATTACCAGTATTTCTACTCCTTCCCCGATCACTTGAACAACCGTGACCGCACCTACCCGGGGTTCGAAAGAATCGGCAACTTCATGGCTGTCGGCGGCCAGTACTCCAACCGCTTTTCGGTAACCACAGCGCTCCGCTGGGTGGCCTCGCCCCGTATCAACAACGAGTTCCGTCTGGGCATCACGGGAGGCTCAGTAGCATTCTTCCCCGAACTGAGCCCCAGAATGTACCCGAACGACCTGCGGATTGCATTTCCGCTGGGCTTGACCACTCCACTGGACGTAGGGCTTCCGTCCTTCCGCAACACGCCGGTCAAACAACTGAGCAACAACCTGGGGTGGCAAAAAGGCGCCCATACGTTGAACTTCGGCATGAGCTACACCCTGGTCACCGCCTGGAGCAAGGCCTATGGGGCAGCCGTACCCTCGGTGAGTTTCGGCCTGACCGGGACTGATCCTGCTCTGGCGGCTTTCAGCACCACGACTCTGCCTGCCATCAGCACGACCGACCTTGCCGACGCCCGCGCCTTGTACGCCCTGCTGACCGGGCGTATCTCTGGCGTCAGCGGAGTGGTCAATGTGGACGAGAAGCAGAAGAAGTTCATGCCCTTCGCTCCCTTGGTCCAGCGCGAGCGGCAGTCGGAACTCGGACTGTATTTCAGCGACAGTTGGCGGGCGCGGCCGGGATTGACTCTGAACTACGGCCTGCGCTGGAGTTTCCAGGGGGTCCCTGAGGACACCAACGGCATTTACACTTCGCCCGGCTACGCCGGCTTGTGGGGCCGCTCCGGCGTGGGCAATTTGTTCCGTCCGGGAATCTTGACCGGCGCACCCACCCAGTACGTGCCCAGGCCGGGGAAAGCCTATGACAACGACTGGAACAACTTTGGGCCGAACTTCGGTTTCTCCTGGTCGCCGGCCTCGGACCATCCGATGATCAGAGCGCTGTTCGGATCCCGGGGTGCGCTTCGCGCCGGTTATGGCATCTCTTATACTCGCGAAGGTCTGCAACACTACCGCGCCTATGGCGGCGGCAATCCCGGCACCCGGGCCTCGACTTTCTTGACCGCCGATCGAGACTTTCCCGCAGGCAGCCTCCTGCTGCGAAACCCGCTCCCGGAGTTGCGGCGATTCCCCGCCGAATTTCCGTCGGCCGCCTCGCCCTTGCCGCAGTCGCTGTTTACTTACACCAGTACGGGACCCTTGTGGTTCGATCCGGCGATCCGCGTCCCTTATGTCCAGAGTTGGTCAGTGGGCATTCAACGGGAGATTATCCCGGACACCGTCCTGGAGGTTCGCTACGTCGGGAATCACGGCACCAAATTGTGGCGGGCCTTCAACCTCAACGAGGTCAACCTGGTGGAGAATGGGTTCCTCCAGGAGTTCATCAACGCCCAGAACAACCTCCGCATTTGCGAGGCCAACCGGGTCGCCTGCACCGGCTCGGCCACCGGAGCGCTGCGATTCGACAACCGAGGGCTGCCCGGTCAGGTCGCGCTCCCGATCCTGGAGGCCGCCTTCCAGGGACTGGCCCCCACGGCCGGTTTCGCCAGCGGCGGCTTCGTCACCAACTTGCAGCAGGGGGTCGCCGGAGCTATGGCCAACGCGCTGGCCACCAGCGGCACTTACTTCCCGAACTTACTGAGGGCGGGTTACCCGGCGAACTTTTTCCTGGTAAACCCCGATGCCGCCGGCGCCAGCGTGTGGCTGCTGAGCAATCCTTCCCATTCCAGCTACCATGCGCTTCAGATCGAGTGGAGACGCCGCTTCTCGCAAGGCGTGCTGCACAATATTAATTACACCTTCAGCAAGGGTCTGACGGATTACTACGCGGACTCGGCTGATTCCAGCAGCAGTTTCTTTACGTTGCGCAACTTTCGTATGAATCGCGGCTTGTCGCCTTACGATCTGACCCACCAACTGAAGGCCAATTGGATCTGGGAGTTGCCCTTCGGTTACGCCAAGCGCTGGAGAATCCAGAACCCGGTTCTGAACCATATCACCGGCGGTTGGGAATTCCACGGCATCGCCCGCATTCAGTCCGGTCGCCCCTACCGCCTCGTTTCCGGACGCGCCACCTTCAATCAATTCGAGGCCGGTGTCATTCCCAGGGTCAGCCGGCAAGAGATACAGAGCATGGCCAAAGTCATCAAGCATCCGAACAGAAGGGTTTACTTCTTGGACACTCGGCTGATTGGCGCCGATGGGCGCGCCAATCCTCAGTACCTGGAACCCCCGACGACGCCCGGCCAGTTCGGATACTATGTCTACTTGTACGGCCCGCGTTTCACTCGCTTTGATCTGAGCGCCACCAAACGCACCCGAATCAATGAACGCTGGAACGTGGAACTGCGTGCCGAGTTCCTGAACGCGTTCAATCATGTCAACTTCATGGTGGGCGGCCCCACCGCGGCCAACGTGGACGTCAACATCCTGGGCACCACGTTCGGACAGACCACGACAGCGTATCAGGACATCTCCACCACCAACGACCCCGGCGGGCGTATCGTTCAGTTGGTGCTGCGCATTAATTTCTGAGTCCCGGCGAGCTGCCCCGCCTGGGCAGATCCTGACCCAGGATCCGCTCGGGTAAAGCAGATGCCCGGCTAAGAGAGAAGACAGTGCAAGCCGAAGCAAGGCGAAGAGCTTGGTGTGAGCCGAATGGGCCGATCTCGGGGGAGGCTATGGTGACTCCGATTCCCCTTTGAACCAGTCCCCCCCGCCCGCAGTTGAACCAACCTGGCCGCACCAGGCCTGGCCGAGGACGACCCGCGCGTCGCCGCGAACTCCCCGGGGTCATAGAATCCTCGTTCCACCGGCGAGTGCAAAGCCTCGACGCAGCCGCAGTAAGTAGAGTGGTGGCGCCGGTTCGAGGCCGCGCCGAGGGCGCCGGTGTTTTCGCTCGGGCAGGCGAATCAGGGCGGGCCGCCGCGGGTGCTCGTCGGTTCGGGGTTGACGAACGAGGGCGATGGAATCGTAAAATCGTTGAAGTGGCCCTGGCGCGTAGCCTTGCGGTGACGGGTTTTTCCATAACTCAGGAGCGCCGTTTCCCAGAAGTGGAAGCTGCGGCGTTGACGGTTTCTCGGGGCCGAAAGCCAAGCAGCGTCCTGATCAACGCGGTT
>Ga0209809_1000600_pt1 | contig 32512 bp, 27 predicted proteins | sample YNPMSTMetaG_FD_186172 | JGI IMG/M metagenome (GOLD analysis project Ga0209809, IMG submission 186172) | Anoxygenic and chlorotrophic microbial mat microbial communities from Yellowstone National Park, USA - YNP MS-T MetaG (SPAdes) (version 2) ...
GCACCACGCACAACAGCAGTTTGGCGTAATGGCGGGTAACGTGCTTTGTATAAGAGTTTTGTTGGAGGTTCAAGTACAGTTCTTAGATTGAACTTTTGTGCTAAAAATCCGCCACTACGCCAAGCCGAAAAACGTTACCGCCAAGTGTAGAAAAAAAAAAAACAGAGACACCGATAAATTGAAAAGTAAACCATTGTGAAAGGAAAGGTAAAATAAATTATTTGGAAAGGTCATAGCAATTTTTCTCAATTCGAAATAAAGTTTTTTTCAAAAGATTTACTTGTTGAATAAATTAATGAGACCTTTGCAAAAATATTTTTTTATATGAATTTCAAAAAAAATGTTGAATTGATATATTAAATTAAGCTAAGAATCCTATATTCAAGCACATAGAAAATCGCAAGGTTGTTCAGCTTATATTTTTAAACAAATTCTAATTCGCCAATTCTGAATTTTTCTTCATTGTTATCAACTAAAACAATTAATTCACCTGCGTTATTAACTCTAAGTATAGTGCCTTTTATTTTTCTTTGTTGTTTTGTCAGAAAAGTTGCTATCTGATTTCTTAAAAATAAATGCTTGTGATATTCTGTATCAATATTAACGAAGTTTTGAGATATAAGCAAAGAATAATGTTCGATAAACAATTGTTGCCATTGGTGAATTAAAAGTTCTATGGAAAACGTTTTTTTTGTTTCGATAAATAATGATGTAGGATTAGGTATGTTTGTTGGAAAAGTAGTTTGATTAACATTAATGCCAACTCCTATAACACTTGCTTGTATTTGTTGTTGAGACATTTTGTTTTCAATAAGGATCCCAGCAATTTTTTTATTATTTACGTATATATCGTTTGGCCACTTTATATAAGTATTTTCAACATATTTACAAACTAGTTTTTGAGTAACTAAAGCTGTTAGTTTTGATAAATAGAAAAAATTTTCAGGTTTTAGAAATATCGGATAAACAATCATAGAAATAGTAATATTCATATTAGGCATACTATGCCAGCTATTGCTTCCTTGTCCTTTTCCTTTTGTTTGATTTATTACCCAAATTATTGAAAATTCTGGTGGCTTTTTTTTATTTATCAATTCCATTGCCAGGTTGTTAGATGAATCAGCTTTATCTATCTTATAAATTTCGCTCATATATAATTTATTTTTAGATAAGGAAATTCGATATAAAAAGTTGTTCCGATGTTTATTTGCGATTCGAAATAAATTTTACCACTCATTGTTTCAACCATATTTTTTACAAGAGCTAATCCCATTCCCATACCTGACGATTTTGTAGTAAAACTAGGTTTAAAAATATTTTGAGCAACATCGTTACTAATACCTATTCCATTATCTTTAACGGAAATTACGATTTTATTTTCGAACTGTTGTGTCGAGATTTTTATTTCTTTTTCTCTATCAAGCGGTATTGCTTGTATTGCATTTGTCAATATATTATTTAAAATTCGCTGAATATATTCTTTATCTCCAATTATGTAACATTGCTTTATGCCGTTTGAATTGAATTGAATTTCAAATTCGCTATTAGTAAAAAGATGTATAGCTTTCTCAATTTCTTGTTGTAACTCGATTTCTTCTAATTGTGGTGATGGCATTTTTGCAAAGTTAGAAAATGCCGAAGCAATAGATGATAAACTATCAATTTGTTCTAGTAATATTCGCATAGTATTTTTAAGCATTTCGTCGGGGATATACCCTTTTTCTTTTTTCTGTTTAAGCAGGTATTGAATATTAAGCTTCATAGGTGTTAATGGATTTTTTATCTCGTGGGCTATTTGACGTGCAATTTCGCGCCAAGTAAGTTCTCTCTCGTTTTGTAGTAATTTTTCTGTGCTTCGTGCAAGTTCTTCAAGCATACGATTGTATTCGTTAACTAATGGTAAAATTTCATCTCGTTCGGTGTAAGCTATAGGTTGAATGGATTTACTTGTTTGTATTTTCTTAAAATAAGTTTGTAAATATGTTATAGGCTTTAATATACCGTTAGAAATAAGCAAAACTATGCTAAACGACAAGATAATAAAGAGCAAAAATATATTTGTAAGATTTATTAAAACTGAAAATATTTCACTTTGCATTTTTTCTTTTTCAGTAAAATGTGGAAATTGCAATATGCCAAACAACTTGTTGTCTTCAATCAAGGCCGTATAAGATGCAATATAAACGAAATTGCCAACCGATTCTTCTTTAATAAACTGCGATTTATTTTTTTCTACTATTTGTTGAATTACATCGTAATCTATAAGTTTACTTTTTAATCCCTTTTCGTAAAAAGCAGGTCGCGAAGTTGCAAAAAGTTCTCCATTAGAAGTAAAAATATTTACATCGCTGTAAAAAATATTAGATGTAGTTATAAGAAAACGTGTTATTTCGTTTTTTGGCAAACTAAATAAATTATTCCATTTTCCTATTTGTTCGTGAAGATGATTAAGCATTACTTGGTTTTTTAAAACAAGCTGATCTATATTCTTCTTTTGATAACGACCTTGAAAAAATATCAATGTATATAAAGCTATTAAAATGTAAGATGATAAAAGAACAACAATAAATGTGCTTATATATTTAAAACGAAAACCATAAGTAAAATTTTGTCTGTTTTTGGCAATGTAGTATATGCCATAAAATATTGCAAAAATGATTGTATAAATGTTGAATAAATACATTAAAGCTACAAGATAATTGAACCATAATGTATTTTCACTACTTACAACAACAATGTTTTTGTTGTTTGGTGCATATATAAGATGTTTAAATCCATCTTTATTATCAGATATAAAATTAGCAATAACTGGCTTTTTAAAAGCAAAAATATTTGGATATAAAAAATCTCCTTTTTGTTGTATTAGTTTATTATTTTGATATTTAGCATAATTAGGCCATTGTTTATTCAGGCTTTGAAAAGTTTTATTGTCCATAAGCAAGTCGGGGTAACCGGGTGCATTAGTTATCGGTTTGCTTGAAAGTTCAATAAAAATCGATTTTTCTGATGTATCGCTTGCAATAAAATATGGGAAGCTAAATTTTCCAAGAAAACTTATCTCGCCATATTCAGTTAAAACAGAATAAAATTGCTCGCTACCAAAATTTGAACTTTTAGATGAAATTATTTTATGAAAATAATCGAAACAACGAATAATTTGACCCGATGGCATTAACCGTAAGTTGTCGAAATTATTGCATATAGTAACCTGTAAGTCGTATTTACTCCAAAAACCATAAAAATAATTATCTTTTAAATACTGATAAATTTCGTAACGATTGTCGTAAGCTTTGTTTAATAAGCTCTGTAATATTCTATCTCTTTTTATACGTTTTTCTATATCGAGCAATAACATTTGGGCAACATAATCTTTTTCATTAGCCAATGAAAAAGCCACAACCTGTTTTAAATTTTCTTTTTTTTCATTGTATATATGAAAAGTATAAAAAATAATAAAGCACGTTATTATTATTATATCGAGTAAATAAAATAAGAAATGCTTATTTTTTCTATACCAAACAATAAATAAACTAAAAACTATAAAAATAAAGCTCCAGTGAAAAGAAATTTTTATATAAAAAGCTAAAATTAAAGCAATGCTAATAAACAAAACTATTAGGTATATTAAATATTTTTTTAATCCAAATTTTTGTAAAAGCTGTATTAGGAAAGTGCTATAACGAACAAAAATCCATGCAAAAATTCCTATTATTATGTATGCTATTATTGAAAATACAGAAAAAGAAGAACTTTTGTAAATATCGAATAAAATTTTTGACTCAAAAACTAAGCTATTCCATACATAAAACCACAAACATATAAAAATACCCCAAATAAAATAAGTTAGTAATTGTAAATGTGTCTTTTTTACTATTTGAGTTTTATATCTTATTAAATAGAATTCGGTTAAAATTAGTAATAACCAGCTATTTAAAAAAACATCGCCCAACGAAAATAAAAAAGCATTCGAAGTATATGTTTCAATAGAGAACAAGCTAATTGCATATATAAACTCTGGCACTTTAAAGTATTGCATAATAAGACGCAATAGCGAAAATGCTCCAAAAAACAATAAAAAGTTAATGAAGTAAAACCGATTATGAATATTTAAGAGATAAACATGTAATGAAAAGAATATTAAAAAAAGAAAAGAAAGAAAAATTATGGTATGCAAATATGAATATTTTCGGAAAGTAGGATAAATAGATAATAAAAAAGAATTATTCTCGTCGAATACAAAATATGAAGTAGGTTCTGGTAAAATAGAAAACGAATATTCGTAATTTAGATCTAAAGAGCCATAATAAAAGTTTTGTAAATACTTATTTTCGGACGAATATTCTTTTTTTATAGGAATAAAAGTAACTATTTTAAACGATTCTATTTGCTTTGTTGTAATATAAGTCCAAGTGTTATTTAAAAAAATAATATTATTTTGTAGTTGATTTTTTTGAATAGTATATGGTATAAATTCATTATCACTCCAAAATATAGCAGTATCGTTTCTATAAATTGCTAAGTACAAATGTTTTTTAATTAGTTCGTTGTTAATATTTTTTGCTTTGTCTAAAATGTTTTTGTTTACACTATCTTGAACTAATTTATTGAGAAATTGATTTAATATAGTTTTTTGTTTTTGAATGTATTTTTCAATTTTTTTGGCATTTTGTTGATGAACATCACGAGCAGGTTTTTCTAAAAAAATCCAACCAAATAAAATAATAAGTAAAGAAGCACTAAATGTTGTAATCCACTTATTATTAAAAAAAATCATAAAATTTCAAATAATGCTAAATTACAAAAATATATATTAAAAGTTATTTCTATATCCAAAATGAATTTTACCGGTTTTAAAATTAAAAGGTTGATTGAACTGACTTCCTAAAGCATAAGAAACAAAAAATAAGCCAGCAGATGTATTTATTTCTGCACCAGCACCCCACGACCAAGGATCGTCATATTTTCCATTAAGTAATTTGTAATACATCTTATCAACAAAAGCAAATATTTGTGTGTTTTTGTCAACAACAAAGCGTTGTTCAATAGTATTTATAATATACGATACTGAATATATACTTTCTTCGTCGAAACCGCGAATACTTTTACTACCGCCATTGCGAAATAGTTCATTTTGAAAATGAGCTACATTCATATAACCGCCATCTACAATAAATTTAAATAGTAAAAATCTTTTTATTGGTAAATATGCATAACTATAAATTGTTCCAGTTATTGTGCTGCTTTGATTTTGAAACTTTTCTATAATAGATTGATGTAGATGATTAGTTCTTTTTAATTGCTTTTTACCATAAGCTATCGAAAAAACTGTACTATAGCCGTTGGTAGGTAATATCAAATTATTTAATTGTTTATAAGAAAACGAAATGCCTGCAAATGTTGCACTTACAGGAGCAATATCTTGCAAAACAATTCTAAATATATTTGTTTGACGCTTTTCGGCAAATAACATTAATCCGTTAAAACCTTTAATATAAAAATTTAATCCTATTCTGTAACGAAGATTTAAAAAACTCGAATCTTGCTTTTTTAAACTAAACAAACCCGATATGCCAATAGGATTTGAAAATATATAAGGTAAATTAGCTTCCAAATGTAAATTTTGCGAAAAAGCATCTGTTTTTTTCCATTGTATTTGCCACGAATCTGCTTGTTTTAGCATGTTGTTTAAACTAAAATACAAATCACCGTTTATAGCAAATTGGCGATTTTCCGAACTACCAAAACCAACCAAACCGTAAAACTGATTAGCATTATTCTTTTCAAGAAAAATTCTTGGTTTTGCTTTATTATTTATAAAATATATTTCACTAGCTTTTGATATCTTATAAAAGGGCAACAAAGCAAGGTGTTTATCTATTTGTTTAACATCTCTTTCTTTGTATTCTTTACCAGGTTTTATGTTTAAATATGAATGAATAAACGATTTTTTTACAAGCAGTTTCCCTATAATATCTATGCTGTCGTAAGTAAAATAGGTGAATAGATTTATAATGTAACATGCAGTTATGTTTTTTTGTGTTAAATAAATACTGTCTAATTCTACATAAGCAAACGGATAACCAATATTTTCGTATTTATTAATAATATCGGAAAACACGTTTGATAAAATATGCGGGGAAGTTCTTTTTATTAAAACATTATTTTTTTGACTATCTGTGATAATTATGTTAATTTTTTTTGGCAAAAAAGAATGATAGTAATAAAAATTGTTATCTTTTTGCTTAACAGAATCTAAAACAATATACGGTTTAAATTTACTGTAAAAATTATCAAAAATTGCTTGCTTTGAGACACTGTCGGTAATTGTGTATGGTTTATTGTATAGTTTGTTTTGAATATATAAAAAAACAGATGCTTCTTGCTGACTGTAAAGAAAACTTACATTAACTAAAATACATATAATTGTAAGTGATTTCACTCGTTATTCATAAAACCTTGGTTATGTAATACTTCTAATAACGCTTTTGAAAAAGCAATATTGTCTTTTTTGGTATAACGTTTATCGGTAAATATTTGGGCAAGCGTTTCTGTTTTATTTATCTGAACTAATTCTTTATAAAAAGATAAGTTTTCTTTTTCTCTATATATGTCGTTAATATCTTGATCGGTATAATTTTTATACGTTTCGTGGTGAATAACTGCTTTTAATGGTAACCTATCGGTTAAAGGTGGATTTTCGTCGGGGTAACCAACAACTAATGTTGTTACTGGAACTACTCCTTTTGGAAGCTTTAAAATATCGATTATTTGCTGTGCCATATATATTGTAGTACCAAGATAACATATTCCTAAGCCGAGATATTCTGCTTCGAGTGCGGCATTTTGAGCTGCAAGCAAAGCATCAATAGCAGCTGTAAAAAAAGATAAAAAGTTATCGTATCCAGGTTCAGCATTACGAAGTTTGCACCATAAATTAAAACGGTTGAAATCGGCACAAAAAGTTAATAAAACAGGGGCTTGTAATACCATGTTTTGTTTAAAATGTGCTTCCCATAATTGTTGTTTTAAATCGGGACGCGTTGTTACAATTATACTGTAAACTTGCATATTCCCAGTAGTTGAAGCACGTGTTGCTGCAAGTAATACTTTTTCTAAAATATGATTTTCAATAGGAACAGATTTATATTTTCTTATAGTTTTATGTTGAAAAATTACTTCCATATACAAATTTTTGCAAAGGTAGCAAAATATGATGTAGTTTTTATTTAAAAAAAAATTAACTTTGTTAAATTTTTTCTTATGCAGTGTAAGCGTTGTGTAATGGACGATAGTGATGTGAATATTCGTTTTGACGAAAATGGCTTTTGCAATCATTGTAATCATTTTTTTCAACACATAAGTAATAGGATCAATAACAATAAAAAACCATCTGATGATTTTTATTATTATATAAAAAAAATTAAGAAAAGTGGCAGAAATAAACTTTATGATTGTATAATTGGTGTAAGTGGCGGTATGGATAGCAGTTATTTGGCTTTATTAGCAAAACAAAGTAATTTAAGAGCTTTATTAGTACACGTTGATAATGGCTGGAATACAGAAATCTTAAAAAACAATATTCAATTATTATCAAAAAAATTAGAGTTCGATCTCGAAATTTATACATTAATTAGTCGTCCCTTAAAAAGTCATTTTTAATTTTTTTTTGAAAAGAGAGAGTAGAAAAGAAAATGAAAAAATTGCATCTGAAATTGTAAAAATAGCGTCTGAAAAAAGTAAAAAAATTTTTTCTTCCACTTATTCATCATTCTTTTGAAGTTGAATGCAGCCGCAGCCAACATAATATTAATGAGAAAAATAAACTTCCCTGTTTTTGATTTTTTTCCTTTGGTGCTATTTTAGAAAAATCTTGTTAAGTTATTAACAATCAATCGTTTATTGTGTTAATAAGGGGCGACTAAATAAGTTTCGGTGGAGCTGCCGGGAGTCGAACCCGGGTCCAAACAAGGAACCAAATAGCTTTCTACATGCTTAGCTTATGTTTAATTGTAGGGCATAAGCTGGCCATAAGCAACCTACTTATGCCTTAGCTCCTATAATTTTCGAAATAAGCCTGGAGCAGACTTATTTCTATCCCTGTTATTCCGACACCTCGTGCTCAGACGCCACAGGGACAGGGCTTCTGCGAGGTGCTCGTTCTCCCAGTCCTTGACCGAGAGAATAAACCGCTAATTATTAAGCAGCGAGAGCATAATCAAAGTTGCCATTTATTGGCTCGAGAACCTGTTTAACGAGCGTATTCTCATGGCTCGGCATGCTTACTATTTCATCCTCTTGCTGTCAAAACCAATTCAGCCCCTTTTCACTGCAAATTTACAAAAATTATTCCATTGTTAATAAACTATGAACTTGATTTTTTTAATACATCGCAAATATAATCAATTTGCTCAAAACTTATAGTTAATGGTGGTGCAATACGAATTGCAGACTCGTTAAATAAAAACCAATCAACCAAAATCCCTTTATTAAAACAATGTTTAACAATATTTAATGCTTCTTGATGTGAACTAAGTTGCAAACCTATCATTAAACCTTTACTTCTTATTTCAACAAAATTATTATAAGGTAGTTTTTCAAGAAAATATTTTTCTTTTATAGCAACTTTTTCTAAAAGATTATTTTTCTCGATATATTGTATAGATGCAAGCGAAGCAGCACAAGATAAGGGATTTCCTCCAAAAGTTGTTAAATGTCCTAAAGAAGGATTATGAGTAAATACCGACATAATGTTTTTTGTAGAAATTATTGCTCCTAATGGCAAACCACCGCCTAATGCTTTTGCTAATAATAGAATATCGGGATAAACATTATAATGTTCAAAGGCAAAAAATTTACCAGTTCTGCCAATGCCAGTTTGAATTTCGTCAAATACAAGTAATGAGTTGTTAGATAGGCATTTATTTTTTACTGCTTTTAAAAAAGATTCTTTAATAGGGATGTAACCAGCTTCACTTTGAACTAACTCGATAAATACTGCAGCAGTTCGGTCTGTTATTTTTTCTAAGCTATCTTCGTTGTTAAATTCTATGTAATCAACATCTTGCAAAAATGGACCATATGAATCGAAATATTGTTTATTATTCATTAGACTCATTGCGCCAATCGTACTTCCATGATAGGAATTTTTACATGAAATTATTTGTTTTTTTCCTGTATAGCGTCGGGCAAGTTTTATTGCTCCATCAATAGCTTCGGCACCTGAGTTTACAAAATAAACATTATCTAATTTAAAATTAGTTTGCTCTGTTAATTTTTTTGCTAATAAAACCTGAGGATTTTGAATATGTTCGCCATAAACCATGGTATGAAGATATTGTTCTGCTTGTAATTTAATTGCTTCAATAACTTCTGAGCGTTGATGTCCAATATTGCTTACAGAAATACCAGAAATACAATCTAAGTATGCCTTCCCGTTTTCATCGTAAATGTATTCTCCTTTGGCCTTTTTTACACAAATTGCAATGGGAGAATCGGATGTTTGGGCAATATGTTTAAAAAAATACTCTTTAAGAGGCAACATTTTATTTTAAGATAACATTTAGAACTTTTATTAATTCTTCTTTATACGATTTACCGATTGGCAACAATTTTGTTCCATCGTTTGTTTTTATAATTACAGAATTTTCTTCTATGCCTTTAATTTTATTTAAATTTATTATATAAGAACGATGAATGCGTTTGAACTTGTTTTTTGGTAGTTTTTCTTCAATAGATTTCATTGTAAAATGAATTGTGAATTTTTCGTCAAAAGTGTTAATAATAATATAGTTTTCCAATGCTTCTATATAAACAATATCGTTAAAATTTAGTTTTAGTAAAGTAGTGTTTTTCTTTACAAAAATTTCTTCAACAGCATTAGAATCGTCATTTGGTTTTTTTACTGCCATAAAATTATCAATTTTTTTAAAGGCACGATCTACTGATTTGTAAAAGCGTGCATAGTTAAAAGGTTTTAATAAATAATCGGTAACTTCGTATTCGAAAGCCGTAACCGCATATTTATCTTTTCCAGATACAATAATAATTTGAGAGTTTGTTTGTTTTATTGTGTTTAAGAAATCAATACCATTCATTTCTGGCATTTCTATGTCAAGAAATATTAGATGAATAGGTTCTTTTAGTTGATTGATGCTGTTTATTGCATCAATTGCATTAGAGTATGAAAATAAAAGTTTAAGCGAATCTGTTCTGCTTACATATTCTTCTAAAATTTTTCTCGACATTTTATCGTCGTCTATAATAATACAATTCATTGCCATATAATATTAGTTTTTATTTGTTCATCAATTAAAAAGAAACATTCGTAAAAATTTGATTATTTTTACAAGCATTTTACGTATAAAAATAAATTAGGTTATAGTATTATGTTAAAAATTTTTTTTAAATTATTTATCTTTTTTATTTTTAAGGTTTTAGTAGTTTCAAGTTTTGCTCAACAAACAATTATTTTAAAAATAAAACCCCATTATAAAACTATGTGCTTAACAAACAATATTTCTTTACCTTCATTACATAATATACTGCAAAACAAACAATTTCAATTAAAACAGCTTTTTCCAAAAGCATATTTTCCAAAAGATACGCAAGATATTTTTTACAAGTATTATGTTGATATATCTACTATTTACGAATTACAAATAAACGAAAAGTTAGAAATAAATTCAATAATTAATAAAATCAGTTCGTTACCAGAAGTAGAATACTGTCATTTAAAAGATATTCCAGAATTATTATACACAACAAACGATCCAGCAATTGGTGCACAATACTATCTTAATAATGTAAAAGCTTTCGATGCTTGGGACATATATAAAGGCGATAGTACTATTGTAATAGGAATAATAGATACAGGAACCGAATTGGCTCACGACGATCTCTGGCAAAACATAGCCTATAACTACAACGATCCGATAGACGGTATTGACAACGATGGAGATGGTTTTACGGATAATTTTAGAGGTTGGGATGTTGGTAATAATGATAATAGTGCAGAGTGGAGCGAAAACGCAATTGGTGCAAATCCACATGGAGTTTTTGTTGCAGGAATGGCGGCACCTACAACAAACAATGGAATAGGGATAGCAGGAGTAGGTTTCAATACAAAATATTTACCTGTAAAAATTGTTGATTCTACAGGAATTTTATCAAGAGCTTATGAAGGAATTGTTTATGCAGCAGATCACGGTTGTAAAATAATAAATTGTTCTTGGGGTAGTACTGTTCCAACAGCTTTTGGTTACGACATTATAAGATATGCTACATATAATAGAAAAGCTCTTGTTTTAGCCGCCGCCGGAAATAATGGTCATACAACTAACAGTGTTTATTATCCTGCTGCATACGATGAAGTAGTAGCTGTAGCTGCTACAAATCAAGCTGATATAAAATGGCAAAAATCGTGCTATGGTTATCATGTTGATATTTCTGCTCCTGGTGAAAATGTTTATTCAACTTATTCAAACAATGGTTATACCTACGGATGGGGAACTTCGTATGCATCGCCTCTGGCTTCTTCTGTAGCAGCTTTGGTTTACGGATATTATCAAAAAAAATTAAATCCTTTTCAGCTTAGAGCAATAATCGAACAGAATTCAGATATTATTGATACCATACAAGGGAATCAATCGTATGCGGGAATGATTGGTAAAGGTCGTGTGAATGCTTTTAAAGCTTTAACTCAGAGCGTAAACAAAGCTTTGTATTTATTTAATTTCGAAATTTCAGAAAATAACGATACATCTAATTTAACTTTTTCTATAGTAAATCTTTTTAAGCCAACAGATAATTTATATGCAAAAATAAGAACTCTTAGTTCTTGTATTTCGTTTATCGAGGATAGCATTTATATTGGTATTATGGATAGTTTGCAGCTTTTAGCAAATGGCTTTTTAAATTTTCGTTATATTATAAATGTTAACTGTCCTTTAGATCAACAAATAGATTTCTTTATAGATATAAAAGATAATCAATATGAAGAAACTTTTCATTATAGAACAACTGTTAATAAAAGCTATGCCGATATTAACAACGAAATTATAACATTGACTGCTTGTTCAAATGGCAGAATAGGTTATCACTCGCTTTCTCCTGTACAAGGAAGTGGCATTCAATACAATCAAAGCAAATCATTAGTTTCAGAAATGGGGCTTTTGTTATATGACACACAAAAAGCATCGTGGTGTTTTTTAGGAAAAAATGATTTTAAACCATTGCAAAAGGTTATTGTAACAGAAACAGAAGATAATATTAACAGCAATTCACAATTTAATGACTTACTTAGTATCAATCCATTGAAAATTAATGTGCACCAAAATATATCTTTATTTAAAAACGATACACTGAAAAATATTGTATTAATACAGTATCAAATAAAAAACAATTCTACTACAGATTTCGATTCATTATACGTTGGCTTGTTTTCAGATATAGATATTATAAATGCTTACAAAAATAAAATTAGTTTCGATAGTTTGTTAAAATTACAATATACTTACTTTCCTTATACAAGTGGGGTACATATGGGTTTTTATTTACCAGATAATTTTCAAAAAAATTACTATGCTATTGATAATGACGGTGCTAATCAAAGCATTAAAATAGATGATGGATTAAGTTTAACGGAAATAAGACAAATTGTTAAACAAAATCGGTTAGAAGCAGGTAATATACACGGAAATGATGTGTCTTCTTTTGTTTCGTATGGACCAATTGTTTTGCAGTATAACAATACGATAAATCTGAACTTTTTGATAATTTTTGGAAGAAATTATAACGAATTAATTACTAATAGTATAATAGCAGTATCGAAATTTGATACAACACTTATTAGTGTAAATTCATTAAATAGTTATTTTAACTTATATCCCAATCCATCAGCAAATTATTTTTACCTATCATTGCCAAATAGCTTAAAACAAGAGGAAAATATTATTATTAGTGTTTTTGATATACAAGGAAAAATTATATATAAACAAAGATATAAAACAAAGGAAAACATATATATATATCATAATTTTAAAAAAGGTATGTATATTGTTCAAATTCAAAGCGAAAAGTTTAATACACATTATTTAAAATTAGTAGTAAACTAAATATTTTTAAAAAATTTAGACGTTTGCAAAAGAAAAGCTTGCTTATTATCTTAACTAGTCGACCCTTAAAAAGTCATTTTTAATTTTTTTGAAAAGAGATGGTAGAAAAGAAAATGAAAAAATTGCATCTGAAATTGTAAAAATAGCGTCTGAAAAAAGTGAAAAAATTTTTTCTTCCACTTATTCATCATCCTTTTGAAGTTGAATGCTGCTGCAACCAACATGATATTGATGTTATCGCCAAATACTCCTTTGAATTTTATGACCTAATACAAAAGTGAATGTTTAGTATGCAACTTATTTCTTAATGAGAAAAATAAACTTACCTGTTTTTGATTTTTTTCCTTTGGTAACATTTTAAAAAAAATTGCAAGGTTTATGCCTCCATAATTACAAAATCTTGCAGATATTTTACTAAAAAAACCACATTAAGTTATTAACAATCAATCGTTTATTGTGTTAATAAGGGGCGACTAACTAACAAAAAATTTAACTACCAGGCAAAAAGAGGAAACTTAGACATCATCTCTTTAACCTGATAACCTACTTTTTTTATAACATCTTCATTGTTTATATTAGAAATTATAGTATCAATAAAATCTACAATAATTGGCATATGTTCTTCCTTAAGTCCTCTTGTTGTAATGGCTGGAGTTCCAACTCGTATTCCTGAGGTTAAGAATGGTGAACGACTGTCGAAAGGAACCATATTTTTATTTATTGTAATGTGAGCTTTTACGAGAGTATTTTCTACTTGTTTACCAGTAATATCTGGAAATTTAGTTCTTAAATCTATAAGCATAAGGTGGTTATCTGTTCCTCCTGATATTATTTTATAGCCTTTTGCTAGAAAAGCTTCTGCCATAGACTTGGCATTTTTACGAACTTGCTTTATGTATTCTTTATATGCTGGTTTTAATGCTTCTCCAAAAGCAACAGCCTTAGCAGCAATAACATGTTCGAGTGGTCCTCCTTGTGTGCCAGGGAATACAGCAGAATCAATAATTGCCGACATCATCTTTATTTCACCTTTTGGAGTGGTAAGTCCCCATGGGTTAGGAAAATCTTTGCCTATAAGAATAATTCCACCTCTTGGACCTCGCAATGTTTTGTGGGTAGTAGATGTAACGATATGACAGTGTGGGAAAGGATTGTTTAATTCCCTTGCCGCAATAAGGCCAGCGGGATGAGCAATATCGGCCATAAGCAAAGCTCCTACTTTATCGGCAATTTGTCGCATACGGGCATAGTCCCAATCTCTGCTATAAGCTGATGCACCAGCTACTATTAACTTTGGTTTATGTTCTAATGCTAATTTTTCCATCTGGTCGTAATCTACAATACCAGTATCTTCTTTAACTTGATAAGCTATGGGTTGATACAATATTCCTGAATAATTCACGACAGAACCGTGTGTAAGGTGTCCACCATGAGCAAGATCAAGTCCAAGAAATTTATCACCTGGTTTTAAAACGGCAAGCATAACAGCCGAATTTGCTTGTGCCCCTGAATGTGGCTGAACATTGGCATATTCTGCCCCAAATAATTCTTTAAGCCTATCTATAGCTAACTGTTCCGATTTATCAACAACTTCACAGCCACCGTAGTATCGTTTACCAGGATAACCTTCGGCGTATTTATTTGTCATAACCGAGCCCATTGCTTCTAAAACGTAAGGGCTAACAAAATTTTCAGAGGCAATAAGTTCAATACCATTTAGTTGACGCTGGTATTCTTCTTCTATTAAGTTAAATAAAACAACATCTTTTTCCATGAGTAAAAATTTTTTCACAACAAAGTTAGTCTTTTTCAATTTTATAATAAAAATTTATGAAGAAAATTTAAAAATATTTAATTATTTTTTTGTAAGTTAAAATTTTCGTCTTACATTTGTAAAAAAATATTGTTTAACTAAAAATTACAACTATGGAAGAACAAGTAATGGAAACAAAAAAACGTCCAGTTTTTATCACAGTTTTAGCAATTTTAAGCTTTATTGGTGTAGGTTGGCAAATTATTTCAGGTTTTTTAACAATGGCAGCGGGAGCTGTAACATCTGCTGTTACAGGTGCTGGTAAATCTTTTGCAGAAAGATTAGAATCTATGGAAGGCATGGAAGGTGTAGAAGAAATGGATCAAGCAATGTCGGGTTTGTCAGAAGCTGTTAGTGCTGCTGACAGATTAGCACAAAATGCGACAACGTTGGGTATTATTAACATTGTTGCTGCATTGGTATGCTTACTTGGTGTTATTTGGATGTGGAATCTTAAGAAAAAGGGATTTTATGTTTATGTTGTTGGAGAATTAACTGCTCCTATTGCAACATTATTATTAGTTGGTTTTGGAATAGGTGGTATGATGGCAACTTTAGGATTTATTATTCCTATTGTGATGATTATTTTATACGCAGTTAATTTAAAACACATGAGCTAAAAAATTAATATTTTATTAAAAAAAAAGGCTGTTTCTTATCAAGAGACAGCCTTTTTTATTGTAACTTTTTATTAAATAAAGCGTCTAAGAATAATAAAAAAAATAATGAATATTGAGGAGTTCAATAAAACAGTTGATTTGTTTGCAGATGCTTTATACCGTTTTATATTAAAAAACATAAAAAATAAAGAAAAAGCCGAAGACATTGTTCAAGATAGCTTTGAGCAATTGTGGAAAAATGCTCATAAAATTGAATTATCGAAAGCAAAATCGTATTTATTTACAACAGCATATCATAAAACTATTGACCTAATTAGAAAAGAAAAAAGAGAAATTAAAATGGATGAAGAGCATGAAAAAAAACACATATTTACAACAAACAATCCAGATATTCAAGAAATATTAAACAAAGCAATAGATTTGTTACCATCAGTACAAAAAGCTGTTTTATTGTTAAGAGACTATGAGGGTTATAGTTATAAAGAAATAGAAGAAATTACCGGATTGTCGGAATCGCAAGTAAAAGTATATATTTATAGGGCAAGAAGCTTTTTAAAAGAATACATTGGAAATATTTCAGTGTTAATTTAAAATGAAAATATCAAAGAAAAATATAGAAAATTTAATAATCAAATACTTCGAAGGCGAATTAACTATTGAAGAAAGTAGGAATTTATTAGAAGTTATTTCAAGCAACGAAGAATTTAAAAATATATATGAATCTATTAGTGCAACTTATATTAAAGCTCCAAATATAATATTTAAAAATAAAGACAATTTAAAGAAAATTGTTAAAGGGAATGTTATAAATGAATGGGAAGACTTGTGCATACAATATATTGAAAATGAACTAAACGAAAATGAAAAAAAATTGTTTATTGAAACAATTCAAAACGATGCCGATAAAAGAAAAGTATTTGAGCAATATGGTTTAGTTAAACTAATTCCAAATGAAGAAGATATTTATAAAAACAAAAATTTATTAAAAAAGGAAAAAAGTTGGAACGAAACATTCGAAGATTTATGTGTTAAACGTATAGAAAATTTATTATCAAATAAAGAAATAAAAGAGTTTGACGAGATAATTAAAAATGACAAAGAAAAAGCTAATGTTTATTTTTTATATCAAAAAACAATTTTACACCCCGATTTGTCAGTTAAATATACAAAAAAAGAAAATTTAAAAAAATACAAAACATTTAAAAGAACATATATACAATGGTATGCCGCAGCTGCTATAATAATAGCTTTTGTATTATTATTGCCAAATATGATAAATAATATTAATGAAACACCACTTTTGCCACACTCAAAAAAAAGCATTACCGTATTTATAAAAACTAATTTTAATAATACTAAACCTTACGAAAACAAGTTATTAAATACTAAAGTTACAATTTCTAAAACAAAAGATACTACTTTTAATAGTGAAAATGTTGATTTTGAATTATATACCCAAATAAAAAAAGAAGAACAAAAAGTATTAAACGAAGATATATATAAAGAAAATAATTTAAAAAACGATACGGTTATTGATGTAGAGGCACTTGGTGAAGTATTAGATAGAATCTTTGCAAATTATAAGTTTAACTATTTTCATGATATGATGAATTTTGAAGAAGAACAAACAAAAATATCGTATAATAATTACAGCAACCTTTGGTCATTATTAAAACAAAGTTCAAAGCATATTTCAAACTTTACAGGGGTAGATATAAGAGTGCAGGATTATGATAATGAAAACTCTATAAAAAAAGTAATAGCAATAGGAAATTTTAGTTTTTCAAGAACAACAATTAAATAAAACAATGTAACAAAAAGGCAACCTTATTCGTCATAGTATTAAAATAATTAAAATAATTAAATTATGAAAAAAAATGTTTTTATATTTTTAATATTATGGTTTAGTACAATTTCTTATTCTCAAAACGATACTACAACAATTAGCTGGGGTAAAGGAAAAATTTTGATTATTTCGGAAAAAGGAGATACAGCAGTTATTCAAAAAAATAAGAACACTCATACATTAAAGAAAAAAGAAAAAAAATTTAAAGGTAAATGGGCAGGTTTTGAAGTAGGAACAAACGGTTTTGTAACTTCTTCTGGTTCTTTTGCTTTGCCAGAGAAATGGAATTATCTTGATTTATACCAACCTAAATCTGTAAATATTAATTTTAATTTTATGGATGAAAATATAACTTTGATTGAAAAAAAATTAGCAATAGTAACAGGTTTAGGTATTAGTTGGAACAATTATCGCTTCAATAAAAAAACTGTTTTATCGTCAGAACTTGATACTTTATCTTTTATTAACGATTCGTTAGTAAAGAAAAGCAAGTTGGTAGTTACTAATTTAAGATTGCCTTTATTATTAGAATTGCATATACCGATAAATGAATCGAAAGATATATTATATGTTTCTGGAGGTGTTGTTGGAGCTTTACGAACAGGTACTTATGCAAAATATGTTTATCTAAAGAGTGGAGATACAAAGGATATTAAAGACAAAAGCGATTTTTTTATAAATCCGTTTAATTATTCGTTAGAATTTAGGATTGGTTTAGATGATTTTGGAGTATATTTTAACTATTGTCCAATGTCTTTGTTTAAACAAAACAAAGGTCCAGATATTTATCCCTGGTCTGCGGGGATTTCTATTGTGTTTTAAAATGCTTTTAACAAACAAAGAAGAGTGTTGGCTACTAAAAAAAGGTAGCCTTTTTCATTATATGAATAATACCGGAAACACTGTTTTGTTTTGCACCGGTAACACTTTTTAAAACATTAGTTTCTTTCATCCATCGTAAAAGACCTAAAAATGCAAATATTAAAGATTCTTTAAATTCAACAATGAATTTTTCTGGAATAATTATTTCACAATTTGAGTAGTGTGTAATTTTTTCAATTAGATGTTTGTTGTATGCCCCACCACCTGTTATAAGTAATGTGCCGTTTTTTGTATATTTTACTATTTGAGTAGCAATATGTTCGATACAGGTTGCTAATTTATCTTCTACCGAGCACGAATATGAATCTATAATAGGTAAAAAGAATTTTTCGAACCATTCTTTACCAAGTGATTTTGGTGGAGTTTTTTTGTAATAATCCAAATTATTTAATTTTTCTAACAAACGATATTGAATTTTTCCTGTACGTGAAACTTTTCCATCTTTGTCGAATGGTATGTTTAATTTATTTGCAAGATAATTTAGTATAATATTTGATGGACAAATATCAAAAGCAATGCGGTGTTGGTTTTCTTTAAATGAAATATTTGAAAATCCGCCAATATTTAAGCAAAAATTGTAATTGCTAAATAATAATTCGTCTCCAATGGGCACTAATGGTGCACCTTGTCCGTCTAATGCAATGTCTAATGTGCGGAAATCGCTAACAGTTGTTATTTGTGTTTCGGCTGCAATAAATGCGCCATCGCCTATTTGAAAATTTAAATGTTCATCAGGACTATGAAAAATAGTATGACCATGTGATGAAATTAAATCTACATTAGAGATTCTGTGTTCTTTAATAAATTTATTAGTTAGTTGTCCGAGATATTTTCCGTATTCTTTATGAAGTTTAATAAAATCAAAAGCACTTAAATTATTAGCTTCTGATAATTTTTGGTACCAATTTTTATCGTAAGAATATGTTTTAGCATGTATAATCTGATATTTCCAATTGATATCTTTTTCAAATTTACATAAAGCAATATCAACGCCGTCGAGCGATGTGCCCGACATTATTCCAATAACATAAAATGTTTTTTTGTGCATTATTTATTAGAAGTACTTAACTTCAGATTTTATATCTTTAAGTTCGTTAAGTTTTGTAAGTATATTATTAGCCAAACGACTAGCTCCTATTCGAAAGTATTTGTTATTTAACCATTCTTGTCCTAATATGTGTTTTACAATACCGTAATAAACGAGAGCTTGTTTAACAGTAACAATACCACCAGCAGGTTTTATACCAACTTTTTTGCCGGTTTTCTGATAAAAATCTTTTATTGCATGAACCATAACGTACATAGCTTCGTATGTTGCAGCGGGTTCAGTTTTTCCTGTAGATGTTTTTATAAAGTCTGCACCGGCTTCCATACATAACATGCTTGCTGTATATATAGATTCTTCATCAGGTAAAGCGCCTGTTTCTAATATTACTTTCATATGAGCTTTATTGCAAGATGATTTTAATAATGCTATTTCTTTTGAAACTTCTTCATATTCTTTGTTCAAAAATTTGCCAACAGAAATAACAACATCAACTTCATCGGCACCTTTTGTAACCGCTAAATTTGTTTCAGCCAGCTTTATTGCAAGAAAAGTTTGTGATGTTGGGAATCCGCCTGCAACAGCAGCAATCTTAACATCTTTGCAAGTAAGATTTTCTTTTACAAGACCAATAAAATTTGGAAAAACACATATAGCAGCAACGTTGGGGTAATCAGGAAACTTTTGTTGGAATTGATTAACAGCTAAAACCATTGATTTAATTTTATCGTCATAATCGTTAATGTTTAACGAAGTTAAGTCGAGCAAACCGAAAATGTGCTTTAAAGTATTAACATCATTTTCTAATTCTGATATTTTTGCAATTTGTATAATTTCACTTGCTATTTGTTCTTTAGAAAAATTCATAAAATATTATTTTTAGTTTATGCAAATTTACATTATAATTTTTAAATTCATAAAAAATAGACCGACAAGTAAGCTAAAAGTATGAATATATTGCTTTAAAAAAATAAAGAATTGTTAATAATGCAAAATTAGTATTTTTTGAGAATATTCTGTTTCTCCTTTTATATTAATTTTAATCATATACAAACCTTCAGGGATGTTTTTAACGTTAATAATTATGTTGTTGTTTATATTATTGGCTTGTAATACCTTTTGTCCAATTGTGTTATAAAGGCTAATGTTTGCGTCTTGTATTGCTTTTTCGAAGTTTATTTGCAAATAATTATTAGCGGGATTAGGAAAAATTTTTATATATGTTTTGTAAAGAATATTTGAGATGACAGAATTAAAAGCTGTATCCAATTTAACAACATAAATATCAGAATTACCCATATTTAGCCCTTGTAATGGGTTAGAATTTGCATTGATCCAACCAGCAACAACAATACTACCTCTGATGCTTGAAGAATAGAAACCGGATCATCGTTATCTTTTTTGTGAATCAAACATTTTGTATACATTGTATCGCCGAATGCATTTAATCGTAATAGCCACCAATTGTCAACACTATCAAAAAATTGTGTCTGCGTAAAACCACAGGCATAATAAGTTCCATCGCTTGCTTCCATGATATCCAACCCGCCATCGTATTTGCCGTAGCCACCGTAAGTTTTTGTCCAAATGGTGTCAGCATTGGCATTTAGTTTTACGATATACACATCGCCAGCTCCCATGTGATTTTCATAACGGCTGGTTTCGCCAATAATAATAGCTCCTCCATCGCTGGTTCGTTTAACACTATGAAAACGGTTAATGGTGTCCACATCGAAAATCATCGTTTTTAAAACATTTCCATTAGCATCAACTACAAAATAAGCTGCATCGTTTGTATAATAAGGAACAGGGGTTAGTATTTGCCCTGTATAGAGATTCGCTATAAGTAAATAATTCCCCGCTGAGAAAGGAATAATTCCAATGCCTTCATCTCTGTGTCCAAAATCGTAGGTCCTGGTCCACAAGGTATCGCCGTTGTTGTTGAGCTTTACTAACCAAACATCAGAACCCCCTTGCTGTGTTCCCATGCTAGTAGTATAACCTACAACAAAGTATGTTCCATCAGGGTTTTGAATAATTTTAGCACCTCCGCTTTCGGTTGTTCCATATTTTTTTTCGCTAATGTTTAATATTTGTGTACCATTAGCATTTAAACTAAATTTTACAAACCACAATTTTTTTTCTTGAAGTCCTTGTTTTGCTACTCCAGTGAAAACCAAATTCTTATTTTGGTCTTCAATGACATCGTTTAAAAAGTCATTTTGTGCTCCAATATCAATACTTCCGATGGTCTTTGTCCAGAGTGTATCTCCGTTAAAATTCGTTGAAATTATATAACCGTCAAATCCAAAACCATAATCAATTGGTTTAGTTGTTGAACCAGCAATAATAAAATGATGGTTTGTTGTTTCTATAATTTTGCTCATCAAATCGGTATTGTTATTTTTGTCATAAGCTCTTTGCCAGTATTGAGCTTGTAAAAAAATGGATAGAAAAATAAAAATTAAAATTATAAAAGTTTTCATAAAATTTGTTTTTTGTTTCAAATTTATAAAGAAAAATTATTTTACAAAGAAATATTTTAACACAAATTACTATTTTTAAAATTTCGAGACCTTTGTAAAATTCATTTTTAACAATTTTCTCAATTTATTAGTCTTTGTTATTCTTTTTTTAATATCAATAGTATATCAGTATAAATTAAGGGTCTTGAAAGTTGATTTGTGGCAATTGGTTTATTTTTTTCACCACAGAGAACACAGAGATTTTCTCTATGATGCTATGGGGTAATACAGATTATTTAAAAATACACAACTAGTAAATATCATCATTTTCAGAATTTTGCAAACTTATATTGTTCATTTAATAATTTGGTTTTTAAATTATTTTGGATAGCATTGATTGCATACAAAATTATTTTAATCGTTTGTTTTATTGTTTTTATTACCTTCTGAATAATCTTTTCCAGATGCTTTTTTTTCCGAAATTATTGCAATTACAATCTTTAGTTAATCGAACTTTGGTACTTATCCAATGACGGTAACCTACCATAAAAGAAATACTTTTATATGCGTTGCCATACAAGATACTCATATTTAAATCGTTATTGTTGCCGATAAAAACATCGTATTCAAGTTTAGCTATTACAGATGGTCTAAATTCAATTTTTCCGTTTCTTTGATATTTTGTTTCGGGTATATAATGTTCGCCTAAAACATACCAAGCTCTTCTATAAGTTATAGCAGGAGCAACATCAATATATAACTGATTTCTAAACTTATGAAAAAACATGAAGCGTAACGACCATTTAGTAAAACCTGCAGTTAGTCCAGCTGCATCGGCAAAAATAGATTGCGAAAGTTGCATTGAAAGCCAGTTGTCTTTAATAAAAAATTCGTATGAAACCATTAATCCTGGTTCAACACAAAAAAAACCAAGCGAATCGAGATTGTTTTCGTAATATCGTAAATTTGGGTTTCCAAAAAAATGCATACCTATTGTATGTGCTTCAATGGAAAAAGTTGACTGTGCCGGCAAATGAAAATTTTTAGAAAAAATAATAAAAAATATTATTATCAGATATTGCTTCATAAATTTATGCTAATTTAGCAAAGAATTTTCATAAAATAACGAAGAAAGTAAATATTTAAGTATTTATGAGAATAATAATTGTTGTAATTAGCTTGTTTTTTTGTTTAACTATTAATGCTCAAGACAAACCGGCATATTTAATATACGACACAAGTGGAACATCTTTAACATACGAACAAATGCTTTTAGCTTGTTCAAATTCTGACATTGTGTTTTTTGGTGAATTACATAACAATCCTATTGCTCATTGGCTAGAGTACGAATTATTGAATGACTTAATTCAAATACGCGATAAGAAACTTGTAGTAGGCGCCGAAATGTTCGAAGCCGACAATCAGCTTGTAATAAACGAATTTATGCAACGTATGATACCAATATCGAAATGGGAAGAAAATGTTCGTTTGTGGAATAATTATGAAACCGACTATAAACCGATAGTTGAATTGTGTTACAAAAATAATATTTCGTTAATTGCTACTAATATTCCTCGTCGTTATGCTGCAAAAGTTGCACGTTGGGGCTTCGAAAGCCTTGATAGTCTCTCGGAAGAGGGGAAAAAATACATAGCTCCTTTGCCAATACCATACGACGAAAATTTACCTGGCTATAAAAATATGCTAAAAATGACAGGTATGGGAAAAATGCCTGCGAATGAAAATTTACCAAAAGCTCAGGCAATAAAAGATGCTACGATGGCTCATTTTATATTAAAGTATTTACCTAATAAATGGCTATTTTACCACATAAACGGAGCTTATCATAGCGATTATTTTGAAGGGATAGTATGGTATGTGAAAAAGAAACGCAACGATTTAAAAATAACAACAATAAGCACCATAGAAGTAGCAGACGTTAAAAATCCTCCGAAAGAAGATTTAAAAGGAAGAGCAAATTTTATAATTGTAGTACCAAAAACTATGACAAAAACTTATTAGCCTGTGGACGAACTATTGGAACAATGCAAGAAACAGATTCAAGAATTAATGAAGCAAAATCGTGAATTGCTTCAACGTAATAAGGAACTTATTGAGCAAAATAATCTATTAAATGAGCAACTCGAAAAATTTAAAATTCGTGTAGAACATGAATCGGCAGATAAAAAAAGCCTTCGTTTTAAGATGGCTACAGTATTATTTGCCGAAATAAGAGGTTTTTCGAAACTTTCGGAAGAAAAAAATGTGCAACATTTAATAGACGAATTAGATCGCTTTTATATAATAATGGATGATATACTTAAAAATTACAACATAGAAAAAGTTTCGTCTATTGGTGACACAATTATGCTTGTGGGTGGTGTTCCTAAAAAGAATCGTACTAATCCTATTGAAATGGTTTTGGCTGCGATGGAGATAAAGAAACAATTTAACCTATTTCAAAAAAATCTTTTCGGAGAAGATAAACAAGTGTGGGAAATAAACATGGGAATACATACGGGACCTGTAACTTGTAGTATTTCGGGTAAAAAGAAAATAAATTACGATGTTAAAGGGGAAACTGTTAATATAGCAAGCCGCATTGAAGCAGCAAGTGTTGATGGGAAAATAGTGATATCTGAATACACAAGAGAGCTGATTTCTGCATATTTCAAATGTTCTTATTTTGGAAAGTTGCCAGCGAAATATGTTGGAGATATGAATCTTTATGAAGTTACAGGTTTTCTTCCAGAATACTCGTTCGATGATAATAGGCAAGTTCCTAATAGTGCTTTTAACACAAAATTACAATTAATACGCTACGATGATCTTGAAGAATTTGTTTTAGATAAATTAGAACGCGAACTTCCAAAATATCTTTATTACCACAATTTAAAGCATACCATTGATGTTGTAATACAATCGGAAATAATTGGACGTGGCGAAGGTATTAGTGACGAAGAATTATTACTTTTAAAAACAGCTGCTTTATTCCATGATGCAGGTCAAACAGTTCAATCGAAAGGACATGAAGAAATTAGTGCACAAATAGCTCGCGAAATTTTGCCAAAGTTTCAATATTCTGAAGAGCAAATAGAAATTATTTGTTCAATTATTAAAGCAACTGAATTACCTCCAAGACCTAAAACTTTGTTAGAAAAAATTATTTGCGATGCCGACCTCGATTATCTTGGCAGAAAAGATTTTATACCTGTTTCGAACACTTTGTACAGAGAATTACACGAACAAAAATTAATAGGCGATATAAATGAATGGAACCGCATGCAAATAAAATTTTTAACCAACCATCAATATTTCACAAATACAGCTAATCAGTTACGCGAAGTTAACAAACAAACTCAAATAGAACGATTAAAGCAAATTACACCAGACGAATAAAGTTTTTTAGCGGGTTTTAAAACGGAAAATTCTATTTCCTATTTTAAATGTTAAAACGTGGCGATCTTTTTTAGCATTATATATATCGTCTATTGTAATGAGCAGTCCTGTTTCTTCTACATTGCCAAATTCTTTGTTTAAAGCTGTTCCAAATACTTTCATAGTAGGCGAAAGGTTCATGTAAGAGTTTATAAGCGGTGGTATAATTTCGCCCAAACTTCTAACTTTTTGTGATAAAATTTTATAATTTTCGTGATAATTAATTCCTGTAAATTCCTTTTCTAATTCATCGTCTGGTGTTTCTATTATGATTGGTTCTATTGGTGTAACAAGTTGTTCTTTGTCGCCAAAATATTTTTTAAGAAAATATAAAATTAAATTTCTGGCACGACGGTTAAAATTTGGGTACATAGTTACTTTTCCGAAAAAAAATTTTACTTTTGGAAAAATTACAATTAAAGAACCGAGTCCATCCCATAGATTATCAAGTGCAAAAAGACCTTTTCGTTCTGCACCAGAGCTTTGATAATTTGGTTGTACAAAAGATCTTCCAAGCTCTATAGTATATGGTAAATATTCGTTAATAAATTTATCGGAAAAGCGGAATAAATGTGAAGTAGCTAAATTAATTTTCTCATTAATTATGCATTCTGAACCTAAAATAAAGCGGTATCCACCAACAATTTCTTTTCTTTTAGGATTCCACACGATAAGTTGTTTATATGGTACTGGTGCTGTATCAAATTCATCAATATCTACCTCTTTTCCTGTTCCTCCGCCGGCACTTCGGAAGGTTAGTTCTCTTAAACGTCCAATTTCTCTCATTATATTTGGCGAATCGTGTGCTGTAACACAATAAATCAAATTGCCTCCATGATTGGTTTTTCGAATGAATTTGTCTTTTGTAAGTTCTTTTTTTATTAAATCGAATGGAACAGGAGGAATAATGCGTTTTGGATATAGTTGTTCCATATTTTATACATTTTTTAAGTTATAAACATTATTTTGTACAAAAATAGCCCAATCGGCGAAAGTTCTACTTTTATCGAATGTATTGTACGAAATAGGTTGACCAAAGTATAGATGAAGTTGATTTCCAGTTTGCTTATACATTTCATCGGCAAGGTAGAACATTTCAATGTTGGCTTTTATTCCTAATAATTTTCTAAAACGTGCTAAACGATAAAAAAACTTTGAATTACGGGCATCTATAAAAACGGGGACAATATCACGTTGATATTTTATAGCTAATTGTATGAACGATTTTTTCCATGGAATATCGCGAATTTCTCCCTTAAATTTTCTGCTAACAAGACCTGCTGGATAGTATAAAATTTGCAAATTTGATTTAAAAGATTCGTCGAATATACGAGCATTTTCTTTATTCTGACTTCCAAAATGATTAACCGGTAAGAATATAGGATGAAAGTTTTTTAGATGAAGCAATACGTCATTAACAACAAAGCGACATTCGCCAAAATTTTCATATACAGTATCTATAAGACACATGCTATCAATTGCTCCTTGAGGATGATTTGCTGCAAAAATATAACGGCCTTGTTTAGGAATGTTTTCTATACCATGAACTTTATATGATATTTTAAATAAATTCAAAATTGCTTTAACGAAAGCATAATCTTTTACGTCTTTTTTTTCTTGTAAAAACAAGTTTATCTCATCTTGATGTAAAATTCGTTTAATATAATTTAATGCAAATCGTGGTAAAAGTTTTTTTAGTCGTGGATTCTTTTGTTCTATCACTTTTTCTATGTCTATTTGCAACACTTCATTATCAGTCATAATGCCTGTTAAAATTAAAGTCAAAGATAAGTATAATTTTTAAGAACTCACTTTTTGCTTTTAATAACTGCTGTATTAAAAGCAAGATATATTTTAATTTAATATCCTTGTTGTTTGATGTTTGTTAAACCTGCTTTTTTTGCTGCATTAACAGCATCTTGATATTCTTTTAATGTAATTCTTCGGTTTATTTCGGGATAGTGTTTAGCTTTAAAATATGGAGTGTATTGCGACATAATGTTTACGTATGTTTCTTTAGGCAAATTTTCGGCAATCCATTTAAATACTTGTTCTGAACACGAAACATTGTTAGGCATAACAAGGTGTCTTATCATAAGTCCTCTTTGTGCCAGGCCTGTTTTAGGATTAGTTTTTAAAACTCCAACCTGCCTGTTCATTTCAGCAATAGCTTCTTGTGTTCTTTCTACGTAGTCGGATGCGCCTATAGAATATTTTTTTGCGTGATGATTACAACCATACTTAAAATCGGGCAGGTAAATATCTACAACTTTATCGAGATATTTAATAACTTCGGCTTTTTCCCAACCACTCGAATTATAAACAATAGGTATTCTTAATCCTTTTTCTGAAGCTATATCTAAAGCAAGCAGTATATGTGGAATATAATGCGACGGAGAAACAAGATTTATATTATGACAGCCTCTTTTTTGGAGTTGCAACATAATATTTGCTAAATCTTCTATAGAATGAACGGTTCCATAGCCCATTTGGCTAATATCGTAGTTAATACAGAATACACATAATAAGGCACAATTGGTAAAGAAAATTGTTCCTGAACCACCATTACCAACTAATTCTGGTTCTTCGCCAAAATGCGGGCCGTAAGACGAAATTTCTAGTTTACTGTTGGCTTTGCAAATCCCTCGTTCACCTTCGAGACGTTTTGCTCCGCAATTGCGAGGACATAAATCGCATTGAGCCATTCGTTCCCATAGTTCTTGACCTCTTTGTTTTAATATTCCTTCTTTTTGTAATTTAACATACGATGGTTCAAATTCAGTAAAAAAACTGTCTGTTTCGTTCATATTTTCAATTTGTTTCTGACCATTTATGTAGCATCCTGAAAAGAAAATTAATATTGTAAAAATCAATAATAAAATTCTTATCATAAAAAAAATTTAAACTAAAACAAATTTACATTAAAATTTTAATTTACACAGAAGATAATAAAAGAGTTTTTTCTTAATGAGATATAGTTTTTGTGGTTTAAATTTTTTTCAATCATTGTAAATCAATTAAAGTTTAAATTCTTAAAACGGTTAATCATTTTTGCTGGTTTAATTCGTGTTAAAATAAAGGTCCGATATTTGTTTAACAATTTCTTGTAAATCTTTTGTTCCATCAATCCAGGTAATTTTAATACCTCTTCTTTCCATACCTCTAAAATAAGTCATTTGTCTTTTAGCAAACTGGTGTATAGCTGTTTCTAATTTTATAAAAAATTCGTCGTAAGAGTATTTTCCAATTAAATATTCGGTGATGTATTTATATTCTAGCCCATAGTAAATTAAATCTTCGGGTGATATATTTTGGTTTAATAAATTTTGAACTTCATTTATCATTCCTTGTTTAAGTCGTTCTTTTAGTCTTGTGCTAATTCGTTCTCGTCGTAATTCTCTTGAGATGTTTATACCAATAGTTAAACTTTTAATATTTGGAGGTTGGTTTATGTTAATTTCATTTGCTTTATAATATTCGGCTATTTCTATTGCACGTATAGCTCTTTTTTTTGTATCTACATCAGTTTTGTTATGTAGCTTTTTATATTTTTCTAAAATGGCTTTGAGTTCATCTAACGTATAGTTTGATAATTGTTTTCTGAGTTCTATGTTTTCGGGAACTTCTATAAGTTCGTAGTTTCTTAAAATAGCTTCAATGTACATACCAGAACCGCCACACAAAATTGGGATTTTGTTATTAGATTTAATTTGATGATAAGCTTTTAAAAAGTCTTTTTTAAATTCAAATACATTATATTTTTCTCCAGTTTTTCTGATATCAATTAAATGATAAGGTATAAAAGTATTATTTACAATATATTCGTTCAAATCTTTACCGGTTCCAATGTCCATTCCTTTGTAAACTTGGCGACTGTCGCCGCTGATTATTTCACCATTAATGTTATATGCCAAATGTGTTGCAATTTTTGTTTTTCCGCAAGCAGTAGGTCCTAATATGGTTATTATATCGTAATTAGGCATTACAATTCGTTATATTTATCTGGTAAATAACGTTGTGTTATAAAACGAACCGGGAAACGCGAAGAAATGTAACCAATAGCAATTACAGTTACAAATATAAGTAAAATGTCGTATAGTCTGACTTCTACAGGATAAGCATCAACGATAAAAGCATTTGGACTACTTCCTTCCATAGGTATAATTCCAAAATGATGTTGTAAAAAACAAAAAATAAGCCCCAAAATAATTCCTAAAATAGCACCTATTAAAGCAATTAACCATCCTTCGTATAAAAATATTTTTCGTATATCTTTTGCAGAGAATCCTATGCTACGTAAAGTTTGAATATCTTCTTTTTTTTCTAAAATGAGAAGAGTTAGTGAGGCTGTTATATTAAATGACGCAATTAGTAAAATAAACAATAAAATAGCAAACACAACTATTTTCTCTGTTTTCATTATTTGATAAATAAATTGATGTTGTTCAAAACGGTTTCGAACATCAAACGAATTTCCAAGTACATTTTGAAGTATTTGTTCTACTTTATCTGATTGTGAAGGGTCTTTTAGTACAATTTCGAGTGAACTGACTTCTTCTTTGTATTTAAAAATTTCGCGGGCAAAATTAATAGGTGTTATAACATAATTATCCATTTCGGGATCGACTGAATAAATTCCAACAGGATAAATAGATTTTGTTACAAAAGCATTATTTGGCGAAAATTCAGCATTTGCAATTCTGTTAGGTGCGTATATTTTTAAAGGAGCAACGAAATTTAAACTTACCGAAAGATGCGCAGAAACGCCCATTCCTATTACAGCCACAGGTTGGTTTTGGTACATTAAGCTAAAGCGTCCATTTACTATCATTGTGTCTAATCCGGTCATATCTGCATAACTAAGATCTACGCCTTTTAAAGTGAAGGGATGATATCTATCTTGATATTTAACAAGTACATTATCTTCTAAGGTAAATGCGTATTTGTCTATTTCTTGTATGCTATTTAAAGTTAATAGCATTTGCTTGTCGGGAACGAAAATTTTGGAATGTACAGGTATTATCTTTAAGTCGGGATCGAAAGAATTAAAGCGTTTTATAATAAGTGATTCTAAGCCATTGAATATAGAAATAATAATTACTAAAGCAAGTGTACCTATAGCGAAACTAACAGCAGTTATAGATGAAATAATGTTAATTATATGCGTAGTTTTTGGTGAAGTAAAATAACGTTTGGCTATAAACCAGTATAAATTCATTTTGCATTTATTTTTTCAATAGTTCTTCTATTCGTTTACTGTATTCGTAAGAGTCGTCAATAAAAAAGGCTATTTCTGGTATAGATTTAACCTTGTTTCTTATTCGTTGAGCTAAAGCATGCCTTATTTGTTTTTTATTATCTTCGATTATTTTAAAAATTTCTTCAGATTTAACTTTTGGATTGTATATGCTTAAATAAACTTTTGCAAAAGATAAATCGGCATTTATACGAACAACCGTTACATTTATTAATGTTTGCGGAAAAATAAACGATTCGCTTTGTTGAAAAATTACGCTCAATTCTTTTTGTATGAGCCGTTCTACTTTTTGTTGACGAATATTATTCATAGTTAATTGAATTTAATTGCTTTAACAGGTTCTATTTTGCTAATTACAGACGAAGGAATTAAAAGAACAAAAAATGTTATTATTATTATAGATACATTTAGGGCTAATATTTGCCACCATTCTATATAAACAGGTACGTAATCTATGTAGTAAGATGCTTTATTTAAGCTAATTATTTGATAATTTTTTTGTAGATAAAATATTGTGTATGAAAGAATATTGCCTATTATTAACCCAAAAGAAATATATGTTACACTTAAATATATAAAAATTTTTCTTATGTTTGAATCATAAAAACCAAATGTTTTCAATAGCCCAATCATGTTAACTCTTTCTAATACTAATACAAGTAATCCTGAAATAATATTAAACCCTGAAACAACCATCATTAGAATAAGTATCACCCAAAGGTTTGTATTAAATAATCCAATCCAATCGAATATGTGAGGATATCTTTCTTGTATAGTAGTAACTTTTAGTTTAGTTCCATCGGTATTAAACTTAGAACCAATAATAGAATAAATTTTTTGTTTAGCAGAATAAATAGAATCGAAAGAATGCAAATTAATTTCGTAGCCACTTACTTGATTCGATTGCCAATCGTTTAATTTCTGAACATGTCTTATATCAGCAAAAACAAAAATGTTGTCGAATTCTTCTATCATTGTTTCGTAAATACCAGAAACATAAAATTTTCTCATTCTTGGAGGATCTTGTATAAAATATAAATATAACGGTTCACCAACTTTTAATTGAAGAATATTGCTAATTTTTTTTGAAATAAGAATTTCATTCGATTTAACACTGTCTTTTATTGACGGAATTTTTCCTTCAATTAAATTATTTTTTAAAAAAGACCAGTCGTACTCTTTATAAACTCCTTTTAAAACTGCACCATGTAAAATGTTTTTTACCTTAATTATACCTGGTTTTGTTGCAAAAAATTGTATGTTTTTTATTGATTTAATCTTTTTTAGCGAATCTATATCTTTTTTGTTTATTTCTATAGGTTGTGTTTCGTAAGAATAATTTGCATCGTAATTGTTTACTACAATATGTGAGGCAAACCCAGACACTCTGTACCTAATTTCATTTTTAAAACCTAATACTATGGCTATAGAAATAAACATTACAAGAAAACTTATAGCTATACCAATAATATTGACAATTGTTATAGGTTTAGAAATACGATGTGACTTCGATTGACTTAAAAATATTTTTTTAGCTATAAATAAAGCTATATTCATAATTTTTTTCTTAATGCAAAGCTAAATGAAATAAAGCGAAAAACAAAAAGGGAGGTTATTTAACCGCCCTTTTTGTTACATCAAGGAGTTTACAACAAATATTATTGTTTTACGAAACGAATAGTTTGAATTTGATTTTCTGTCATAACTTTTATAAGATAAAGTCCGTTACTTAAATCGCCAATATAAATAGATGATTGTGTAGAAGTTTTAATAATTTTACCATCTAAAGTTAAAATATGAGCTTCAACAATTTTTGAATTAGTCTCAATATTTATAATGTTGTATGCTGGATTTGGATAAACTAATAATGAAACATTTTCTTTATTACTAAATACATTTAAAGGAATTTCCACACCTTTAACTATAATATCATCAATTCTTGATGCTCCAGCAGAAGCAACAGTACTGCCATTAACAGAAGTGTTAGAGGTCATAATCCATCTCAAACTTACTAATGCTTTGTTTTCGCAAGCA
>Ga0209809_1000603_pt1 | contig 32499 bp, 24 predicted proteins | sample YNPMSTMetaG_FD_186172 | JGI IMG/M metagenome (GOLD analysis project Ga0209809, IMG submission 186172) | Anoxygenic and chlorotrophic microbial mat microbial communities from Yellowstone National Park, USA - YNP MS-T MetaG (SPAdes) (version 2) ...
TGGCAATGTCGGCATCGGGACGACGACACCAAATCATCTTTTAACTGTTGGTGCAAGTGGTTCTGCTACTTCTACTTATCGTTTAGGAGTTTATGGTTCAATCAGAGCAACAGGTAGTATTGATCCTCTGCAGAGTTTTGATATTGCCGAAAATTATCCAATTGATCCTTTATGTAATGAAAATAATAATTGTCCTGAAGCAGGGGATGTGGTTTCAATTGGTAATAATCTTACTATTCAAAAAGCAAGTACTTTTTATGACCAAAATTTAATTGGTGTTATTTCTGACAATGCTGCAATCAATTTAGGAGGAAGAGAAACAACAACTACTAAAAATGTTGCTTTAGCAGGAAGAGTTCCAGTAAAAGTCACCACCAAAAATGGAGAAATTAAACCAGGAGATCTTTTAACTTCATCTGATATTCCAGGAGTAGCCATGAAAGCCACTGAACCAGGAAGGGTAATCGGTGTAGCTTTAGAATCGCTTTCTGATGCAGATTTTGAAAATTGCGGCATTGAAAATTCATTGAAAATTGAAAATTGTGAATTGAAAATTGGTAAAATCCTCGTTTTTGTTAATCCTCACTGGGCTTTGGGTTCTCTTGCTGAAGATGGCAATCTTATGACTAATGACTTAATGACTAATGACTTAACGACTAGCAACTTAACGACTAGCAACCAAAAACTGACAATTTTAGATCAATTTACTTTAGCAATCAAAAAAGCTCTTGAAAAACTTGGTCTCTTTTTGGCAAATGGCATTGCAAAGATAAAAGAAGTCATTACAGAAAAAATTACAACAAAAGAAATTACAACCCAGAAAATTTGTGTTGAGGGGGAAGATGGCGAAACAATTTGTTTAACTAAAGATCAGGTAAAAGAGTTGATGAACCAAAAACAAATAATTAGCGGCTCAGGACAAACAATAAATAACTCACAGCAAACAATTAACAGTTCGCAAGAAACAAGTACATCAACCACAGAGAGTACAACAACAGAAACAACAGGAGCAATAGAAACATCAACAACAACGACAGAAAACGGAGAACCGGCAGGAACAACAACGGAAACCACGGAAACGACAACAGAATACTAATGACTTAACGACTAATGACGAAATGACTAATGACGAAATGACTAATGACGAAATGACTAACGACTGTAATTATTGAAACAAGCCCGGCAACTTTTCCTTAAAATTTTTAAAAGGTCGAGTTAATTAATAATAAAAAATTATGAAATTAATAAATCGTGTTTTGAATCAAAGTGGTTAGAAAATGGTTGAGAAATGGAGTTGCAAAAAGATACGTGTCAAGTCATTTAATTAAGTAAGTGAAATTGGTTCTGGTTGTGTCATATTAAAAGTAAGTGAATTTGGTTTTAATTTCTTACTTGGTTCGACCTTTAAAGTTTTGTTTTTCTTTTGGTAAGCTTTGTAAAGAAGGTCTAATTTTCTATCAATAGCTCTTTTCAATTCAGCAGGGTTAAGAGATTCATAGATTTTCTTTAGTTCTTGTTTTTTCTTTGTCGCCACTTCGGCGACCCACCGACGAGGCGGGTCTGGAACTTCTTTTGATTCTATCGCTCTCTGGTAAGGAGTTTTCGGAATATCATAATTTCTATGAATCTTTCCACCAATTCTTTCTTTTAAAACTAACTTTATTACTGGCTGAAAGAAGTTCTTGTAAAGCCGAAGTTCATTTCGGTAAAGGTCATTGAGAATTTTCAGTTCTTCTTTAGTATCATATCTTAAATAACCAACATACTTCTTAACATGAGTCCAGTTTTTGTGTTCTACAAAGCAATTATCGTTCTTTTTATTAGGTCTTGACCTTGAAAACAAAAGTCCTTCTTTCTGAGTATATCTAAACAAATGAGCATTGATAAACTCTGTTCCGTTATCAGAATGTATTTCTTTCCAAGAAAAAGGAAATCTCTTTCTGGCTTTATCTAAACCTTCTAAAGTTGGAATTTGCCCTCTACCTGTAATAGCTTCACCTTCCCACCAACCTGTAGAAATATCAGTATTAGAGATGGTATTTAGATATTCACCTCTTCCAGATTGACCACAATGCTCTATTAAATCTACCTGGACATTACCCAATTGAGACCTATCCCAGTCATCAGATAGTTTCACTGGTATCTTCTGATACAATAAAGGATGAACCTTTTTTGATATTTCTTCCTTATTCTCTCTATCTCTTTTTGATGTTTTAATTTCCTATCGATTGTCTTTGCACTGATTTTTCTTAATTTACCCAAAACCTCTTTTGAACAATTTATCTCTCCCAATTCCTTTAATCTTTCTGCTATTCCAGTTTTGAGCAAAGGTTCTAACCTTTGACCACAAGGATAATCAAATATTCTCCAGATTTTCACTAAAGTTTCTTTAACATAGCCCTCATAATATTCTTTCCTTTTTCTCTTGCCAAAGTTCGATTTAAGATAGATTCCTTTTCTGATTTTCCTGATGACATAGTTTCTATTTTGACCAGTGGTTTGACAATATTCATCCAATAACCCCGCCTCGTCGGTGGGTCGCCGAAGTGGCGACTTTGATTTTTCTTTCTTTGACCTTGAAAGATAACCCCTCCTTTCAATTAAAGCTTTTAAGTATTGGTTTTTAGATTTCATATCCATAAAGGTAAAATGAGATAAATTAGCTTATTTTACCGACCTTTATCTCATTTTACCCAATTTCATTTCACTTACCTTTTAAATGTCCCAACCAATACCATTTCACTTACATTTTAGATGACCCAATACGTTATATTGATTTTTAAAATTTATTGTATAATAATATAGTATGGTAAAAAAAGTTTCAAAAGAGATAATTATTTTTTTATTAATATTTTTAGTTGCTATTTTCTTTAGGTTTTGGAAATTAAATTCTTTGCCACCAGGGCTTTATCCTGATGTGGCAATCAATGGAAACGATGCAATTGATTCATTGATGAATAAAAACTTTAAAGTTTTTTATCCTGAAAATAATGGTAGAGAAGGAATGATGATCTGGCTAATTGCTATTTCTTTTTTAATTTTTGGCAAAAGTGTTTTAGCAATTAAATTAGTAGCTGCTATTTTTGGAACAATGACAGTATTTATAACCTTTCTTTTGGCCAAAGACTTATCTTCTTATCTTTTTCAAGATGAATTTGATAAAAAACTATTTTCTTTTTTTACCACTATTTCTTTAGCTGCTAATTTTTGGCATATTAATTTTTCTCGAATTGGTTTTAGGGCAATTTTATTGCCTTTCTTTTTATCTTTAGGTTTTTATTTTTTACTTAAAAGTACTAAAAACAGAAATTTAATATTTTATATTCTTTCTGGTATCTTTATAGGTTTGGGTATTTATACTTATACTTCTTATCGAATGACAATTTTTGTTTTAATAGTTTATTTATTTGCTTTATTTTTAATTTTTAAAAAAGAAAAAAATCTCTCTCTTTTTTTTAAAATCTCATTTTTCTTTATTCTTTCTCTTTTAATAACTACTCTATCTTTTTTTATTTATATTTATTATCATCCTGAAGATTTTATTGGTAGAGCCAGCCAGGTAATGATATTTTCTGATAAAAACCCAATAAAATCTTTCTTTTTAAGCTTTTTAAAAACTTTGGGTATGTTTTTAATTTCTGGAGATCAAAATTGGCGTCATAATCTTTCTGGAAAACCAGAATTGTTGCCGATTTTAGGTGTTTTTATGTTTTTTGGTATTTTTTATTCTATTTATGCAATTTTAAAAAGTATTAAAAGCAGGGATTGGGAAATTTTTTTAATTCATTCTTTTTTAATCTCTTGGTTTTTCTTTCTTTTAGCCGGAAGTTTTTTAACTAAAGAAGGGATTCCTCATGCTTTAAGAGCTATAGGCGTTATTCCAGTTGTTTTTATCTTTTCAGGTTTAGGTTTAATTAAATTTTTGAATTATTTAAAATTAACTTTTGAAATAAAAAAAATAATAATTTTTATTTTTTCTTTAGTTTTAATTTTTTATGGTTATTATTACTATTTCATTTTATGGGGAAAATCTTCTGAATTAAAAGGTGCTTTTTCTCAAAGATATCTTGAAATTGGAGAGTTTTTAAATAATCTGTCTGAAAGTATTGAAAAATATGTTATTGTTAATCAAGGAGGTGTACCAGTTCCCTATCCTAATGGGCTTCCTATGCCAGTTCAAACTCCTATTTTTATTGAAAGAACAAAATATGAAAATCCTCGGGCTATTTATCTCTTGACAGAAGACTTAAATCAAATTAAAATAAACAAAAAGACAATAATTATTCCTTTAGAATGTGATGAAAATTTATTGCACGAATTATCCCAAAATTTTCCAGGAGGTAAAATTGTAAAAAATGATATTTGTTTTTATGAAGTTAATGGAAAAAACTTTTAAATTTTTAAAACATCCTTTAACTTGGATTATTTTTTTGGGCTTTCTTTTGCGTTTTTGGGGAGTAAAAAATTTCCCTGTTTTACATGATGAAATTATTAGTATTTTAGAAGGGGTAAATAAAACAAAAATTTCTTGGTTACATTTTTTTTATATTGCTTCTTTAGAAAATTGTTTAGGGATAATGCCTCTCTATTTTTGGATAGAGAGATTATTTACTGCTATTTTAGGTCCAAATAATTGGGGTTTAAGAATTTTTCCATTATTAATGGGTCTTTTTACTATTTATCTATCTTATTACATTATAAAAAAGAGATTTAATAAAGATATAGCGATATTAAGTGTTTTTCTTGTAGCTATTTCCGATATTTTTGTTTGGGTAACTTCAAAAGCTCAATTTTTTGAGGTTATTTTAGTACCCTTAAGTTTTGTAGTTTTTTATTTTGCTCTTTCAGAAAATAAAAAGAAATTTTACTATATTTCTTTAGCTTTTTCTTTAATGCTCTTTACTTATTTTGGTAAAGGAGTATTTTTATTGTTTTCTTTTTTGCTTTGGTATTTTATTTCTAAACTTTTTGATTTAATTTGTCTTAAAATACCTTTAAAAGAATTAATTTTAACGACAAAAAAAGAATTATTACAACTTTTAGCTTTCTTTTTAATTCCTCTTTTATGGATAATTTCAGCTCATTTTTTAGTTTTTTCAAAAGAGCCTATTAATAGTGCTGTTGGTTTGGGCGAAGTTAATAATATTTGGAAAATGCTCTATTTAACAACTTTTGGTTATGGTATCCAAACTAAACAATTTTTAAAAGGTACTCCTCGCGATGCCTTTTTAGTTTTTGATAATATCCATGTTTGGCCGATTACAAGTTTACTTTTTATTCCTTTTCTCTTTGGCTCTATCTTTTTAATTTTAGAATTAATTTCAAATTGGAAGAAAAAAGAAGATTTTCTTTTCAAAAGAAATAGTTATATTTTAACTCTTGGTTTGGCGTCTTTTTCTTTTATTCTTTTTAGTGGAATAATCAGTGAGAGATTTCATCTTTTTTATTTCTTGCCATTTGTAGTTATTTGTGCAATTGGTTTGCAACAAATATTTTTGTCTTTTTCTAAAAATAAAATTTTACCTTTTGTTTTTATTTTTATCTTAGCTACCTATGGAGCCTATGTTAGTTCTTGGCAAAATTGGTATTATAAGGTTTTTGATTGGGATCTTTTTTTAAAAATTTTTTTAATTGTTAATTTAGCAATAATTTTTTATTTTATAATAGGATTTATTACTAAAATTAGCAAAGAAAATCTTTTTAAAATTTTATTAGGCACATTTTTGTTGATTTTATTAGTAATTAATTTCTTTTTCGGGCCTTTGGTTTGGGGCAAAATTGCTGCTTGGAATCCAGCAGCTGATAATAAATTATCCCCTACTCCGGGCTATTATGTAGAAGGCAATGAAGAAAGCGTAATTAATTTTGCTTTAAAAAAACGAAATTCAAATATTTGCTATAAACTTCCTCAAGAGTGGCAAGAAAAATGTTTAAGTAATTTTAAATAAAATTAAATCTATGTCCAAAAAAATTCCAAATCTTATTGCTGCTCTTTTATTACTTTCTATGTTTTTCTTTGCTCTTTTTAGCATGAAAGGAGATTCTCTGACTATGGACGAACTCGCCCATTTACCGGCTGGTTATTCTTATTTAACTCAGAGAGATTATAGATTAAACCCAGAGCATCCGCCTTTGGTAAAAGATTTATCAGCAATACCCCTTTTGTTTTTAAAAAATATTAATTTTCCAAAAGATCATCCCTCTTGGACAGAAGGGGTTAATAATCAATGGTGGTTTGGTAATCAGTTTTTGTTTAAATCTGGCAACGATGCCGACAAAATTATATTTTTAGCCAGAATTCCTATGATTTTGTTATTAATCTTGCTTGGTTTTCTTTTGTTTAAATTTACTCAAAAATTCTTTGGCAATTTTGTTGCTCTACTATCTTTGTTTTTCTTTTCTTTTTCTCCAAATTTTATTGCTCATGGCAGATTAGTAACTACTGATATTGGAGCTACTTTTGGTGTAGTTTTAACAACCTATTTTTGGCTTCAATTTTTAGAAAAACAAAATTGGAAGAATTTAATTTTAACTAGTGTTTCTTTAGCTATTGCCCTTTTATTAAAATTTTCTTTAGTTTTATTGATACCATTTTTAGTCCTTCTTGTTTTCTTTTATTTATATTTTTTTGATAAGCTTTCTTTAAAATCTATTTGGCAGTGGTTTTTAAGATTTCTTTTGGTTGGTTTTTTAGTTTTTTTAATTATTTCATTTGTTTATTATTTTCATATTCAAAATTATCCTCAAGAAAAACAGATTTCTAATACTAAAATTATTTTAGAATCCTCTCCTTATAAACCCTTAAAAGAGCTTTGTATCAAAATGACTGAAATTTCGTTTTTAAGACCTTTCGCCCATTATTTCTTAGGACTTTTAATGGCCACTCAAAGAACGGCTTTTGGCAATACAGTTTATTTTTTGGGCAAAATAAAATCTGGTGGCTGGCACTATTATTTTCCTGTAGTTTGGCTTTTAAAAGAGCCATTAGCTTTACACTTGATCACCTTTTCTTTAATTTTGTTTTTCTTGGTTTTTAAAATCAAAGAAAAAAAATTTAATTTTAGTTTAAATTATATTAAAGAAACTCTTAAAAATCATTTTGTTGAATTTTCTTTAATTTTATTCTTAATTATTTACTGGTTAACTTCAATTAGTGGAAACTTAAACATTGGTCTAAGACATATTTTACCAACTTTTCCTTTCTGGTATATTTTAGTGTCTATTTTAGTAAAAAAGTTTTTAGAAAGAGCAAAGTCGTTTAAATATCAAAATTTATATTACTTTATTTTTGCTCTTTTACTAACTTGGTATTTAGTTTCATCTCTGAAAACTTTTCCTTATTATCTTTCTTACTTTAATGGGTTAGCAGGCGGAACCTGGCAAGGCTATAAATATGTTGTTGATTCAAACTATGATTGGGGTCAAGATTTAAAGAGATTAAAAAACTGGTTAGAAAATACGTCAGAGGGCCAAAAAATTGGAACCTTCTATATTGATTATTTTGGCGGGGCTGATGTTAGTTATTATTTTCAAAACCGGGCGATTCCTTGGCAAGGCACAAAGCCAAAAGAAGAGTTTCCAAAAGGAAATTATTTAATAGTTTGCGCTAATAATCTTCAAGGCGGTCGAGGAATTCCAGTTGCAAATTTTAATCAACCAACCGGATATTATCGATGGTTAGATAATGAAAAACTTATTGCCAGAATTGGCACTACTTTATTTGTTTATTATATTCAGTAATTTATTTTAGATATACTTTTTTAAATCTGAGATCAATATATTGAAGATTTTTTCTGTCTTTTTCTGATACTTCTTTCTCTAAAGTAAGTTTTAACTTTATTAGTTGAAGTTCAACATTCTCTTTTAAATCAAAAAGGGCTAACCATCCTTCTTGAGTTTTAATTTCTAAAATTTTATCTTCTGATAAAGAAATTGAATTAATTTTGATATTTAACTCAGAGTTAAAATAATTATTTGCAAATAGAATTTTTTCCAATATATCCTTTTCAATAAAGTGTTCTCCTAAATTATAATTTTTACTATTTGAATAATTAATTTTTATTCCTTGAAAGTTATTTTCTTTTTCTTCTTTAAAAAGGATTCCATTTTCGTCTATTAAAAAACATTTTGATTGATTTTGAAAACAGACCAAAGCTACAGGTTTTCGGCTTTGAATATTAAAAATTATTTCTTTTGGCAAATTAATTTTAAACTTTATTTCAGCTACCTCTGGGAAATTAGCTAAAATTTTATTTTCAATTTTTTTACTATTTACTAAAAAAGAAGGAATGTTTTTAATAAGATTGTGGAGATTATTTTCTAAAATATTAAGATTAATATTACTAAGATTTTGCTGATTACTACTTTCAACTTTTATATCAATTTTTGAAAAATAATTAAAATAAAGAAAAACAGCTGCCAAAGCAATTAAAAAAATAAAGAAAAAAGGCAGAAATTTTCGCCAAAAAGAATTTTTCTTTCTTTTTTTTATTTTCTTTGGCATATTACTTAATTTTAAAAAATTTTTTTAAAAAAAGAAAGATATTTATTAATAACTGGCAATTAGTAGCTGGTAATAAAGATTAAAGATTCTATTACCTTCGCTTGGTAAGCAATATTATAGGTTTCTTTTAATTTTTCTTACCTTTTCTATTAAAAAAGTTAAATAATATTTTGGGCTTAAAATTAAATCCATTGTTTTTAAATATTCCTTGATTTCTCCGCCAAATCCTAATTTAAATAAACTTGGGCCAGCCCAGGGGTGTTTTGGCATTTTGAAAGGATCAACATATCCCCAAAAATCAAAAAGTTGGCAATCTCTTTTTTTTGCTTCTTTAATTGCTTCCCATAAAAGTAGATATAATAAAGAAAGATTTCTGGCTTTTTCATTAGAGGCTGCTTGGTGATAGAAAGCAATTTTAGACCAAAAAATTATTATTGCTCCACAAACAATTTCGTCTTTATATTTACCAAAAAACAATAAAGCCTTTTTTTCTTTTGAAAATATTTCAAATTCTTTTTTAATAAATTCATCTGAAAATGGAACAAAATTTTTTATTTTTGCTACTTTTCTATTTAAAATAAGATACTCTTTGATATCTTTTGAATTATCAGTTATTTCAACTTTAATTTCAGGGTTTTGAGATAATTTTTTTATTAAATATCTGGTAGTTTTTCTCATTTTCTTTAATAAGTCTTCTTCTTTTAAAGAAAGATTTAATTTAATTGTTGCTTCATAAGCATTAGCATGTATTGGAGCGATTTTAAAGCCAAGATTTTTGAAAACTTTTTCATTTTCTTGATTTCTTTGAAAATAAGGGGCAACTCTAATAAAAGAGTACCCTTCTTCTTTACCGATTTCTTTTAATTTCTCAACTAATAATTTTAAAATTTTTAATTTTAAATTCTCTTTTAAAAATAAAGGACCATGTTGAATTAATAAAAATTTACCTCTTTTAGCTGAAACTTTAGTAACCAACAATATGGCAACTATTTCTTCTTTTTCAAATACTCCTAGGTGCCAAATTTTATTTCCTAATTCTTTTTGAACTTCTCCCCAATACCAAGATTGCAAAAAAGTTTTTTCTTCAATTTTGTCTAAAAAATCTTCCCAGATTTCTTTTTTTTCAATTTCTTTTATTTCAAATGGCATATTTTTTAATAAAATTAACAATTCTTTGAGCCTCTTTTTTTGTAATATTAATATGGGTTGGTAAATTAATTATTTTTTGAGAAACTTCTTTGGCAACTTTACAACTTCCTTCTTGATAGCCAACCTTTTCTAAAATTGTATCTGGAGGAACAATTGGTTTTCCTCTCCAACCATCATCTAAAAAAATTTTTTCTTTTCTAGCTAAATTTAAAATTGTATCTGTTTTTTCTTGAAAAATAATAGGAAATTTTAAATAAACTCTTCCTGGTACCATTTTTGGCAAAAGAATAGAATTTAGCCCTTTTAGATTACTATAATAAAAATTTGCTATTTCTTCTCTATGTGAATTAAATTTTTCAATTTTCTTAATTTGATTTTTTAATAAAATTGCCAAAGCCGATGGCATTTTTTTGGAAAAATATTTTGGTATTTTCCCTTGTTTTTCAACTTTGTAAACTGATTTTGATAAAATTCCTATTTTTTGAAATAAAATTAATAAATATCTGCCTAGTTCAAAAAAATTATAAAGTGGCATAATTAAGTATCTTGTTAAAATTGGATGCAAAAGTTGTTGGAAAATCCAAAAATTAGAAGGAAAATCTAATTCTTCTTGAAAATTTTTAATTTTTTTAGCAATTTCTTCATCATCAGTAATTGCCATACCTCCAAAAATAGAAGAAATAATTTTGTCTCTGCCAAAGCTAAAAAAACTAGCTTTTCCAAAGGTCCCAACTTTTTTTCCTTGATAGGTTGCTCCTAAGCTATGGGCGCAATCTTCAATTAAAATTAAATTATATTTTTTAGTAATTTCTAAAATTTTATCTAAATTTTCAGGCAAACCAAAAGTATGTTGAACAACAATTGCTTTTGTATTTGGAGTTATTTTTTTCTCTAATTCTTCTAAATTATAATTTAGTGTTTCTTTTTGAATATCAACATAAACAGGTTTTAATTTTGCCCAAATAATTGGATTTGAAAGAGCATTACAAGTAAATCCAGGGATAAGAATTTCTGAATTATTATCTAAATTTAATGATTTTAAAATTGCCATTAAAGCTGATCTCCCACTGTTAAACAAAAAAACATATTTTATCTTAAAATATTCTTTAAAATAGTCTTCAATTTCTTTTAATAATAAATTATTTTTATTTTCTTTGAAAAGCCAAGGTCTAAAAATTAGTTTTAAAGATAAGAAAATATCATCTTTCTCTATATTTGGAGAAAGTGAAACAAAAATTGGTTTTTTAAACATTTTTTTTGAATAAAGAAATTATTTTTTCTGGCATTCTTCCTTCTAACAAAATAATGTTATCTTTATCTTTTTCAATTTCTGATAAAACAGTCTTTAAGATTTCTTCTGGATTTGAAGAAAAAATTATTTTATCTTCTTTATCAAAAGTTTTAGCTCCACTTTTAACTTCTTGATAATAATCTTTAGTAATAATAATACCTAAATCACAATTTTTTGCTATTTCTTTGCCAATTTTTTGATGAATTTCTTTTGCCTCTTTTCCTAATTCAATTAAACACGGCATAATCACAATCTTTTTACCTTGCCATAATTTTAAATGATTTAAATGAGCCATAACTCCAAAAGGATTAACAGAATAAGTAGCAAAAATAATTTGAGTATTTTCGTTGTATTTTTCTAAATAACAACCAGTATCTTTATCTTTTATTTTTGAAAGAGCCAAAGAAATTTCATTTAAGTTCATACCTAACTCTAAAGCACAAGCAGCAACTAAAAGGGCATTTATTGCATAATCTATTCCAATTAAATTTAATTTAAAATCTACTTCTTGATTATCTTTTGTTTTAACTTTAAAGAGAATTGAATTTTTGCTAACAAAAAAATCTTTAGCAAAAATATCTGCTCTTTCTTCTTTAGTTGAACAAAAAATTATTTTTTTAACTCTTAATTTATCTTTTGTCTTTTCAAATCTTTCTTTAATAAAATCATTATCCCAATTTAAAATTGCAATTCCCTGTGCCTCTAAACTTTCAATCAATTCAAATTTTCCTTTTTGAATGTTTTCAAGAGAGCCAAAAGTGGCTAAATGTTGCTGGCAAATACCAGTTAAAATACCAATTTTAGGCTTTACCATCTCAGAAACTTCTTTTATTTTTCCTCTTTCATAAGCACCTATTTCAGCAATAAAAATTTTATGGTTTTGATTAAGATTTTCTAAAATTGTTTTGGCAATACCAACTTCAGCATTAATGTGCTCTCTTGTTTTAATTACTTTTTCTCCAAATTTTGAGGATAAAACAGTAAATAATAGTTCTTTAGTCGAAGTTTTGCCATAAGAACCAGTAATTCCTATAACTAAAAGATTTTTTAACTTTTCTCTTTTCTTTTTTGCTTTTAGAATTAAAAGTTTAATATAAAGAGAAACAAAAAATTGAAAAAAAAGGATAAAAAAAGATATTAAAAAAGGTAATAAAATATCAAAAAGTAATAAATTTAAGAAAAAGTATTTATTTATTTCTTTAAAGAATAAAAATTTAGAAAAAGCCAAAATTAATGATGTGAAAAATAAAAATAAAAAAATAATTTTTAAAGTAAACTTTGGTTTGATAATATTTTTTTTAAAAAGAGAAATTAAAAAATTTCCCAATAAAATAAAATAGAAAGATAAAATTAAGTAAAAGTTAAGATTAATTTTTTGAGAAAAAAGCAAAAAGCAGAGTAAAAAGATTTTTAAAAAATTTGTTAAGTTAAAAATAATCTTTTTGCCATTATAAGTTGAAAAGTGAGCTAAAAATCTTTTTAAATGATATTCTTTGAGCTGCCATAAATATAAATAAAAAAGAAGGTTTTTAATTTGAACTAAAAAATAGCAAAAAAACAAAAAAAATATTAAAAAATTATTTATCATAGAATTTTAAAGAAATCTATTTGATAAAATTTAAAATAATTTTAGCAAGTTTTTTTGGATTTTCAATATGGGGCGAATGAGAACAATTTTCTATAATTTCTAATCTTGAATTTTCAATTTTTTCTTGAATTTTTTTTGCAAAAGAAAGTGGCAAAATTTTATCTTTTTTGCCCCAAATTAAAAGGGTTGGAATTTTAATTTTTTCTAAATTAATTGTTTCTCTTTCTTGGGTAATTTTTTTAAAAATTTCTTTCATTCTATTGGTAGCTAAATAGTAATCATTAGCCCCTCCTAGATGATAAACTAATTTTTTTATAAAATTATTTTCTGCAATAAATTTTGGCAAGAAATTTTTTATTTTTGATAGAAAATTAATAAATTTTTGTCTTAAAGTAAGATTTTTCTTTAAAAGTGCAGGCGAAACTAAAATTAGCCTTTTAACTTTTTCTGGATATAAGTTATAAAAAGTAACTCCAACTTGCCCACCAAAAGAATGGCAAATTAAATTAACTTTTTCTTTTATATTTAATTTTTCAAGAAAATTATAAATTAAGTTTGCGTATTCTTTTTGGCCCCAAATTTCATTTGGTTCTTGAGAATTTCCAAAACCAGGTAAATCAAGAGAAATTGTTTTAAAATTTTTGCCTAAAATTTCTTGAACTTCTTTCCAAGTTTGTGCTCCCCTGCCCCAACCATGTAATATTAAAATTATTTCATTATTATCACCTGTTTGATAATATTTGACTTTTAGATTATCAATTAAGAGCTCTTTTTCTTCCATAATTAATTTTTTTGTCTTTTTATTTCTTTAAAAGGTAGATATTTTTGGAGAACCTCTGGAATCAAAATACTACCATCTTTTTGTTGATAATTTTCTAAAAGAGCGATTAAAATTCTTGGCGAAGCCAACATTGTGTTATTTAAAGTAAAAGCAAAATATTTTTTTCCATCTTTAGCTTTGTATTTAATATTTAATCTTCTAGCTTGCCAATCTGTTAAGTTAGAATCAGAATGAGTTTCGCCAAAATTGTTTCTTGATGGCATCCAAGTTTCAATATCGTACATTTTATATTTGCCGGCCCCCATATCGCCAGTGCAAATTTGAATAACTCGATGAGGTAATTTTAATTCTCTTAGTAATTCGCAAACATTTTCTCTTAATTCTTCCAAATATTGATTTGATTTTTCAAGCGAATTTTCGCAAATAATTACTTGTTCTACTTTCCAAAATTCATGCAATCTGTAAAGCCCCTTTGTATCTTTGCCATAACTACCAACTTCTGATCTAAAACAAGGAGAAACAGCCCCAATTTTTATTGGGAAATCTTTTTCTTCTAAAATTTTATTAGCAAAATAAGCTAAAACAGATGGTTCTGAAGTCCCAGCTAAATATAAGGGTTCATTAATTTCTTTGCCATCGGCTAATTTTCCAGGATTAGCAATTTGATAAACATCTTCTTTACCAAAAGGAAAGTGCCCAGAACCAATTAAAGCGAATTCTTTTAAAATCACTGGGGGCAACATTACAAGATATCCTTTTTGATAAAGTTTTAACAAGGAGTGGCAAATTAAAGCAAAATGAACTAATACTAATTCTCTTTTTAAGTAATAGCCCCGAAAACCACTAGTTGTTGTCCCAGCTTCAAGGTCGATTAAATCTAAATCTTTTCCTAATTGAATATGATCTTTAATTTTAAAAGAAAACTGAGGGATTTCTCCCCAGCGATAAATTTCTTTATTTTCTTTTTCATCTTTTCCAAGAGGGGTATCTGGAGAATAAATATTAGGAACTAAGAGCATTAAATTTTGATATTCTTTCTCAATTTCTTCAAGTTCTTTTTTTGAATTTTTAATTTCTTCTTTGATTTTTTTTGCTTTTTCAATATTTTTTTCTTTTTCTAAAAGATTTTGCTGGTGTTTTAGAGAATCGGTTTTTTGAATTAATTCTCTTCTCTTTTTATCTAAAAAAAGAAGGCGCTCAATATCAACATTGATATTTTTATCTTTAGCGACTTTAATAATTAAATCTTTGTTTTCTCTAATAAAATTTATATCTAACATAGAATTATTTATTTTGGCCTCATTGTTGGAAATAAAATTACTTCTCTTAAAGAATAAGAATTTGTAAGCAAAATTACTAGCCTATCTATTCCCATGCCAAAACCTGCAGCTGGAGGCATTCCATATTCAAGAGCTTCTATAAAATCTTCATCTCTTCTTTGAGCCTCTTCAAAACCACTTTTATATAGTTTTTCTTGTTCTTCAAATCTTTGTTTTTGTTCTAAAGGATCATTTAGTTCAGAAAAAGCATTTACTAACTCCACGCCAGCTACAATAAGTTGAAAATTAGCTAATCTTTTAGGATTAGTTTCTAATGGTTTGGCTAGAGCTTGAAAGCCAACTGGATAATGTATCACAAAGGTTGGCTGCCAAATTTCTGGTCTAATAATTTTTTTAAAAATTTCATCGGCAATTTCAAATTTTGGCAGATTTTCATCTAAGTTTAACCCCAAGGCCCTGGCTTTTTCTAAAAGAGCTTTTTGATTAATAACATCATAATCTAATTTTAAAAATTTTTTAAACAAGGCATCAAATTCAATTCTTGGAAATGGTTTTTTAAAATTTATTTCTTTATCTTGATAAATGATTTTTGTTTTTTTTGTAATTTTTTTAACCAAAGTTTCTAAAAAATCTTCCGTGAATTTCATTAGTATTTTATAATCTGAAAATGCCCAATAAAATTCTAACATTGTAAAATCTGGATTATGAAATCTATCAACGCCTTCATTACGAAAGCACTTCCCTATTTCAAAAACTTTTTCAAAACCCCCAACTAAAAGTCTTTTTAAATATAATTCTGGAGAAATTCTTAAATAAAGATCTAAATCTAGAGCATTTAAATGTGTTTTAAATGGTTTTGCCCTTGCCCCGCCATAAATTGGCTGTAAAATTGGAGTTTCAACTTCTAAAAAATTTTCTTTTTGCAAATAATTTCTTATTTCTTGAATAATTTTTGATCTTAAAATAAATTTTTCTTTAACTTCTGGGTTAAAAATTAAATCTAAATATCTTTTTCGAAAACGAATTTCAACATCTTCTAAACCATGCCATTTATCAGGCAAAGGTCTTAATGATTTAGCTAAAATTTTATAATCTGATACTAATAAACTTTTTTCCCCAGTTTTAGTTTTAAAAAGAAAACCTTTTGTTTGAATAAAATCTCCAATGTCGAAATTTTCTAAAAAGAATTTATAACTTACTGGCCCTAAAGTATCTTCTTTAAAAACAATTTGTATTTTTCCTGTTCCATCTTCGATATTAGAAAAAGTAATTCCACCATGACTTCTAATGCTTCTTATTCTCCCTACTATAATAATTTCTTTTTTTGCTTTTTCAAATTTTGAGAAATTTTTAATTACTTTTTGAATTTCAAAATCTCTTTTTAAAAAAACAGGATAAGGAGAGAGACCAGAGTGAATAATTTTATTAAGTTTTTTTAGTCTTTCTTCTTTAATTTTTTCTAAGTTTTCTTCCATAACTTTAGGTTATATAATTTTAGCAAAAAGAACTAAAAAATCAATTAAAAATTTTGATTCTCTTGAAGTTTTTGATTTCCATTTTCTTGAATTTCTTGAGTATGAGAGCCATAGATATAAGTTAAAATTTCTTTAGCTACTTTTTGAGTTAAAGAGGGTTTTAAGCCTTTTACATTTTCGGCTAAAACTACTAAAACAATTTCTGGATCTTCATAGGGAGCAAAAATTGTAATCCAGTTATCTAAAATTTCGTTTTTAAGTGATACCTGGGCTGTCCCTGTTTTTGCTCCTATTTTAACAGGTAAATCTGAGAGAAAATGAGCTGAACCAGCTGGGCTTTGAACAGTTTGGAGCATTCCTTCTTTGATAATTCCTAAAGTTTTTCCAGAAATAATATTTTCTCTTAAAATACTAAAATTAAATTCTTTAATTTGATTATTGTTTAAAACGCCTTTTGCCACATGAGGCTGAACTATTTTTCCTCCATTAACAAGACTGGCTGTAGCTACAGCTAATTGTAAAGGAGTAGTTAAAAAGTAACCTTGACCTATTGAAAGATTATAGGTATCGCCCAAAAACCAATTTTGGTTTAGTTTATTTTTAAAATAATTTTTTTTCCAATCAGGATCTGGAATTCTACCTATTTGTTCTCCTGGTAAATCGATATTTGTTTTTTGCCCAAAATTAAATTTTTCTAAATAACTTTTTATTTTTTCAATACCCAATCCTTTAAAATTTTTTGTTAGAGGATCAGAATATTCAGAAACTCTATAACCACCAGCTATAATATAAAAGAATGTATTTACAGATTCTGCAATTGCTCTTTTAACATCGGTCCAACCATGGAAGGTCCAATCTTTAAAACATTCTTTTTTGCCAAGAGTATTTTTAATACAAAGTTCTTGCGGACAATAAATTTTTTGGTCTTCTGAGATTATATTTTCTTCCAAAGCTGCTGAAGCAATAAAGGGTTTTATTGCCGATCCGCTTGGGTATAAACCTGCAATCGCTCTATTCAATTGAGGCTTCAGGGGATCATTGTTAATTTTTTCTAATTCTTTAGGGTCTTTTTTTATTGAGAATAAATTATTATCAAAAGAAGGCATTGAGACTAATGATAAAATTTCACCAGTTTTTGGATTTAAAATCACAATAGCTCCTGCTTTTACATTTTCTTTTTGTAAATTTTTTTCTAATGCTTCTTGAGCAACTTTTTGAAGGTTAAAATCAATTGATAAAACTAAATCTTTCCCATTTTCTGGTAAAGATACAATTTCTCTTTTTATTTCTCTGCCTATAGCGTCTCTTTCAATATTAATAATACCTTTTTTTTCTTTTAAGAGCGAGTCATAGGTTTTTTCGACTCCTTCTTTTCCAATATAGTCATAAATGTTTTCTCCTTGCCCTATATAACCTAAAATATGAGATAAACTCGTAAGATTTTCATAGTTTCTTAAAATATTTTTCCTTATTTGAAAATTACTAAATTCATCAATTCTTGTTTGCAAAAAAATTAATTCTTCATGAGAGAGATTTTTTTTAATTAAAATTTCACTTTGATTTTGATTATCTTTAATAATTTTTTTAATATCAAGGCCTAAAAATCGAGAGAGTTCTTCTAATGTTTTTTCGTCATTATTGTCTCTATTTGAAGTAAGATTTAAATACCAAAGATCAAAGCTGGTTTCGTTTTTAACTAGTGGTTTTAAATTTCTGTCATAAATAATTCCCCTTTCAGAGGCAAACTGAAATTTTTTATACTTATTATTTTCGGCTAAATTATAATATTTTTGACCTTCTTTGATTTGATAAGAAAAACAAATAGACCAGAGAAAAATAAATAGAGAGATACCAAAAAGTAAAACTAATATAAACGTTTTTTTACTAAGCTTAACTTCCAATTTTTCTTTTGGGGAATCTTCTTTCAAATAAGAGATTTTATCAACTAAAATTTCTTCAATTTCAATTTCTCTTTTCTGTCTTTTTATAAATTTTTCATTGTTCTTTTTAAAAAAGAAAACCATATTAGGTTAATTAAAAAAATATTAATTAGATATTGATTAAAATTAAAATCTATTTCTAGTTTTTTTTCTAATAAATGTGGAAAACAAATAAAAATTGTAAAAGCAAATAAAAATAAAAAATTGTATAAAAAAAGGTTATTTTTTTGGAATTTTTCTAAAAAGATAGATAATAAAATGTCTAAAATTGTAAAAATTAGAGTAAAAATTCCGAATTTAAAGACAGAAAATAAATCAAGAAAAATTCCGGTTATAAAACCTATTAAAGCTGAGGGTATTTTTAATTTTTCTCTTAAATAATTAAAAATAAAAAAAAGAATAAAAACCAAAGAAATACTATTAAATGATTTAGGAAGATTATTTAAAAAGCTAATTTGGAAAATAACTCCCAAAAATAAAAGAAAAAAAATTAATAAATAATTTTTCATAAAAATTATTTTATAACAAATAAAGTGCTTAATTTGTCTTTAAAATTTAGAAATTCTGGCTCAATTTCTCCTTTTAAATATGTATTATCTTGGGCTGAAATTGTTTTGATTTTTCCAACAATCAAACCAGGAAAGAATTTGCCGCTAATTGAAGAAGTTTTAACTATATCCCCTATTTTAATTTCGCTCTCTTTTGGTACTAAATCAAAAAGAAGTTTATTATTTCTAATGCCCTTAGCTAAACCCAAAGTTTCTTTATCCCCTATTTGAATATCAAAAGAAAAGTTATTGGCAGTGATTAATTGAACTTGAGAAAAATTTTCGAAAACTTTGATTACTTTTCCAATTAAAACATTATTTTGAGAAATAACCGTTAATTCTTCAATTAAACCATCTTTGCTACCCTTATCAACAAAAATAACATCTTGAGAAAAATTTCCCCAAGGCTGACAAGGTAAAAGATTTAATTTTTTTTGTAAATTTTGATTAAAATTACTATTAGAAGCTAAAACTTCTTTTTGTTTTTGTTGCAATAAAATTAAATCATTTTTTAATTTTAAATTTTCTTCAATCAATTGATAGTTTTCTTCTCTAAATTTATGAAAATTTCTTAAATCTAAATAAAAATTAGATAGTTTTAAAGAAGCATTCCAAAATCTTTTTTGGAGAGGAAAAGAAATTGAATAAACTAAATTCTTTATCTTTGTTTGATAAATATAAGAAAAGCTAAAAATAGTAATCAAAAGTATAGCAATTATAATTTTATTGTTTTTAGCCATTTTGAGTTATTTTACATTATTTTCTTAAAAAAATAAATAATAAAAAACCGTTTTTCAACGGTTTTTTATTATTTTCAACTTAAATTTGGGGGCGACCTACTTTTGCCAGGTAAAACCTGACTATCATTGGCCCTGAGGTATTTCACTACTGAGTTCGGAATGGGATCAGGTGGGACAACCTCGGCATAACCCCCAAATTTAAATTGAAAAATTATTAAGAAATTCAAGGAACATTTAGTGTCCCAAAGGTAAATCGGCCTATTAGTAGTCCTCGGCTCAATTCCTTGCGGAACTTACACCTGGACCCTATCAAGGTGGTAGTCTCCCACCGGCCTTAAATGAACCCTAATCTTGGGAGGGGCTTCGAGCTTAGATGCTTTCAGCTCTTATCCCTTACCAACATAGCTACCCAGCTGTGCCCTTGGCAGGACAACTGGTACACCAGAGGTTGGCTCGTCCCGGTCCTCTCGTACTAGGGACAACTTCCCTCAAGGTTCGACGCCTGCAGTAGATAGGGACCAACCTGTCTCACGACGGTTTGAACCCAGCTCACGTACCACTTTAATTGGCGAACAGCCAAACCCTTGGGAGCTTCTTCACCCCCAGGATGTGATGAGCCGACATCGAGGTGCCGAACAGGGCCGTCGATAGGAACTCTCGGGCCCTACCAGCCTGTTATCCCCAGGGTAACTTTTGTCTGATGATCTTCCCCGTTCCTAAGAACAAGGGTCGGTTCACTAGGTCCTGGTTTCCCAACTCAATGTACTGATAATCGCTTTGAAGCAATTTCAGTACATCGTTCTGACAAAAAAATTTTGTCAGAAGCTCGGGCTATCACCCTCGCAGTAAAGCCGGCTTATGCCCTTACACGACCACTCCGATTTCCATCCGGAGCTAGCCGACCTTATGAACGCCTCCAGTACTTTTTAGGAGGCAAGTGCCCCACTTAAACTACCCAGCTTCCACTGTCCCCAAAGGGTTAGAACTTTCAATTCGAAAGGCGGGTGTTTCATTGGCGGCTCCATCCCGACCGGAATCGGGACTTCATAGCCTCCCCGCTACGCTACGCATCCGAACCAAAAGTTCAATAGAAGCTTGTAGTAAAGCTCCTGGGGTCTTTCCGTCTAGCTGCAGGTAGGGGGCATCTTCACCCCCATTGCATTTTCACCGGGCGGCTCCTGGAGACAGTCCTCCGGTCGTTACGCCTTTCATGCGGGCCGGAACTTACCCGGCAAGGGATTACGCTACTTTAACACGGTCAGAGTTACCGCGGACGTTCACCCGTGGCTTATTCCGCTCGGCCTTTGTTTTGCAACAAAGACTGGCGAATTTAACACACGGGCACTGGTCAGGCGTCAGCCCCTATACATCCCCTTACGGGTTGAGCAGGGACCTGTGTTTTTGTTAAACAGTCGCCAGAGGGTCGCTCGCTGCGCCCGCCTCATCGGCGGGAGGCCTTATCCCGAAGTTACGGCCACTTTTTTGCCGAGTTCCTTCAGGAGCTTTCACCCGTTCACCTTGGCACGCTTGTGCCCGGCCACCTGTGTCGGTTTCCGGTACGGATCCCGTCATTTTAACCCTACCAGCTTTTCTAGGCAGCGAGTTCATTGAGAACCCCCGAAAAATCGGAGTGGGAAATCCAGTAATCCCTCTCAACTACCTCACTGCGTCACTGTTTAGAAAATGACGGGAGGGCAGGAATATTAACCTGCTAACCATCAGCTCCACCTTTCGGTTTCGCCTTAGGACCGCCTAACCCTTGGCTGATTCCCATTGCCAAGGAAACCTTGGCCTTACGGTGTCCGCCGCTTTCAGGCGGATTGCGGTTACTCATGCCAACATTCTCACTCCTTAGCGCTCCACTTTTGGTTACCCGCCAGCTTCAGCGCGCTAAGGACGCTCTCCTACCCTCCGATAAATTAAAATTTATCGGAGCCACATCTTCGGCAGTAGGTTTAAGCCTCCTACATGCTTCGGCGCGTTTAACCCCTCTCTTTGAAAATCAAAGAGATTCGGGTAGTGAGTTATTACACACTCTTTAAAAGATAGCTACCTCTAAGCGAACTTCCTACCTGTCTAGGGTTAAACACTTCCTTATCACACTTAACCTACATTTAGAGGCCTTAGATGGTGGTCTGGGCTGTTTCCCTTTTGACCACGGAGCTTAGCCCCCGTAGTCTTACTCCCTTATTGGTTTACCACCCGGTATTCGGAGTTTGGTTGAAATATCTGGAAAAATCCACGATATTCCATCCAGTGCTCTACCCCCGGGTGCCAATAAGAGGCTAGCCCTAAAGCTATTTCGGAGAGAACCAGCTATTACCAAGCTCGTTTAGCTTTTCACTTCTTGCCACAGTTCATCCCAGAGTTTTGCACGGCTCACGGGTTCGGACCTCCCCCTGTATTTCTACAGGGTTCATCCTGACCATGGCAAGCTCGCTTGGTTTCGGGTCTTCTGTTGCAACTTTGGTGAATAAAATTCACCAAACGCGCTATTCGCACTCGGTTTCCCTATGCCTCCCCTCGGATTTCGAGGTTAGACAAAGTTGCAACAGAAACTCGTTGGCTCGTTCTGCAAAAAGCACGCCGTCACCCCCACACCAATCTTTACAAAGAAAATAGTAATACCACTTCCAAGAGACGAAGTCGGTTTCGCCTTTTGAAAGAGGTATAACCACGATCATTGCCGAGATTGGTGTGGGGGCTCCGACTCTTTGTGGGCAAAATGGTTTCAGGTTCTATTTCATCGGGGTCACCCCCCTGCTTTTCACCTTTCCCTCACGGTACTAGTTCGCTATCGGTGAGTGGGTAGTATTTAGCCTTGGCTGTTAGTCCAGCCTAATTCCCTCAAGCTCTTCTTGTCTCTTGAGGTACTCAAGGAAATAGCAGGAGCGTGAAATTGTTTTCGCCTACAGGACTTTCACCTTCTATGGTTGCCCTTTCCAGGGTCATTCGGCTAACAATTTCACCTAAGTGCTCTCCATAATTGCTATTCCTTATAACCCTCCGATAAAAAAATTTATCGGAGTTTGGGCTCCTCCCGTTTCGCTCGCCGCTACTCAGGGAATTTCGCTTCGCAAAATTCCCTGACTTACAACTTAACAACTTTACAACCAAAATTTTAAAGTTGTCAGTTGTTTGCTAGGGAAAAATTGCGAAGCAATTTTTTTCTTTTCCTCCGGGTACTGAGATGTTTCACTTCCCCGGGTTCGCCTCCTACATTAAAATAATGTAGGATGATTCGACTTATCGTCGAACCAGGTTTCCCCATTCGGAGATCTCCGGATCAAAGGTTGGTACGCACCTCCCCGGAGCTTTTCGCAGCTACCCCACGTCCTTCATCGCCTCCCACTCCCAAGGCATCCACCATTTGCCCGTAAACACCTTTGGGACACTAAGCGTTCCTTGAAATAAATGTTTCCATATTTAGTTTTAAAGAACAAATTTTATTTATATCCTCTTTTCAATCTATCTGTTGGTTCCATCTAAAAAAGCCGCTAAGAAGCGGCTTTTTAGAACTCAAAGTTTCAAAATTAAAACTACCGCTTCTTGAAAAATTGAAATGGATAAATTTTTTCTATCATGACTATCATCATTTTAACAATTTAATTTTTCTTGTCAAGATGGGAAAGTTTATTTTTAATTTCACTCAAAATATCTTTAGCTAAATTTTGTCCACCTAAACCAAATGCTAAACCACCACTGATAACAAAGAATGCTACTATACCAGTAAATAAAATTTGAACTAATTCTCTAGCAATTCCTAATTGATTTAAAATTGCTAAAAATGCAAAAATTAAAATTGCTAATCTAACAAATTTACCCACAAGCTTTGCAAAAGAAATTTCAACTTTTTCTAAAAAGGCGACAATAATTTTCTCAACATAATTTGCAGAAACAATGGCTACAACAAAAATTGCTACAGCCACAATAATGTTTGGCAGCCAAGCAACAATTTTATCTAAAAATAAATTTAGTTCAGACAACCCTAAAATATTTATAGAAGCTATCAAAAAAGAAATTATTAAAACCCATTTAACTAAACTTGCCAAAAAGTCTGAAATTTCACCTTTAATTTCGGCTTTCTCTAAAACTTCTTTCCAATTTTGAAAAAGACTATCAAATTTAATTTTCTTTAAAATTTCCAAAATCAACTTTTCAACCCATTGAGAGACTAACCAACCAATTGAAAAGAAAATAATTGCTAAAACTAGTTTTGGAATAAATCTTAAAAAATCTAACCAAAGAACTTGAATTGTTTGGGCCGCTGATAATAATTCTTCTTGCATAATTTATTTAAATTTTTTAAATCGACCTTTTTAAAAGACCTTTATAAATTATTTTATTATTTTTTATTTTTAAAGTCCAGATGGATTTTGCTTTCTTGAACATGTTGACCTCCATATTTTGAATTTTTTCTTTCAGAATATGGATTTTCTGCTGGTGAAGATAATAACTCAAATGCCAGTTGGCATATTCTTAATCCTGGGTAAAGAATAATTGGAATGTTGCCAATGTTTGACATTTCTAAAGTTAGTCTTCCTTTAAACCCAGGATCAATATAACCTGCTGTTGAATGGACAATTAAACCTAATCTTCCCCAACTGCTTCTACCTTCAATTCGAGCGCCAATATCAGCAGGAAGGTTTATTTCTTCTAAAGTAACGCCTAAAACAAATTCTCGAGGATGTAAAATAAATTTTTCATTATCTTTAATTTTTACTAATTTTGTTAATCCCAAAAAAGTATCTGGATCTTTAGGGTCAATATAAGGTTTTTTATTAGAATTGAAAATTCTAAATTCGTTTCCCAATCTAATATCTAAAGAAGCAGGCCCTAATTGTGAATTAAAATCTGGAAGTGGCTTTAAAATAATTTTTTTCTCCAAAATATATTTTTTAATTTCTTTATCAGATAAAAGCATATTATTATTTTTTAGGTTAATTTTTAGGTCCCATTAATTAAAAAAATTTTTTAACGATATAATTTTATAAAATTTTTAGTAATGAACATAAAATGGAGACGAGGGGATTTGAACCCCTAACCTTCCGGATGCAAACCGGATGCTCTGCCAATTGAGCTACGTCCCCAGTCAAACTCTTGCATAATTTTTTAATTGCTTTCTTGATATGGAATTTTCGCAAAATATATTCTTTTTAATATTTTTATTTTATCAATTTCAAAATTAATTTCAAGATAAATGTAATAAAAGGGTTAATATTAAATAAAATCATAAAATTTAAATCTAAACTATTCCATAACTCGCGAATTTGCACAAAATTGTGACTAAATCTTATTTATTTCGATTTTACCTTCAATTTTACAGAGGTATCAATAAGAAAAATATTGTTTTGGTATCACTTTTAAATTTTTTTTGATATACTATAAGTATGTATTAAAGGTCATAATAAGTATGTATTAAAGGTCATAAATAAAACCTCACTATAAAAAAATGAAACAAGAAATTAATCAAAATGGTTTTACAAAAACAGCAATTATTTTAATTATCATTGGAGTTTTAATAATTTCTATTGGAATTTATTATTTCCTCATTTACAAAAAAAGTAAAATTCAACAAACAGTTATTCCATCGGTTCAATTTGAAGAATCCTCTTCTCAGGCTAACCAAACTGAGCAATCGGTTCAAACCTCTAGTTCCTTAGTTGAAAAAAATTTAGAACCAATCGATTGCGGTAAATCCATAGATTGTCTTATCACAGCTTCTCAAGATTGCAATTTAGCGAAATCTATTTATGCTTTCACAACTGATATATTTGGGGTTAAAGAAACCACGAATTTTTTGTTAGAAATTAAAGGTATAGATGCTGGCAAATGTATTTTTTATTTAAAAATAGATAAAATTGATTTATCCTTTGCGCCTGAAATTCCACCAGATGTAATTAATCAACAAAAAGCGCTTTATAAAGCATTTGAGGGACGAGATGGTATTTGTAAATTTGCGGTTCAAGATTTAACCTCAATGTTAAAAAGATGGAAAGAAGGAAATTTTTCAAACCAAATTTCTTGTAATTTAGAAAACAATGCCCTGAAATGTTCTTTGACTGGCGAAGATTTTGCAGGCGCTGAATGCAAAGGTAGCGCTTTTGAAACATTTATACAATCAAGTTCTTATAAAAAAAGAATCCCTGCGAATACATCAACAAAGATTGAATTATTTAAGTGTCCAGACAGAGCTGAAAGGTTGCCGGTTCAAACCGATGGAACGGCTTGTTTTGACAACCAAAATGATTTAGGAAGTATTAAGGGGATAACTGTAAACGGAAAACCAGTTCAGTGTTGTGTGCCTAAATAATTATTATCTGTATCTATTTGGGTGGCGAAGGAGTCGAACCTTCCACCTCTTCTTTATCAGAGAAGCGTTCTACCGCTGAACTAGCCACCCATAACCTGATCAATTTCATTGCCAAAAATTTTAACGCACTTAATTTATTTTATTTTAATAATAAAAATAAAGATGTCAATAACTACAAGATTAAAAATTAAAAATCAAAAATAAAAAATAAAACCCTCCAAAAAATAAAAAAATCAAAGATTAAAGACCAAAAACCAAAGATATTTATACAATCCCTGGGGACAGTCCCCGAAAAAGCGAGAGAAAAAAGCCGCATGAATAAAAGATTTTTTACCCCAATTTTCCAATTTGGCACAAAATTGAATAATTTTAAATTCTAAATCCTAAACTCTAAATTCTAAACAAAATTCCAAATTCCAAAATTCTCCTAGGTCAGACCTAGATACTCCTAGGTCAGACCTAGATACTCCTAGGTCAGACCTAGGGGTAAATTCATTATTGCTTACCCAGGGTAAGCAATACCTAGGTCAGACCTAAATAAGCCCGCCCCTACGGCGGGTCGCCGAAGTGGAGACCTCGCCGGCGGGTAAAGTAAATTCGTGAAAATTCGTGTTCATTATTCGTGCATATTCACGAGTTTAAAAATTGAAAATTATTGTTGCTTACCCAGGTTAAGCAACAGGGCCCGTTGCTTACCCAGGAGAAGCAATAGTCCCGCCTTGAGGGCGAGTTATTATTTTATGAGATTAATAATCTTAACGTTATTAATATTTTTATTTTTTAGTTATCAGTTGATAATTATAAATTTTTTTTAAATTTGATTTCTCTAAATTGTCCAGAGATAGGTAAGGAATCTAAGGTGCCTTACCACACCCATGGATTGAAGAGAGAATTCTGCAACTTCTATAAAAATTTATAGAAGCCACGTGTCGCTCTTCAATCGCATGTCACCAATTTTCAAAAGTAAAATTGATCCACGAGCAGCTTCCGCTACCCGTGCCTTGTTACGACTTAGCCCCGGTCACTAGGTTTACCTTCAGCTCCAAAAATGGAGATTTCGGGTACCCCTAGCTCCCATGGCTTGACGGGCGGTGAGTACAAGAGACAGTGACATATTCATCGCGGCATGGCTGATCCGCGATTACTAGCGATTCCGGCTTCACGAGGTCGGGTTTCAGACCTCGATCCGAACTGAGATCGGTTTTAAGGGATTAGCTTCACCTTACGGTGTTGCAACCCGCTGTACCGACCATTGTATCACGTGTGCCGCCCAGGACGTAAGAGCCATGCTGATTTGACGTCGTCCCCACCTTCCTCCGTGTTAACCACGGCAGTCCCCTGTGACACATAAAACACAGGGCGAGGATTTCGCAGGTTCCCCCATTTAAGGGAGCAGCTCACGCCACCTGCTGACGACAACCATGCAGCACCTGTGCTAAGTGCCTTGCGGACCCCACCATTTCTGGTAGGTTTCACTTAGCATGTCAAGCCCTGGTAAGGTTCCTCGCTTGTTGTCGAATTAAGCCACGTGATCCACCGCTTGTGTGTCTCCCCGTCTATTCCTTTGAGTTTTAGCCTTGCGGCCGTACTCCCCAGGCGGGATGCTTAACGCGTAAGCTTCGCCAGTGAAAGGGTCGACACTTCCACCAGCTAGCATCCATCGTTTAGGGCGTGGAATACCGGGGTATCTAATCCCGTTCTATCCCCACGCTTTCGTCAATCAGCGTCAGGATCGGCCCAGCCAACTGCCTTCGCTTTCGGTGTTCCAGCCGATATCAACGGATTTCACCCCTACACCGGCTGTTCCGTTGGCCTCTACCGTCCTCTAGCTGAGTAGTATCTTTCGCCATCCCTAGGTTGAGCCCAGGGATTTCACGAAAGACTTGCTCAGCCGCCTTAAGACTCTTTACGCCCAGTAAATCCGGATAATGTTCGGGGTCTCTGTATTACCGCTGCTGCTGGCACAGAGTTAGCAACCCCTTATTCCCTGCTTACCGTCACCCTGAAAACAGGGTTCTTCAGCAGGAAAAGCGGTTTACAATCCGAAGACCTTCTTCCCGCACGCGGCGTCGCTGGTTCAGGCTTTCGCCCATTGACCAAGATTCTCGACTGCTGCCTCCCGTAGGAGTAGGGCCCGTGTCTCAGTGCCCTTGTTGGGGAACAGCCTCTAAGCCCCCCTACCCGTCATCGGCTTGATAGGTCATTACCCTACCAACTACCTGATAGGCCGCGGGCCGCTCCCTGACCGGCTATCCGTAAGGATAACCTTTACTCTTTTGAGTTGCCTCTAAGAGACTATCGGCTATTAGCCCGTCTTTCGACGAGTTATGGCCGTGTCAGGGGTACGTTACCCACGTGTTACTAACCCGTTCGCCACTCCGCTAAACGCTCGAATTTAATTCGAGCGATTAACGGCGTTCGACTTGCATGCCTTATCCACGCCGCCAACATTCATCCTGAGCCAGGATCAAACTCTCAAAAAGAAAAAGGAATTATCTCTGGACACTTTAGAAAAATCAAATCTATTATTTATTTTTAATGTACTCAATGCAATTTTATTTTAGAAATTTTTTTTTATTTGTCAAGACTTCTACAGCTCGTGAATATGCACGAATTTTATACCTCGCAAATTTTCACGAATTTGGACACGAATATCACGAATGGTAATAAATAAATTAAAAATCAAAGGCCAAAGACCAAAAATTAAAAATTAAAGAACAAAGACCAAAAACATAGATTAAAGATATAAAAATTTTTTACCCGCCGTAAAGACAAGTCTGTTGCTTACCCTGGGTAAGCAACAATAATTTTCAATTTTCAATTTTCAAATAAAAGAACTTACACGAATTTACTCTTAGGTCTAACCTAGATTCTTAGAATTAAATTTATCTTTGGTTTTTGGTCGCCTCATCGGCGATCCACCGTTGAGACGGAATAATCAATAGTTTATCAATTAATAAATTTAGTAAATTGTTTTGAGCCAGCAGAGGGATTCGAACCCACGACCCACGGTTTACAAAACCGTTGCTCTACCACTGAGCTATGCTGGCATATTATTTTGATAATATTGTAAGAGTATATAAAGAAATTGATGAACTTATTTTAAATGAGAATCTTTTTGATTCTTTTCCTTTTTAACAATTTTCCAAAAATCTTTTTTTAAATAATTTTTTTCTTCAAGGAAAAAAGGTTTTATTTTTTGAGTTTGTGGAAAAATTTTTTTAAAATATTTTCACTCTTATTTTTTTCAACATTCTTATTTTGATTTTTACTCCTTTTTACAATTAAAATCATTCCTAAAAAAGAACTTACTAAACTTATCAAAAGAAAAATTTTGAAAATCATATTTCAAATCTTGCAAATCTTTTAATTTCAATTTTCTCTCCAAATTTTGATTGAGCCTCTTCTAATAAGTTAATAATTTTCTTTTTTTCATCTTTAATCCAAGGTTGTAATAAAAGTGAATTTTCTTCTTTAAATTTTTCTAATTTTCCTTCTATAATTTTATCTAAAATTTCTTTTGGTTTATTGCTAGCTTCTATCTGTTTTAAATAAACTTCCCTTTCTTTTTCTAAAATTTCTTTGGGTATATCTTCTGGTTTTAAAAATTGAGGTTTTAGAGCAGCAACTTGTAAACAAATTTCATGAGCTAATTTTTCAAAATCTTCAGATCTTGCTACAAAATCAGATTCGCAAGCTAATTCGACTAAGGCTCCAATTCTTTTATTGCTATGTTGATAACAAGCAACTATGCCTGCTTTGGTAGTTTTCTCTGCCCTTTCTTTAATCGATTCTTTACCCATTTCTCTTAATATTGTTTTTGCCTTTTCTAAATCATTATTTGCCATTTCAAGTGCCTTTTTGCAATCGTCCCATGATAAAGCAGTTTCTTCTCTTAATTTTTTTAATTTTTCAATATCAACCATAAGTTTATTTATTTTTTGAAATTACTTTTTTAATTTCTTCTAAAATATATTCGACCGATGGAATAGCATTAGTATTTACAGGAATTAAAAATTTTATGTTATCTGGATTAGCATTGGTATTGCAAAGTCCAATAATTGGAATCTTCATTTTTTTAGCCTCTTTTATAGCCGTTTTTTCTTTAGAAACATCGGCTAAGAAAATTGCATCTGGAATTTTTTCTAAATTTTCTATTCCCTCAAATTTTATTTTTAAATCTTTTAATTTTTTAGAAATTTTTGCCCTTTCTTTTTTAGTATATTTTTCTAACTCCCCACTTTCAAATTGTTTTTTTAAATTCTTATAATAATTTACTCTTTTTCTGATTTCGGGAAAATTTGTTAATAGACCTCCTAACCATCTATTAGTAATGAAAGGATAATTAATTTCTTTTGCAAAATTTTCAACAATTTTATTAATTGGCGGATTTGTGGCTACGAAAAGAATAACTTTGCCTTCTTTTTTTAAATCTTCAATAAACTTAAGAGTTGTTAATAAATGTTCTTTTGTTTTTTCTAAATTGATAATATGACAATTATTTTTAATTCCAATAATAAAAGGTTTCATTTTTGGATTAAGCTTTGAAGTTATTCTTCCTAAATGCATTCCTCTTTGGATCATCTCCTCTGTATTAAATTCTTGAATTTGATTTTTTTCTGTCATAGATTAACATTTTACAAAATTTATCTTGATTTTTCAATAGTTATAAAGTATAATATCAAAAATAGATCAAAAATTAAGAATAAGTATTGGTTATTAGTAAAACGTGTACCTGGCGAATGTTATCTCAATAAGCTCAAATTCAACTCGAATGAAAAGACATTTAAGAAATATTCGAGAGATATCTAAATTTGTAAATAATATAATAAAATTAAAAAACTATGAAAAAAAATATCCATCCAAAATATTTTCCGAATGCAAAAGTCCATTGTGCTTGTGGAAATGTTTTTGAAGTCGGTTCAACCAAAGAATTTTTAGAAACAGAAATTTGTTACAAATGCCACCCATTTTATACTGGCGTAGAGAAAATTATCAGAACTTCTCAAGTCCAGAAATTTTTAGGTAAATTAGAAAAATCTAAAGCTCAATCTAAAAAAGCAAATAAATAATTTTTGTTTTGTATGGACTCAATTTTAGTAGAAATCAGGGCTGGTGTTGGCGGTGAAGAAGCAGCTCTTTTTGCTCGTGATTTATTTAGAATGTATCAAAAATATGCCCAATCAAAAAATTGGCAATTAAATGTTTTAGATTCTTCTGTTTCTGATCTTGGTGGTTTTAAAGAAATTATTTTTTCTTTAAAAGGAGAAAATGTTTTTGAAAATATGCGTTTTGAAGGTGGTGTTCATCGAGTTCAAAGGATACCCAAAACAGAAAAAGGAAATCGTATCCATACTTCAACTGCTTCAGTTGCTATTTTACCCCAAATCGAACTATCTAAGATTGAAATTAAACCCCAAGATTTAAAGATTGAAATTTTTAAATCTTCTGGTCCAGGAGGTCAATATGTAAATAAGAGAGAAACTGGTGTTAGAATTACTCATTTGCCAACTGGAATTGTTGTCTCCTCTCAAGAATCAAGAAATTTGCATCAAAACAAAGAAAATGCAATGAAAATTTTATCATGGCGAATTTTTAATTTACAAAAAGAAAAAGAAGAGCTAAAAATTCTTGAACAAAGAAGACAACAAATTAAAAATGCTGAAAGATCAGAAAAAATTCGAACTTATAATTTTCCTCAAAACCGCTTAACTGATCATCGAATTCAAAAATCCTGGTATAATTTAGATGAAATTATCGAAGGAAAATTAGATCCAGTAATAAAGAGTTTAAAAAACAAAATTAAAAATTAAAGTTAATCAAATACTCCTTGGTCAATTAAATCTTGATAATAAGAAGCATAACGCATTACCGACGAAGCATAAGCAGGACCTCCAGCAATTCGACAACTCTGGGTTAGTTTCGTTGTTCCACATAAATATGCTCTTGCTGCTATTAACTCGTTTGAAAAATTTCTGCTATTAGCTCCAAAGTCAGCTAAATATAAACCTGTAGCTAAAAAGGCATCTTTAACTCTCCAAGGATTAGCAGGTTTTACTCCTAAAATACTTTCAACCCTACTTTTATAACCATAATTTAACCAAGTGTCTGGCATAAATTGGCCAGGACCCATTGCTCCTCCCCATTGAACTTTACCGCCATTGATAGCGCAAGAAACTGGTGTTTTATCTGGATTATAACCTAATTCTTGACAAATTTGCTCGAAATATTGCCATTGTTTTGGAGGCATAACTTGTTTCCAAGAAATATTAGGATAATTACAAGTTGGACAATTGCATTGGCCAACATTGTTTCCAATATCTGATTCTACTTTCAGTAAACCTAAAATTAAAGCTGCTCTCACTCCAGTAATTTTTTCAACTTCTTTGGCTAAACTATAAGCCTGTTCTAAAGTAATTTTTTGGCCCTCTGGTATTTGAGCCAATTCAAATATTTTTTTTCTTATTTCTTGAGCCTTTTTCTTAGAATCTTCAAGATATTTTTGGTATAATTGTTCTTTGCCTTTTGTTTCTTTTAATAAAGAGGACTTTTGTTGTTGAATATTTTCTGATTCTTCTTTTTGAATTTGAATTGTTAAAAGAGCATTTTCAACTTTATCTTTTTCATCTGACATTAAATTAACTTTTTCTTCTAATTGGGCTTTTAAATCTTTAATACCCTTTAATAAATCTTTAGTTTTATTACTTAAACTATTTAGAGCCATTAATTTATCAAAACTACTAGCCAAACTTTCATTAGCTAAAAAAATTTCAATTAAAGATTTCTGATCTTCTTCATATTGAAATCTTAAAATATTTGTAAGTTGATTTTTGACTTCGTTTAATTTTTGATTTGTTTGATTAATTGATTCTTGAGTATCTTTAATTTGAA